>Ga0209816_1003236_pt1 | contig 11248 bp, 8 predicted proteins | sample CoawatmetaG01DNA_FD_187509 | JGI IMG/M metagenome (GOLD analysis project Ga0209816, IMG submission 187509) | Marine microbial communities from the West Antarctic Peninsula - Coastal water metaG017-DNA (SPAdes) (version 2) | ecosystem: Environmental > Aquatic > Marine > Coastal ... | reverse complement strand
TCACCCCGGTGAGCAATTAGTCAGGCAGGGTGATATGGGACGAAGTATGTATATGATTCTCGCGGGCGAGGCGAATGTGGTTCGTCACGATGGAGACGAAACTCGCGTCTTGGCGGCACTTCATGCAGGTGAAATATTCGGTGAGATTGGCTATATAAGATCCATCGAGCGGACCGCTGATGTGACAGCTACAACGATCGTTACGGCTTTGCGCTTTGATTATGAGCGGATGCAAAAAGACCTGAAGTTCTTCCCCAATATTGTTGCCCAGATGAACAACAATATTAGTGCAATCCTCGGTGAGCGGTTAGCCGATGTACTTGACGAGAAGCCTAGTGGCTCGGTTTAAGCTAAAACATTTAGCGACGATAGCGCAGCATCTGACCAGTGCCAACGCGGGTATGTTGTCCTGCGTTCAGCGCTACTTGACCATTCACTAATACCATCTCGATGCCCTTCGGTTCCTGCTTCGGGTCATCGTAGGTTGCTGTATCAATAATGCTCGCTGGATCGAATAAGACGAGATCCGCAAAGTATCCTTCTTTTATTTGGCCGCGATTTTTCATGCCGAAAGTTTGTGCTGAAAGACTTGTCATGCGGCGAATAGCCTCCGGTAGAGAAAGGATGCCTCTTTCACGCACATAATGACCCAACACTTTGGGAAAGGTGCCGAACAGTCGAGGATGTGGTTTGCCCGTTAGATCTGGAATGCCATCTGAGCCGACCATCATGTCGCGATAGGCGAGGTTGGTTTCGATATCTTTTTCATCAATGATGAAATGAATGCAAAGTGTGCGGTCACCCTTAGGTGCGGTGAGAATCTTCTTAACAATCTCGGTAATATCAACAGCTTCTGCTGCTGCAATATCTTTGACCATCTTACCTTCGTATTGACGATAAGCAGGGCAACTGGCTATACGAACAACTTCGGCGAAACTGCGGCTGATATTGTCGAGATTAAAATATTCAACCATTCGACCGCTACCGGCAGTGTAGGGATAAACATCGAGGGTCACCCGTTGACCAGCGGCAAGGGCTGCATCCACTTTCGCCAAGCTTTCCGAAATTTTGCCCCAGTTTTTCGGACCCGCTGATTTGTGATGAGAAATGTGTGCATGGACATTAGCTTCTCGCCCAATGGTGAGTGTCTCCTCGACAGCATCAAGTAGATGGTCGCCTTCATTGCGCATGTGCGTTGCATACAAGGCATCGTAGGCATGCGCTTCGGACGCTAGCGCAATGACTTCCTCGGTATCACTCCATCGACCCGGACGATAAATAAGCCCCGTCGAGAAACCGCAGGCACCTTGATCAAGGTTAGTGCGCACATGGTCCTTCATCTGTTGTAGTTCTTGCGCATTCGGGCTGCGCTTATCAAAGCCCATGACCATAGTTCGAATCGTGTTGTGGCCAACCAACATCATGTTGTTGATCGCGGGGTTGTGGGCAGCAACAGCCTCAAAATAGCCATCCAGGTCCGTAAAGTCGCCGTCAACGCCCGCCAATATGCCGCCACTGGATTTGGCCGCATTGACATTGGGGTCTGCCGGTATGGCACTGAAACCACAATTGCCCGCGACGACGGTAGTGACACCCTGGGCAAGTTTGAATTCCATGCCGGGATGTCGGAAGAAAGCACCATCATCATGAGAGTGTGTATCAATCAAGCCCGGCGCCAAATGGAGACCCTTAGCGTCAATGTCGTGCTTTGCGGCACCAACCTGACCAACCATGACGATCTTGTCAGCCTCGATGCCTACATCGGCGCTGATTGCTTTGGCACCGGTACCGTCGAGTACTAGAGCATTTCGTATAGCGATATCAATCACGATGTTGTCCTTTTAATTGCCTAAATGGGGTCAGAGTAAATGACGCTGTCCTTTGACTCGACCCCGTGCTGTTGCTGTTACCCGTGCCGTTACAAACCATAGGTTGCGGGTTGAGTACGAAGCCATTCACCAATTTTTTCGCCAATCATAATCGCCGTCAGGTTGGTATTTGCTCTGGGTACAAACGGCATAATAGATGCGTCGGCAACAACCAAATTGTCCACCTTATGCATACGACCATATTGGTCGACCACACTGTTTGCGTCATTGCCCATTTTGACTGTGCCGCATGGGTGGTAACCACTGCCAGCAAAGCGGCGAATAAGATTGCGCAAATCCTCATCGGATTCCGATCTAGCAGGGTCTGGAAAGGCAATGTCGCTGATCATATCCGCCAGGGGACCCTTTTTAGTGAAGGCCATCGCATCTTTTAGACCACAAAGTAAGCGACTCAAGTCGCGTTCATCTTCGCAGAAACGATTGTTGACCAAGGGCGCATCCTTGGGGTTGGCTGAACGTAGTTGTAATTCACCGCGACCGTACTGGTACTCCAAAACAGCGGCAATACCGAACCGAGGTGTTTGTTTACGTGTGCCGACGAAACTCAATTGCTCGATTTGTAGATCGTTTCGCTTATCTGACCCTTCGGCGGTGTAACGAAGAATGGTTTGAATGATGGGTGAATCAAAATCAATGATTGCACCATCCTTGACGTCGGCAACCACAGAGATAGCAGGGTGGTCGCACAGGTTTTGTCCAACAGCCGGAATATTTTGCACAACATCAATGCTAAAGGATTCTAATTGTTGTTTGTCTCCCAAGCCGGACCTCATCAAAATGGCCGGCGATAGAATCGCACCTGCGGACAAAACAACCGTCTTGGCATGCAATGCTTCAATAGACCCGTCGGTATTTTGGATTTCAACACCGATGCACCGGGTGCCGGAGAATAATAATCGGTTTACAAAAGTATTAGCCTGAATTGTCAAGTTGGGCCGCAGTCTTGCCGGTGCTAGATAACCAATCGCGCAGGAGATGCGAAGCCGGCCTAATTTGTTCATCGGCTGAGGACCGGCGCCAAAGTCTGTGGGGTTGTTTGCGTCGGGACATTCGGGATAACCGAGCTGCTTTGCCGTTTCGAGAAATGCTTGATGCTGAGGCAGTTGTTCTTCATGGGGGTAGCGGCGGATCGATATGGGACCTGCGTCACCGTGGAAGGGGTCATCACCATAGTCCAGATCACGTTCTAGTCTGTTAAAAGCCGGCAATACTTTCTTCCAGCTCCACTCGTCGTTACCTAAGGTTGCCCATTCATCGTAGTCTTCAGGCACGCCACGCAGGGCGATAGACGTATTGACCGCACTTGAGCCCCCGGTGACGCGTCCGCGGGGAAAGGGCGTCGAACGTCCTTGGGTAGGTGCGTAGTCGAGCTTCCAGTCATGATCAACGTAAGAGTTGTTGTGTGAATTGACGAGATCGTAGGGCGTCGTTGCGATATCGGGATAGTCAGGCCCCGCTTCAATAAGTAGCACAGTGCGGTTTGGATCCTCTGATGCTCGACTGGCGATAGCAGAACCCGCGCTGCCGGCACCAATAATAATAATGTCGTGCATGAATGCCTCTTAAGTCAACTCGATACTGGGACTGATTGTTACATGACACAGGTTGGTTCTCAAAGCCTCAAGGCTGGCTAGCAATATCGATAAAAGGTATTGTTTAGAAAAAAGCCCATTTAGGAGTTAAATAAATGAAAGTATTGAAGCATATAGCAGGTTTGCTATTAGTCATTGTCGGCATCATTGTCGTTCGTACTTTCATGCATTCGCCATCGCCAATGGCCGATGTTACTCAAGTCAATATCGACATAGATTCAAACGCTGTTGCTCAACATTTATCGGAGTCGATTACCTTTAGGACTGTTTCGAATCAATCGATGGGTAATAAGAAGAACGAACAGTTCGCTGGTTTTATCCAGTGGGTTAAAGATACTTATCCGCAGGTCAATCAACAGCTAGAGTTGGTGATGTTGAACCAGACGCTTCTTTATAAATGGCAAGGCTCGGATGTGAGCCTCAAACCTATTTTGATCACCGGCCATTACGATGTTGTACCGGTCATCCCTGGCTCTGAAGTTAAGTGGCAGCATCCACCCTATGAAGGCAAGATCGTTGATGGGATTGTCTGGGGGCGCGGTGCGCTTGATGATAAAAGTGGTGTTGTTGGCATGTTAGAGGCGACAACATTTTTACTCGCTGACGGTTTTCTACCCGCAAGAACAGTTTACCTTAGCTTCGGCCATGATGAAGAAATTGGTGGGCCGATGGGTGCGGCCGCCGTGACGGCATATTTGAAGGCGCAGAACGTTCAGCTTGCCTGGTCGCTGGACGAAGGCTCCTTTTTGTTTAAGGGTATGTTTCCTGGTGTCGACAATTTGGTTGCTGCGATCAATGTGGCAGAGAAGGGCAGTGTCACGCTTGATATCGTCGCAACCGCAGCGGGTGGCCATTCATCCATGCCGCCAAAGAACAATGCGGTTGGCGTGCTAGCTAAAGCAATCAACAAGCTAGAAGAAAACCCCGTACCTGGTGGATTGCAGGGTTTGAGTGCAACGATGTTTGATGAGATTAGCCGTTACTTCGATTTTCCTATGCGCATGTTGTTTGCCAACCGTTGGTTGTTCGATAGCCTAATCGATCGTCAGCTAAGTAACGTGACCTTTTCAAATGCAATGTTAAGAACGACGACAGCGCCGACCATGCTGTCAGGAAGCGTTAAGACGAATGTATTGCCCATTGAAGCTATCGCGACGGTAAACTTTCGTGTACATCCGAGGGATACCCCAGAAAGTGTCCAGGCTCACGTCGAAAGCGTTGTTGCCGATGAGCAGATTACGGTTAGAACCCGTGGCGGTCGGGGCGCATCTGAAGTTTCCTCATGGGAAACGCAGGGCTTTGAGCAAATCGCGCAAAGCCTCAGGGAGGTTTATGGCGAGGTGGCTGTCACACCAGGCTTGATGATAGCCGGCTCAGATAGCCGCCACTATGGACAAGTCGCAGATGATGCTTACCGCTTTAACCCCTTCGAGATCGGCCAAGAAGATTTGGCGGGCTTTCATGGAACAAACGAGAAGATGTCGGTGGATGCATTTGTGCTGGGTATTAAAAGCTATGTACAGATTATGCGCCATGGCGCGGGGTCATAGTCTCGGCTTGGCGATGAAGAATTTTGATTTCTGATGAGAATTTTATGTGTTTTGAGGCCTTGTAATGCATGAGTTGAGGATTGGTGTTAGCTACGATTTCAGAAACCCGGTAAATTCAGGGGTCAGTGACGCCCATTTGTACGCAGAGATTCTTGAGCAGGTTAAGTGGTTAGACCAAATCGGTGCTGATATGGTTTGGTTCACCGAGCATCATTTTGTGGAGGACGGTTATCTCCCCAGCTGGGTGCCGGTAGCGGGCGCCATGGCGGCGGTGACCAGCCATGTTCGTTTTGGCACGGATATATGTTTGATGCCTTTTAACCATCCTATTCGTCTCGCTGAAGATCTTGCTGTACTGGATAATATTAGTGGCGGTCGCGTCGATATTGGACTTGGTATGGGTTACGCCCCACATGAATTTCGTGGTTTTGGATTTCCACCCAGTCGACGTGTGTCGCTGATGAACGAAGGTATCGAAGTGCTGCAGCAATGTTTCACCGGCGAACGCTTCAGTTACCACGGTAAACGTTATCAATTCGAAGATGTCATTATCAAGCCAGGTTATGTCCAAAAAGGCGGGCCACCTATTTGGCTCGCCGCGATGTCCGAGCCGGGCGCTTTGCGCGCAGCTCACTATGATACGAATTTTTTACCGCAGGGTTTACGTAAAAAGTCATTCGACCCATGGGTTGAAGCGCTGCAATCAACCGATCGCAAAACCTCCGATAAACGCGTCGGTATTATCCGCAGCATTTTAGTAACTGACGACAGGTCGGCAGATTGGCCGGTCATTCGAGCCGCGGAGAAGTATCGAATGCAATTGTATAATCGATTCTTTGAAGAAAGTGGTGAAGGGTTTGGTGAAACGGGAGAGCCGGTTCCGCAGACCTGGGTTGTTGGTGATGTCGAACATTGTGTTGCGGAACTCAAGTCTTTTATCAGAGAGTTCGGTATAACTGATATCGTTACAATGGCGGTACCACCAGGGCTCCGGGCTGATCAAATGGGTGACAGCCTGCAATTACTTTTCAGCGAGGTCGTTCCCAGGCTTAAAGCAGAACTTAAATGACGCAGTCGGACCTGATGTTAGCGATGATCATAAAGATACATTTTGTCCCGTCAGCTTCTCAGCCAGACAGTGCAATCAGACACAGTGAAGATCCAATCGCGGCAAGTAAATGAGATTAGTTCACTTACAGGAGAACAGATATTGAATATTGAAGACAAACTCGTGGTGGTTACGGGCGCAGGTTCCGGCATAGGCCGGGCTCTGGCCCAACGTTTCTCGGCCAATGGCGCCAGGCACGTTGTCTGCACAGATCTTGATGCTGACAGCGCACTTGAAACAGCAGCGCTGATTGGTGAAAAGGCGACAGGGGAAGGACTCGATGTCTCCGACGAAGCGGCTATTGAGAGTCTGGTTCAACGCTTAGAGTCTAAACAAGGTGGTGTCGATATATTTGTCTCAAACGCAGGATATGCGCTCGGTGGAGGCCTTAATCTGCCGACTGAGAAGTGGCGGCAAATGATGGAAGTACATACCTGGGCGCACTTAACAGCAGCGCGAGCGGTCATCCCGGGCATGATAGAACGCGGTGGCGGGTATCTATTGAGCACTGCCTCGGCCGCTGGCCTGTTAACCCAGATTGACTCTGCACCCTACGCTGTTTCAAAACATGCCGCGGTTGCGCTTGCGGAGTGGTTAGCGATAAATTACAAAGATCGCGGTATTGGCGTATCAGTATTGTGCCCGCAGGCAGTCCGAACGAATATATTGGGAAAGCCGGTGGCAAAGGACGCCAAACGAAAAACCAATTCCAATCAGGCCGCTCAGGACGGTATATTGGAACCTGAAAGCGTAGCCGACGATTGCATTGCGGCGATTATCGATGAGCGTTTCTTGGTATTGCCGCACAAGGAAGTTGCCAAGTATTTCGCTAATAAAGCCAGTGACTATGAACGATGGCTAAAAGGTATGAGGCGATTCCGCGAACGATTGCGTCAGTCGAGTAAAGAATAACGACTTTTTTATTATGTGATTTTGTTTCTTTTTTGTTTTTAGCAGAGGTGGACCAACAGAATGCCCAGACCTGATCATCCCCAGAGTTACTACGACGACATCAAAGGTAAGTTCAAGCAGGCACGCGATGTGCGACTTGACTACCGTCCGCCAGGAACCGAACAATTTACCTCTGAGTTCTCGGGCGAGCTGGCCAAGTACGCGGTAGATCCTTATGCCAAAGCGGTTGAACAACGCGAACCCATCACTGATAAAGTTGAAGTGCTATTTATAGGCGGCGGATTCTCAGCCTTGCTGACGTCTGCACGTTTGCGCGAACATGGCCTTGAAAGTATCCGAATTGTTGAACGTGGTTCAGATGTTGGTGGCACCTGGTACTGGAATCGATATCCTGGCGCTGCTTGCGATGTGGTGAGTTATGACTATTTGCCATTGTTAGATGAACTGGACTATGTGCCAGTCGATCACTACTCACGTGGGCCAGAGATCTTTGGTCACTGCCAAAAAATTGCAAAAAAATACAACCTTTACGAACTCGCAGTATTCAACACGACTGTGACTGAAACGATATGGAACGAAGAAGAGCAACTTTGGCACGTTAAAACTGACTGTGGTGATGTGATGCGCGCTCAATTCGTGATTTGCGCGAATGGCACGTTGGCCAAACCAAAACTGTCGACGATAAAAGGTATGACGTCATTCGCTGGCCATTCGTTTCATACATCGAGATGGGACTATGACTATACCGGCGTCGATCTTGAGAACTTGAAAGACAAGGTTGTAGGCATCATAGGCACCGGTGCATCAGCGGTTCAAATTGTGCCCGAGCTTGCTAAGAACGCAAAGCAACTGTACGTTTTTCAACGTACGCCGTCGTCGATCGATGTCCGAGAGGATTGGCCGACCGACCCCAACTGGGCCCGTAAGCTCGAACCGGGCTGGCAAGCGACTCGGCGCGCGAAAGTGCTCGCAGTGGTTGAAAATTCACTAGAGAAAAGAGCGGCAAAGGGCGCGACGTCTCCCGAAGAGAAATTACGCAAGCAGGAGAACGCTAATATCGACTACATGATGCGTATCCACAGACGCATTGACAAAATTGTTGATGATCAGGAGACGGCGGACGCGCTAAAGCCCTGGTATATGTTTATGTGTAAGCGACCCTGCTTTCATAATGATTACCTGCCGGCTTTCAACCGACCCAATGTGCAACTTGTTGACACAAAAGGCGAAGGCATCACGGAGATAGGGCCGAAGGGACCTGTTTTCAATGGGAAAGAATACGACGTTGACGTGTTGATTTACGCCACCGGCTTTGAAGTTCAGCAAACCGGCATCTACAACACGATTGTCGGTGAAGCGAATGTAAACCTGCAGGACAAGTACGCTGACGGCATTAGAACATTGCTGGGTATTCACACAGCGGGCTTTCCGAATTTGTTCATTATGGGTGGGTATCAGGCGTCCTTCCAGTTCAATCTGACCGACATGCTGCAAACCCAGGGCGATCACATTGCGGCTTGCATCGACTATGTTCGCAGCAATGGATACCACTCACTTGATGTCAGCGATGAGGCAGAACAGTGGTGGGTCGATGAGGTCATCAATCATCGCGGTAAGACTACGCGATCAGAAGAATGCACGCCGGGCTACTACAATATGGAAGGCGATAGCCAACGTCGCCAAGACGGTAACTATAATGGCGGTTTTCGGCAGTACTTTGAGCACCAGGGCGAGGTCAGAGAAAAGATGGAAGAAAACTTTAACCTAAAAGCCAAGCCTGCTTGAGCAAGTCACAACTGGGCTGATCATAATTGCGTTAGCAATAACTGAGCGCGTTATGATTTAGTCAACACCAATCTCGCCAATCAAGGATAGGCTCATGAGTTACCCACTATCTGGAATCAAAGTACTTGATATGTCACGTGTATTAGCTGGACCGTTCGCCGGTCGAATGCTTTGTGACCTTGGCGCAGACGTCGTCAAACTTGAGCCGCCTGAGGGCGATGTGACCCGATTTTTTGGACGCAAGGTAGGCAATATCTCAGGCTACTATCATCAGCAAAATGCCGGTAAGCGAAACATCTCCGTTAATTTGAGCGAACCTGCCGGGGTCGACATTGTGAAATCACTGGTTGCGCAAGCCGATGTGCTCATTGAAAATTTTCGCCCCGATGTGATGGGGAGACTCGGCCTGAGCTACGAAACCCTGACTGAGATTAACCCTCGATTAATCATGCTGTCCATCTCAGGGTTTGGTGCTGATAACCCCGACAGTCGACGTGCGGCATATGCGCCAATTGTTCATGCAGAAACTGGACTCGTTGCAAGACAGGCGGAGATTACAGGTTCACATCCCGCTGAGTTACCCTTGTCAGTTGCTGATACCAATGCGGCAATGCATGGTCTCATAGGCATGCTAGCCGCTCTTTATGCACGCGAACAAACAGGTTTGGGCGATTACCTTGAGATTGCGATGGTTGACGCGACATTGGTCACTAACGACGGACTGCATGCTGCGTTGGAGAATGTGAAGGTGGTCGATAGTAATGAAGTGCACGAGACTCGTGGCGGTTATCTGATGCTGGCCGGCGATTTTAAATTCATTTGGAAGCAGTTAAACGAGGTATGTGGGGTTCAAGATGGTTTGCAACATCGCACGGCGGTTTCTATTGAAGACAAAATTGCTGCTAGGCGATCGGCATCAAAACAATTTTTTATGGAAACCTGCATGACGAGAGATGACGTCATTACGGCTCTCGACAAGATGAACATAGCCTGGGGTGATGTGAGGTCGGCAGCAGACGTTGCGGATCTTGCTTGTGTGCAAGCGAGAGAGTCGATTGTACAAATTGATGATCGTTCCGGCGGCACACGTTCCATCCCGCAGTCCCCCTATCGATTCCGTCGAAACCAATCGAACGTGAGGAAGGGGGCGCCGCATCTCGGTGAGCACAATGATGAAGTACTGCATGAGTGGCTCGGTTGGACATCTGCTGATATTGATAAAGTATCAAGTGCGTTGGTTACCGGTTCAGATAAATAAATAAAGGAGTTCTTAGATGCAAGATTTTTCCGGTCGCACTGCAGTGATCACCGGCGGTGCCAGTGGTATTGGTCTAGGCATGGCGCGAGCCTTTGCCGGGCGTGGTATGCAACTTGTTCTAGCGGACCTAGACTCGGTGCTGCTGAAAAAAGCGGAGCAGGAGTTTTCGGACGCAGGCGTTGCGGTGGTGACCCAGACCTGTGATGTGTCAAAGCTCGAGGAAATTGAACGCCTGGCAGAGTTAACATTGGAACGCTTTGGTGGCGTGCACGTGGTGTGCAGTAATGCTGGCGTTGGTATTCCTACCTCTGCACGCAACATGAAATTGGCAGATTGGGAATGGATTATCAATGTGGATCTTTGGGGGCCTATCTACACCGTGAAGACTTTTTTGCCGTTGCTAGAAGAGCAGGGTGTAGGTCATATTAATGCGACATCATCCATGGCCGGTCTTATTTCCTCGCAAATGATGGGCGCCTACAATGTCGCTAAACATGGCGTTGTTGCGTTAATGGCTGCGACAGAGAGGGAGCTACGCGCAAAGAAGAGTAACGTGCGAGCTTCTGTTTTGTGCCCGGGCCCTATTAATACCAACATCAGTCAGCACTCAGTTGATTTCCGCCCAGGCGGCGGTAAGCCAAAGGGTGATTCAAACAAAGCGGGCAAAATGGCCAGTAATATTCAAGCTGCACTCGAGCAGGGTATGCAACCGGATGAAGTCGGTGAACTTGTGCTCACCTCCATTGAACAGGAAAAGTTTTGGATCCTTACGCACCCTCATTGGAGTAAGGGTGTGCGAAAACAACTGGATGCCCTGATTGACGATCAAACCCTGACCCGAGCCTAGTTTATTAACGATAGGCTCGTACGCTAAATCAAACTAGCGAGCCACAAAGGTTACCGGTAAATCATCTTTTGGTTTGGAAATAGGAGACTGTTGAACCGGCATTTCATAGCCTTCGGGGACATGCCAAGAGTAGTGCTTCAACATTTCGAACAACACCAGTTTGATCTGCATGTTGGCGAAATGAAGTCCTATGCACATATGTGCACCACCACTAAAAGGTACCCAACTATAGTTATGCCTTTTGTGTTCAGCTTTTTCAGGTCCAAAACGCGTTGGATCAAAGGTTTCTGGGTTGTCCCAGTATTCT
>Ga0209816_1003231_pt1 | contig 11257 bp, 14 predicted proteins | sample CoawatmetaG01DNA_FD_187509 | JGI IMG/M metagenome (GOLD analysis project Ga0209816, IMG submission 187509) | Marine microbial communities from the West Antarctic Peninsula - Coastal water metaG017-DNA (SPAdes) (version 2) | ecosystem: Environmental > Aquatic > Marine > Coastal ... | reverse complement strand
AGATTAAAGCGAGAAGGATGGATTGAAACGTGGAGACACAGAAACAGAACAACTATAAAGTATTCTGTATTTAAGACATCGTTTAAATGCTCACAAGTAATAAGTAGAATATATAGAGTTCTACTGGGTGAAGAAGATTTACCTACTTCCGAGAGAAGTGTTTTCTATAATAATACAACGTATACTGACAAGGTTTTTAATAAATCTATAGATGATATGATAAAAGATAAAGACAGATAAAACTATGCCAAGTAAACACGGATTCGGAAACTCAAGAACACCTATAACTAAGAAAGTGTCATACGGTAGTGCAATGCACTATAAAAACCCAGTTAAATTAACCGCGGGTGCTAAAGAAAAAATTATGGCTAGCGATGCAAACCCTGAATTTAAAGCAGCTATAGCTAAAGAGTCTCCTATTCCAATGTATGACAAAGGATCTATGGCTAAAATGTACGATAAGGCTGCTCCTACAAAAAACTACAAGAAAGGATACTACGGAGCATAATGGGATTTAAAATGGGATCAAATAGAGGTTTAGAGGCGAATAACGGTGAGATTAAAACTAAGTTAAGTTTTAGACGAAACCAACAAGCTACTATTCCTGGAACACCTATTATACCCATGCCACTAGATGAAAACATTATGGGCGAAGCTAATATGGATGGAACTATATTCGTAAGTGATAAACTGGATCCTAACAGCTTTGAGTATAGGCAAGTTGTAAACCATGAAATGAGACACGCTACAGATATGAAGTTAGGTAAATTATCTTATGATGATGACCACATAATGTATAATGGAGAAAGATTTGAAAGAGAAGATGTAAACGGTGTAGATTCTATACTAGTAGATGGTGAGTGGAAAGAAGCTGGAGACACTGGCTTTCCTTGGGAAAACGATGCTAACAACGGAAATGAAGATGGAAATATTTAAAGACAATAACGACTGGAACGAAAAGTCAGTTGTAGGATTTATTGCATTTGCAATAATGTGTGTGATAATGATAGTAGATCTTGTAACCGGTTGGTTAGGTAGAGATCTAATGATAAATGAATTTGTATACGATTCCTTCGTACTTGTAGTATTAGGGTGTTTTGGGATTAGTGGTATAGAGAAATTTGCTAAAAAATAAATTATGAGTTTAATAGGAAACATAGCTGGTATACCTTTGTTTACCACAATACAAGAAGCTTTGGATTGGGCTGCTCAAAATGGGTTAAGTGGTTACCACACGCATAACCTTCAAGGACAAGGCGGATACATGGGTGGTACTAACCATCAACAAGCAACTGGAATGCCTTTAAACACCAACGCACCAACCACAACAACTGGATCTTCGGGTTCTAGCGGTGGTGGTGGTTATTAAAAATAAATTATGTTAGGAAAACTATTTTCAGGAGGAGCAGCAGATCTAGTTAAAAGTGTGGGTGGAGTTTTAGATAACTTAACTACATCTAAAGAAGAGAAGTTAGAAGCTGAAAGAAAAATAAAAGAATTAATGGCTAACTACGAAATAGAAATGGAGAAAAACATTTCATCACGTTGGGAGGCAGATCTGAAGTCAGACTCTTGGTTGAGTAAGAATGTTCGACCGCTAGTATTGATCTTCTTAATAGTATGCACTATGCTATTAATATTTATAGACGCTGGTGCATTAAATTTTGAAGTTAAATCCTCGTGGGTTGACTTATTACAATTAGTATTAATAACGGTAATCGGTGCCTATTTTGGCGGGCGATCATTAGAAAAAGTAAAAAAATAAAATTATGGGAATAAATTCAACAGAAGTTGCTTATGCATTTGGGCAAATGGGTAGTGGACACCTTAAGGCCGTAGCAACTGACTTCTTCGCTCCTAGAGGAAAAGTTATAGTCGCAATAACAATGTTAGAGGACATGTTGTTTGACAAACTACTAGCTGATACAACTTATCAAACAGGATCAGCTACAGTAGATCAAGGTCCATCTGATACAGCATATTTTGGAACAGGAACTCAAATAGCGGCTAATGGTGGCGATGGTGCGGCTGGAGATTTTAACCAAGCACTAAGCGTTGTTGTTGCTGCCACTGTTAGTTTTCCAAAAGGACTAACTGTTTACGGTAGATGGACAAACATATCTTTACAAGGATCTGATTATACCCACGGTATAATAGTATACTACGGAGAATAATGCTAGGATTAGGAAATATTATGACAGGAGGAGCTGTGCTAGATAGTGAATACTCGCCACTAGCCTTAGGTAGTACACTTCTTGCTTGGTATGCATTTAACCAAGGTCAAACTAATTTAAGTGGAACTGATGGTAACGCTGACAATCAATTTAAATGGGAAGACTCTTCTGGAAGTGGTAGACACGCTACACAAAACACTGATGCTGCAAAACCAACTTTTACAGATGGCTATGTAGAGTTTGATGATGCCTCGACTTCCGATACTTTGTTAATAGCAACAGGTGACGGCGCCTTGCAGTTTGGTCATGTTCAAAGTTTGACTATATCTTTGGGTGTTAAAAGAACATCAACCAGTAATGGAGACAGGTTTTTAGGCACAAATACTTCTGAGTTCTGTGGCATGTCGGGTACTGACACAAAATTCCAATTTAGATCAGGAGGTAGTTTAATAGCAGCTACGTATGCCTCTGGAACTTTTCCAGCAGCAACTGATTTTGTATTAACATTTACAAAAGATGATAACGGATTAGTAACGGTTTATAAAAATAACGACGAGTTGACAGTGGCAAGTGGAAGCGCGATAACAGCTGATGCTGCAAATGATGATGATTTATCTGTGAGCCGTGTTGGAGGAAATGTAGCAAACAGTACAAGTAATTTTGATGGTAGAATGTACGAGATGGTTATTTGCGACACAGTTTTAAGTGACGCTGATAGAAATAACGTAATAAACCGTATAAAAAATAAAATGGGTATATAAAAAAAACAAATAACAATTAAATTAAATTAAATTATGGCAACAAAAGGAACGAACGCAAAAATTAAAGAACTTAAAGGTATCAAACCTGAGAAAATAACTGACGAGCAGTTAGTTAAAGTGCAAGAGGCAGTAAACAACATCAATAGAAATCAACTAGAAATAGGATCTTTAGAGGTAAAAAAACACGAAATGATGCATAGTATTGCTGGTTTAAGAGAAGGGCTAAGCTTATTGCAAGCTGAGTTTGACAAAGACTACGGTACTTTTGATATTGATATTCAAGACGGAACAATAAACTACCCAGACAATGGCAAAGCTGATAAGAAAGATTAGTATTGGTAAAGATTATAAGAATGACGCTATGCACTATGCCGTGGGGCAAGAAGTGTATGGTGGTCATACTATCTGCGATATACTAGAAGAAGAAAACAAATTCTCTGTTTACATTAAAAAAGGCAAAGATGTTTTGCCTTGGAAAGATTTTAATAAAAACATGGCTGTATCCGTAGAGTATAACTTACAGTACTAATGAAAAGTGTTTACGACTTTGTTGTAGCACCAAAAGGAGAAAGATACAACAACACTAAAACACTAGACGGTGGAGAGTTAATATTGAATACTGAGATTTACAACCATGAGTATGTTAATAGAGAAGCTACAGTAGTATCTACTCCAATAGTGGGACACGCTGAAATAATGAGGGGTGATACTGTTTTAGTTCACCACAATGTATTTAGAAGGTGGCATAACGTTAAGGGGGTTGAAAAGAATAGTAGGAGCTATTTTAATGAATCAACTTATTTCATAGGTGAAGATCAGATCTTTTTATACAAAAGAGATGGGGAATGGATTTGCCCTAAAGGATATTGCTTTGTAATGCCTTTAAGAGCTACAGATCAATTTAACATTGAATCTGAAAAACCTTTACAAGGTATCGTTAAATATTCAGACGGTACAGTTGAAGTAAACGATCTAGTTGGTTTTAGACCAAGTAGTGAATACGAGTTTATCGTTGATGGCGAAAGACTATATCGAGTTAAATCTAATTTTATTACAATCAAATATGAACATCAAGGAAACGAAGAAGAGTATAATCCAAGCTGGGCACAAAGCAGTGGAGGAGCTGATAAAGGTAGCTAAGGAAGCTATTGTCACTGACTCTGAAGACGATTTAACAGCCGATAAGTTAAAGAATGCCGCAGCATCAAAAAAACTAGCTATATTTGACGCGTTTGAGATACTTAACAGAATTGAAGAAGAAGAAAACTTGCTTGAGGGTAAAACACCTGAAGAGGCAAAGGAAAAAACTTTTAAAGGATTCGCGGAAGGTAGATCTAAGTAATGTACGAGCAAAGTTTAGTTAAGACAGTTGAGCCGATAAAAAACACCACTATTTCTAGGATGAACAAAGGGAAAAAGTGGAAGTATGGTTATGATAAAGAGCATGACATAATTGTACTATCTCACAATGGTCAAATAGGAGAAATCATAGAGATACAAAACTTAGTTATCGCTTTACCTAAGGTGCCTAAGGATGTGTACAGTAACTCTAAAGATAAATGGGTTAAGTTTGAGCAGCCAAAAGAATTAGAGCGCTTAAAGAACATCTTTGATTGGCGTGCTTACCCGGAAGATCAAAAAGATAAATGGCACGATTATATAGACGAAGAGTTTAGAAGAAGAGAAGAAGGATTTTGGTTTACCAACAACGGTAAGCCAACTTGGATAACAGGTACTCACTACATGTACTTACAGTGGAGTAAGATTGACGTTGGAGCCGCTGATTTTAGAGAAGCAAATAGATTGTTCTTTATATTTTGGGAAGCTTGTAAGGCGGATAAAAGATGCTACGGAATGTGTTACCTTAAGAATAGAAGATCTGGATTTTCTTTTATGTCTTCGGCGGAAACCGTTAACTTAGCCACTTTAGCGAGTGATAGTAGATATGGAATACTATCTAAATCAGGAGCTGATGCTAAAAAAATGTTTACCGACAAGGTTGTCCCTATATCAATCAATTACCCTTTCTTTTTTAAACCTGTCCAAGATGGTATGGATCGTCCTAAGTCCGAGCTTGCTTATCGTGTACCTGCTAGTAAGTTTACTCGAAAGAAAATCACGGCTAATGAAAAGCTGGAAGATATACAAGGGTTAGATACAACTATTGACTGGAAGAATACTGGTGACAATAGCTATGATGGTGAAAAACTAGCGTTACTAGTACATGATGAAAGTGGTAAGTGGGAAAGACCTGATAATATTTTAAATAACTGGAGGGTTACAAAAACATGTTTACGATTAGGTAGTAGGATTATTGGTAAATGTATGATGGGCTCAACTTCAAACGCATTAGATAAAGGTGGAGAAAACTTCAAAAAACTATACGGCTCATCAGATGTCACGAAAAGAAATAGAAACGGTCAGACAAAGTCTGGCTTATACTCTCTGTTTATCCCAATGGAATGGAACTACGAAGGATTTATTGACGAGTATGGAGTTCCAGTATTTACTACTCCTGATGTCGACAGACTTGCACCAGACGGTGAATTAATAGATGTAGGTGTAATAGACAACTGGCAGAACGAAGTAGATGGTCTAAAAGATGATCAAGATGGTTTAAATGAATTCTATCGCCAGTTTCCAAGAACAACAGAACATGCTTTTAGAGACGAGACTAAAGGAAGTATATTTAACCTTGTCAAGCTATACGAACAAATAGATTACAACGAAGAAATGTCAAATACTCTCGGTGTAACCACCGGTAACTTTCAGTGGGTCGATGGCGTTAAGGATTCACAGGTAATATTCTATCCAAATCCAAAAGGTAGGTTTAAAGTTAGCTGGGTACCACCTCAGCAATTGCAAAACAGAGTAATACTTAAAAACGGCGTTAAGTATCCAGGCAACGAACACATGGGTGCTTTTGGTTGTGATAGCTATGATATATCAGGAACAGTGGATGGAGTTGGATCTAAAGGAGCATTGCACGGTTTAACTAGATTCTCAATGGAAGATGCCCCGGCAAACAGTTTCTTTTTAGAATACTTATCAAGACCACCAACAGCCGAGATGTTCTTTGAAGATGTTCTAATGGCTTTAGTATTTTACGGGATGCCTATATTAGCAGAGAACAATAAACCTCGTCTCTTGTACTATTTAAGGCGAAGAGGATATAGAGGGTTTAGTATGAATAGACCCGATAAGATATGGAACAAATTATCTGTAGCTGAAAAAGAAGTTGGTGGAATACCTAATTCAAGTGAAGATATAAAACAAGCACATGCTGCTGCAATTGAAATGTATATTCAAGATCACGTAGGTATTAAGCAGGATGGAACTCACGGCGACTGTTATTTCAATGAACTCATAAATGATTGGGCAAAGTTTGATATAAACAAAAGAACAAAGCACGATGCGTCAATAAGTTCTGGTTTAGCTATAATGGCTAACAACAGGCATTTGTATGCGCCAAACGTAAAGGTTGAAAAACCCAAATTAAACATAACGGTTTCCAGATACAAAAACACTGGAAATAATTCACAAATAATCAAGTAATAAATATGGCAGAGTCTGGCATTAAAAGTTATTTCCCAAGTCAAACAGTTAGCGATGCTGAAAAGTTAAGCTATGAGTATGGGTTAAAAGTAGGTAAAGCTATAGAGCAAGAGTGGTTTAACGACGACATGGGTTCTAATAGATATAGATCTAATCACCAAGATTTTCATAATTTAAGGCTGTACGCTAGAGGCGAGCAGTCAGTTCAAAAGTATAAGGATGAGTTATCGATAAACGGTGATTTGTCCTATTTAAATTTAGACTGGAAGCCTGTTCCAATTATATCTAAGTTTGTTGATATAGTTGTCAATGGAATTGCTGAAAGAACTTATGATATAAAAGCATTTTCTCAATCTCCAAATGGTGTTGAAAAGAGAACTGAATACATGCAAGCTATACAAAGCGACATGGAAATGAAACAGTTTAATCAAGAGGTTGAATCTAGGTTTGACGTAGACATGAAAGAAAGTAGTATAGCTAACGAAGATTTACCACAGTCTGACGAAGAGCTAGGTATACATATGCAACTCAGCTATAAGCAAGCAGTTGAACTTGCTGAAGAACAAGCTTTAAACGTTTTATTTGAAGGAAATAAATACGAGTTAACTAAAAAGCGTTTTTATCATGATTTAACAGTGCTTGGGATAGGAGCTGTAAAGACCTCATTTAACACCTCTGAAGGCGTTGTTATAGATTATGTTGATCCAGCTAATCTAGTTTACTCTTATACTGACTCACCTTACTTTGAAGATATATACTATGTTGGAGAAGTAAAATCAATTCCAGCTAATGAGTTAGCAAAGCAATTTCCTCATTTAAAAGAAGAAGATCTTGAAGATATAATGAAAAACAAGTCTTACAATAGATCTAACTATAACTCAAGACATAGCTACGACAAAGAAGACAACAACACAATTCAAGTTTTATATTTTAACTATAAAACTTATATGAATGAAGTTTACAAGGTAAAAGAAACTGGAACCGGTGCTGATAAAATTATACCAAAAGATGATTCTTTTAATCCACCAGAAAATATGGAAGGTGGTTTTGGTAGAATGTTAAGATCTATCGAAACGCTTTATGAAGGGGCTATGATTCTTGGTACAGGTAAACTGCTTAAATGGGAAATGTCTAAAAACATGATGAGACCTAAAAGTGATTATACTAAAGTTAAAATGAATTACGCTATAGTTGCTCCTAGAATGTACAACGGTAAGATCGATTCGCTAGTAAAAAGAATTACTGGTTTTGCTGATATGATTCAGTTGACTCATTTAAAATTACAGCAAGTAATGTCTAGATTAGTGCCAGACGGCGTTTACTTAGATGCTGATGGATTAGCTGAAATTGATTTAGGTAATGGCACAAATTATAATCCCCAAGAAGCTTTAAACATGTACTTTCAAACAGGTTCTGTTATTGGGAGAAGCTTTACGAGTGATGGTGATATGAATCCAGGTAAAGTACCTATCCAAGAAATAACTAGTGGATCTGGTGGAAATAAAATGCAAGCACTAATTGGCACGTATAATTATTACCTACAAATGATAAGGGATGTAACTGGTCTTAATGAAGCTAGAGACGGTAGTACTCCAGATAAAAACGCTTTAGTTGGCGTTCAAAAACTAGCAGCCGCTAACTCTAACGTTGCAACAAGGCACATACTTCAAGCTGGTTTGTTTTTAACAGCAGAAACTGCCGAGTGTTTATCACTTCGAATATCTGATATTATAGAATATTCTCCAACAAAAGAAGCTTTCATACAAGCTATTGGAGCTCATAACGTGGCTACTCTAGAGGAGATGTCAGAGTTACACCTTTATGACTTTGGTATATTTATTGATTTAACTCCAGATGAAGAAGAAAAAGCTAAGCTAGAGAACAACATACAAATGGCTCTCCAGCAGAAAAGCATAGAACTTGAAGATGCTATAGATCTTAGAGAAATTAAAAACATCAAGCTAGCTAATCAACTTCTTAAAATAAGAAGAGTTAAAAAAGAACAAAAAGATAGAAAGCTTCAAATGGAAAACATTCAAGCTCAAACTCAATCTAACACGCAAGCCGCTCAAGCTGCAGCTCAAATGGACGTGCAAAAAAACCAAGCGTTAAATGCTGGAAAAGCCGAGCTAATGCAAATAGAGGCTCAAATGAGCGCTCAGAAAATGCAACAAGAAGTTGAAATGAAAAAGCAACTAATGGCTTTAGAGTTTCAGTACAACATGCAGCTTAAAGGCATTGAGGTTGATGGAATGAAAAGTAGAGAAAAAGAAAAAGAAGATCGTAAAGATGAAAGAACAAAAATTCAAGCAACTCAACAAAGTGAGATGATCGAACAAAGAAATGGTGGTAAACCACCTAAAAACTTTGAGTCCGCAGGTAATGATATACTAGGTGGCGGATTTGATTTAGGTAGTTTTGACCCTAGTTAGAATTATTAATTATTATTATATTATATTATGGAAGAAGAAAATGAAAAAGTAGTCGAAGAGACTACACAAGAAACAGTTGAACAAGTTGATGAAAGTAAATTTGAATCTGCTGGAGACGATAGCATTATAAAAGTAGATTTAAGCGCTCCACCACCAGAACAAAAAGTAGAAGATGAGGTTGTAACAGAAGAAAAACCTGAAGTAGCAATAACTGAAGTTACTGAAGAAACAGAATCACAACCAGAAGCCGAAGCACAAGAAGCCCCGGCATTAGAAGAAATTACTGAAGAAGAAGTTGAAGAGGTTGAAGAGCGGGTTGAAGAAGCTATAGCGGAAGCTGAAGCTACTGGAAAACCATTACCAGAAAATATTCAAAAGTTAATGGACTTTATGGATGAAACTGGTGGAGACTTAAGTGACTATGTTAAGCTTAACCAAGATTACAGTAAATTAGATGACAACGATTTATTATATGAATACTACAAGCAAACAAAACCTCATTTAAACCAAGAAGAAATTAACTTCCTTATGGAAGATACATTCTCATTCGACGAAGATGTTGACGACGATAGAGATATACGTAGAAAGAAATTAGCGCTTAAAGAGCAAGTTGCCAGCGCTAAAAGCCACCTAGACGGGCAAAAGTCTACATACTATGAAGAAATTAAAGCTGGATCGAAACTCACGAGTGAGCAACAGAAAGCAGTCAATTTCTTTGATAGATATAACAAGGAGTCAGAAGTAACTCAAAAAGCAGCTAAACAAAATACAGATGTTTTTACCCAGAAGACCGAGCAGGTTTTCAATGACAAGTTCAAAGGTTTTGAATATAACGTCGGGGATAAAAAATATCGATTTAATGTTAACAATGCTAACGAGGTTAAAGATACCCAAAGTGATATAAATAATTTTACCAAAAAGTTTTTGGATAAAAATAACACATTATCAGATGCTAAGGGTTATCACAAATCTCTTTACACAGCTATGAACGCTGATGCTGTTGCAAAACACTTTTACGACCAAGGTAAAGCCGATGCTATGAAAAATAGTATTGCTAAAGCTAAAAATGTTGATATGAATCCAAGACAAGCTCATGGGGAAATTAAAACAGGTGGTATGACGTATAAGGTGTTAGGTAATGATTCTTCTGATTTTAAGTTTAAAATTAAAAACAATAAATTTAAAAATTAAAAAAACAAAATTATGGCAATTACAGGAGGTAGTTTGTTGAATAAAGTGCCATCGGCACAACAACAAACATTAAGCACAAATTACATTGACTTCGCAGGAGGTTCAACTGGATGGGAGCAACAATATTTACCAGATCTTATGGAGTCAGAAGCTGAAGTGTTCGGAAACAGAACAATCTCAGGATTTCTTTCACAAGTAGGAGCTGAAGAGGCAATGACAGCTGATCAAGTTGTATGGTCTGAACAATCAAGATTACATTTATCTTATGTAGGTACGGTAGCTACAGCAGGTGATACTAACGGTACGTTTACAGTTGTAACTGATATCGATGGTTCTGCTGATACTGAAAATGGTTTTTTAGTAGCATCTCACGGTGTTAGAGTAAATGACATTGTACTTATCGCTACGGCTGGTATTGTTACTAAATGTTTGGTAGTAGAAACTCCAGCTACAGCTGTTATTTCAGTTGAGCCTTATGATAAAGCTACTTTAGCTGGTCATGCTACTACTGGTAGTGGATCTGTTATATTAGTTGTAGGTTCTGAGTATGGTAAAGGACAGTCTTATAGTGGTATTACTGGCGCTGCAGCTGCAGATAAAAGAACAGCTTTAACACCAACTTTCAAATCTTACAGCAACAAACCAATTATCATGAAAGATTACTACGAAGTATCTGGATCTGATGCATCTCAAATTGGATGGGTTGAAGTTTCTGGTGAAGAAGGACAATCTGGATACTTATGGTACTTAAAAGCTGAAGGTGATACTAGAGCTCGTTTTACCGACTACTTGGAAATGGCAATGTTAGAATCTGAAAAGACCGTTGCTAATTCTATTATTGGATTTGGTGCTGACGGTGTAACTAGAGGCGCTGCTGATGCTGGTGCTGGTGGAGCGGGTACTGAAGGTTTATTTGCTGCTATTGAGTCTAGAGGTAATGTTACTTCTGGAGTTACCGGTGTTAATGCTGCTACTGATTTAGCTGAATTTGACGCTATCTTAGCTGAGTTTGACAAGCAAGGTGCTATTGAAGAAAACATGATGTTTGTAAACAGAGCTACTTCGTTAGCAATGGATGACATGTTAGCTTCTATGAATTCTTACGGAGCTGGTGGTACTTCTTACGGAGTATTTGACAATTCTG
>Ga0209816_1003230_pt1 | contig 11260 bp, 12 predicted proteins | sample CoawatmetaG01DNA_FD_187509 | JGI IMG/M metagenome (GOLD analysis project Ga0209816, IMG submission 187509) | Marine microbial communities from the West Antarctic Peninsula - Coastal water metaG017-DNA (SPAdes) (version 2) | ecosystem: Environmental > Aquatic > Marine > Coastal ... | reverse complement strand
ACTTTAATCCTTCTGATGTGGTTTTAATATATTCATCAAGATTTCTTCGCGTTGCTGGTCCTGCACTTTTTGAAGCAATACTTGATACAACCTCAATATATTCAATATCTTGATGAGTATTGGCTATAGCTTTTGCAATAGGTATTGATGCTTGCCCACCACAAGAAACCATATTGATATTCATTTCATTTAAACACTCTTCTGAGTTTACAGAAGGAACACACATAGGACCAATCTTTGCGGGTGTAAGGTCAATACAAACAATACCAAGTTTTTTAAAAATTTTGGAATGCATTTCGTGGTCTTTAGCTGATGTCGCGTCAAAAACTAAATCAATTTCTTCAGGGTTATCAATAATATATTGAATACTTTTATCTGAGATTTTTATATTAGACTCAATCGCCCTCATCATACCTCGTGAATTATTAGTTCTTCCAATGAATGCAACACATACTAGATTTTTTGATTTTTGCACTTTCATCATCAAATCAGTACCGATATTTCCTGACCCAAGAATTGCTACTCTATATTTTTTTTTGATAAAGCTCATTTTATTTAAAGGAATTTCATAGTAATTAATAGTGTAATAAAAAAAGTCAAATATTCCTGAAGGCTAATACCAAAAAATTTTTCCATTTTTCAGTTATATAATTTAAATAGTTTTTATCTAGATCAGGATAAATCTCCATCTAAAAAGTTACATTCATTGCTATTTCAGTAGTGATTGAATCAATTGTAATCCTATATTTAACATCTTGGAAAAAAGATTGTTTAGTTAAATTACCCACATACAATAATCGAGGGCCACTCTTAAACTGACCGAAGAAATGCCTCGACGAGCTAGTCATATTGCTCAGTAAACTTATGAATAGTAGCGTGTAAACGGTTGAACATAGATTCTGTCATACCATGATGCAATGGAAGTAACACACCACTAGCCATAACTCTATCTGCATTCGGATACCCTTCCTTCAAAACCTTTGTAGAAATATTCTTGCACATTGGCTGTCTTAGAATGTTGCCAGTGAAAACGACTCTAGTTTGAATATTCCTCTTTTCTAAGAAAATTTGGAATTCTTTACGAGTAAATGGTGCACCTTCTTTGATAAGAATGGGAAAAGCTAACCATGCTGTTCTACACCCAATTGTCTCTTGAGGATTTGAAAAATAGTCAGGGTAGTTATCAAAAAACTTACATTGCCTCTCAAAGTTAGCTTGTCGTGAAGCAATATTTTGATCCAACTTCTCAAGCTGTACCATCCCAAAAGAAGCCCCTAACTCATTACCCTCAAGGTTATAACCAACAGTCTCAAAAACAAACTTAGCATCATAATCAATACCATCGAGATCAACATTAAACCTATTTTCAATAGCTTCGCTTTTTTCATCAAACAATGAAGAACTTCGCCCCCAAGATCTCAATAACTTTGCTTTTTCCATAACTTTTTCATTATTAATTGCTAAAGCACCTCCATTACCAGCACAGTTAATTATGTGAGAACCATAAAAACTTGTTATTGACATATCAGAATAGAATCCAGATCCTTGACTATTTATGGTTGCACCAAGGGTGTCAGCAGAGTCCTCAATGACTACTAAATTAAATCTATCTGCTATTTCTCTAATTGCAGGCCAGTCACAAAGATTACCCATTAAATTTGGCGCTAAAATAGCAACAGTTTTTTCAGTAATTTGCGCTTCGATTTGACTAACATCAATGCAGTAGGTTAATGGCTCAACATCAACGAAAACAGGAATTAAAGCATTTTTAACTAAACATCCAATGGATGTAGAAAAAGTTAGTGCAGGTGTTATAACTTCACCACCTGGGGGGAAGCTAAACGCCTCTACTCCAATAAAGAGCGCAGAAGATCCTGAGTTAACATATAGACAATGCTTCTTGTTAAATAGATCAGCAATTTTTCGCTCAAACTTCCTAGAGTAATTACCAAACTGGGTTGATTCAGACAAACACTTAACTACAGCATCAATTTCTTCCTGCCCATAAACAGTTTTCGCATAGGAAATTTGTTCTAAATCATCCGTATCATTCATCATTTATTCATATCCCTAGTAAAATTATCAATTTCAGTAATGCATACTTTTTGCATATCAGCATCTTCTAGCCAGAGTTTATGCCATCGTATTATGTTTCCAAGCGTCGTTTGTAAATCCCAAGTTGGCGTCCAACCTATGAGTTCTGAAGCTTTCGATATATTTAATTTTAAAAAACTAGCTTCATGAGGATTTACATTATCGTCCAAATTCCAGCTTGCATTTGGCCAATATGAAATCATTTTATCTAAAATCCAGTTAACTGATCTTATATCTTTTTCATTGGGGCCAAAATTCCAACCTTCCGAATATGCCTTATGATTATCATATAGTTTCTGCGCAAGCAAAAGATAACCTGATAGTGGCTCTAGAACATGCTGCCAGGGACGGGTAGCATTAGGGTTTCGAACTACAACTGATTTATTTAATTCAAAAGACCTTAGAATATCAGGAATTAATCGATCATTAGCCCAATCACCGCCACCTATTACGTTTCCAGCGCGAACTGATGCTAATCCAACACCCAAATCGTTCAAATACGAACGCCTATATGATGATGTAACTAGTTCAGAACAAGCTTTACTAGAACTATAAGGATCAAAACCTCCCATAGGATCAGTTTCAATATAACTTTTGTCAAGCCCTACATTTTCATAGCATTTATCAGTTGTAATGTTAATAATAGCTTTCAAATTTGAGCAGTGTCGGGCAACTTCTAGTACTTTAACAGTACCCATTATATTTACTTCAAAAGTCTCAATTGGCTCATCATAAGATAGTCTAACTAATGGCTGAGCAGCCATATGGATTAAAATATCAGGATTAAAACTCACCATACTTTTATGCAACAACTCTTGATTTCTTATATCTCCAATTTGTGAATCAACTATACTATCTATTTTTGCAGCATCGTATAGAGATGGTGATGTAGGGGGTTCAAGTGAATAGCCCTTAACTGAAGATCCTAAGTGATTCAGCCACAAGCAAAGCCAACCTCCTTTAAAGCCGGTATGGCCTGTTACAAAAACACGCTTTCCAATCCAAAACTCTTGATCAATCATAGTTTCTTACCAGGTCTTCCATGGAGCAAGGTTATCACTCCAAAGTTTTTGTAAATAATTCATTTCTCGTAAAGTATCCATAGGTTGCCAGAAACCATCATGCTTAAAGGCAGCTAACTCTCCTGAATCAGCCAAGGTATTCATTGGCTCTTGCTCCCAAACAGTTTTATTACCTTCAATCAAACCAATTACTTTTGGTGAGAGTACAAAAAAACCACCATTAATTCGAGAACTATCATCTTGAGGTTTTTCCTTGAAGCTTTCAACCATGTCACCATTAAGGCCAAGAACTCCAAAGCGTCCAGGAGGTTGAACTGCCGTTAAAGTTGAAAGCTTTCCAGTCTTTTGATGAAAATCAAGAAGCTTTTCAATATCAACATTACTCACTCCATCACCATAAGTTAAAAAGAATGCATCATCGTCTTTAACATATTTTTCAATTTGTTTAATTCTTCCTCCAGTCATGGTATCTCCTCCAGTTTCAACTAAAGTAACATTCCATGGTTCAGCACGTTTTTGATGGACTTTAATTTCATTATCTTTCATATTAAATGTCATATCAGAAACATGTAGAAAGTAATTTGAAAAATATTCTTTGATTACATAGCCCTTATATCCGCAACAAATTATAAAATCATTTACTCCATATCTTGAGTAATGCTTCATAATATGCCAGATAATAGGCATTCCACCAATACGAATCATTGGTTTTGGAATATTATCAGTTTCCTCACTAATTCGAGTTCCAAGTCCACCTGCTAAAATTACGGCTTTCATTTCTTCTCCTTAAAAGATTTTATTGTATTTATAACTTTATCTACATCTTCATCGTTAAGAGATTGATGCAATGGAATATTTAAAGTGTAATTACTTGCATATTCAGAATGATCGCAGACAATCTTTTTTTTATTAAAAAGCTTTATTTTATGCAAAGGCCAATATCTAAAGGTAGTGTAGATATCATTCTTTAATAAATGTTTAGCAAGTTGGTCTCTATATTTTGTCTGTATCCAAAAAAAATAATAAGAGGACTCATAATTAAAACTTGGCTCTTCGGGCAAATCTATCCAATCAATGTTTTTGAATGCGCTGTAATATTTATTAAATATTTGTTTTCTTCTTTTAATGAAACCAGGCAACTTTTTCATCTGAACACATCCAATAGCACCAGCAATATTATTCATAATCGCTCTTCTACCAGGTCTATTTATTTCAAACTCCCACCAATTAGATTCACGAGTAGAGCTATCCATCCCACTTTTAGTTTTAACTGGAAGGCCAAGATATAAAAGTTCTTTTGCAATATTTACATTATCAAGCGATTTTAAATAAATCATTCCACCATCTCCAGTACAAATAGTTTTCATTGCATCAAAAGACCATATACCCATATCTCCAATTGTTCCACACGCCTTACCTTTATAAAAGCTTTGAACAGAACAAGCGCTGTCTTCTATAACTTTAATATTATTTTTATGGCACAGTTTAATTATTGGATCCATATCACAGGGAATTCCACCATAATGAGTAACAAAGACTGCCTTTGTTTTTTCCGTAATCACTTTAGCTATATACTCGCTAGAAACATTTAATGTAGACTTATCTACATCACACAAAACAATTTTTGCTCCTTTTGAAAGAACTGCGCTAGCAACTGAAGGGAAACTAATAGATGGGACTATTATTTCATCTTCAGGATTAAAATTAAAAACGTCAGCTGCCAAAAAAATTCCTTCCGTACAGCTAGTCGTGGAAATGAAGTTTTCACTATTAGCTTTAAGATTTATAGCAAATAATTTTTCAAATCTATCTACATACTCTCCCTTACCAATCCAATTACTCTCAAAAACCTTAGATAATTCATCTAGTTCATCTTGCCCAAGTGTTGGCTGAAAAATATTTATCATAAATAATTATAAAAAAAACTTAATTGTTAATACGAAAAATCTCTATTACCCAATTTTTAATTGAGTAGTTGCTTATTAATTTAGACATGTTGTGATTATACTCACTACTTAAAAAATCAACACTCAATTTAGGGTTATTCCTGTCTATGATATCAATATTATTTTTATCATAAAAATCATAATCAGTAATACTACTATTTGTAGTTAATAATTTTTTATTTGCTGCAAGAGTTTCAAAGGTTCTTGACGTTAAGCCATTTTGAAGATTGTGATTAATATCAATCACAATTTTAGACTTTGCCAAAATATTAATAATCTCATTTTCAGATAATGGCGTGTAAGCCAAGTCAGAGTATCTAATACCCAAAAAACCTTTATCAAAGAATTTTTTATAGAAGAACATCAGCTTACTTGGTAAATACATAAAGGTATAAACCTTTAATCCTAAATCTTTAGCTTGTAATTTTATAGAATTAACTATTGCAAACCTATCAGAATGAACTGTGCCAATAAAACAAAAATCATACTCTAATTCAGTATTAGCCTTAGCAACTTGAATATAAGATATGTCAAAAAAAAGAGGCAGGAATTTTAAATTTTCATTTTTTTTACAGTCACTCCTATCAAAACTCCACATTTCATCAAATAAACAAAATAGTTTTTCAAAATGAGGCTTATTATTAATAGAATCCCATAAGTACAATATAGTTCTAATCCCTGGATTATTGTTACATAAACTATCAAAAATGGATTTATTAATTACCTCTGGATTTATAACGAAAATAAAATCAAGGTTGATATTTTCAATTTCGTTTAGTATTTTTTTATAGTAATTATTAATGAGAGGAGAAATTAAAAAATGAAGTCTCATGCGAATTATTGCTTTTATTATTGGCTTATCTGAGATTCTTTCATTAAAACTAACAACATTTGCACCAAGCGCAACCAATTCACTATGAATATTCTGCTTATATTCAAAAAAATTTGGTGCTAATAGTAAAACATTTTTTCCGTTAAGATTCATAAATCGATAATAATTAAGTGCATTAAGAAAAAAAATTAATCAATAAATTTCCCAAATTCATTTGTTTTTTGCCAAATACAACTTTCTAAATTATACTTTTTTACAATTTTTGCAGGAGCACCTACAACCACACAGTAATCTGGATAATTTCCCTTCACAACTGAATTTGCTCCAACAATACACTGATTACCAAGAGTCGTTCCTGCCATAATTTTAGCTCCAATACCTATAAAGCAATTTTCACCAATACTAGTTTTTCTTAGAATAAACTCCTGCTCAAGAACATTTTTACCAATCTCTTCATAAGCATTATCCATATCATTTATAAAAACTTCAGCAGAGATTATAGTTCCTTTACCAATGACTAAATCTCCTCCTGCAATGATATGAAAATTCTGACCTATTCCAACATTTTCATTAATTGTAATTTTTCCTACACCATGAGTTTCAATTCTCGATCCTGGGAAAATTCTTACTTTTCTTCCAAGCACCACTCTTGATATACCATGCAAAAAAACTGGTTTACCAATATATGATAGAAATCCAATTTTTTTAAAAAATAATTTATAAAAAAATGCCCTTACAACCCAGAAAAATTTATAAAACATAATAATAACCCTTTCTAATCTTTAAAATTAATGAAAGATATTTGTTTAAGTAAAATACTGCTTGAAATTAATATTTAAAGTTTTTTCTAATAACTCTCTTACAACGCCCTTTCCACCTTGCGCATCTAGGACTACATTAGACAGTTTTTTGATCTCCCAATGACTGTCTGATGGGCAAGCTGTATGGCCACACAATTTCATTGCACTATAATCATTGAGATCATTACCAACAAATAAAATTCGCTTCAAATCATAATCATGGGCTTTAATCAATTCCAGAAGAGCTTCTACTTTATTTGAAACGCCTTGAATTGCCTCAATTTTTAATTTTTTTGCCCTTGAAGAGACAACTAGATTTTTTTCTGTAGATATAATATATGAAGGCTTCTCAAGTTTACGTAATACATCAAAAGCAAGTCCATCAGATCTACTGCAACAAACTAACTCATTGCCCTTATCATCTAAAAAAACTAGGTTATTTGTTAACACTCCATCAAAATCAAAAATCAAAGCATCAATATCATTAATTGATAAATCAATCTTCACAAGAAGTATTTAGCAGTGTTAAATGCTATTCCTTTTTCATCTTTATTTGACAATTTTGGTTTACCTCCTTTAAGTTTCCAATCAATACCCAGGTTTGCGTCATCCCATCTAATACAAGACTCATCATTTGGAAAGTAGTATTCTGTAGTTTTATATATTACATCAGCATTATTGCTTAAGGTCAAAAAACCATGTGCAAGTCCTACTGGAACCCAAAGTTGAAAATTATTTTCATCATTTAACTCAATCGAGAAATACTTTCCAAAAGTTGGTGACGACTTCCTTAAATCAACTACTACATCCAATATGCATCCAGAAACAACTCTTACTAATTTTGCTTGTGGAAAATGTAACTGATAGTGAAGTCCTCTTAAAACTCCTTTTAGAGTGGATCTTGAGTGATTATCTTGAACAAAATTATCATTAATACCACTAGAGTTAAAAAGATTTTTTTGATTCCAGCTCTCTAGAAAAAATCCCCGATCATCAATAAATACCTCAGGTTTTATAATCAGCACTCCAGGAATAAATATTTTTTTAATTTCCATCAGTATATTTTTTGTTCAATTAAATTAAGAAGATAGTCTCCATAAGAGCTATTTTCAATAGATTTAATAAGTAGTTTTAATTCTGCATCATTTATCCATTTATTGCGCCATGCGACTTCTTCTGGACTTGCAATTTTAAGGCCTTGTCTCTTTTCAATTGTTCGAACAAATTGTGATGCATCAAGGAGTGAATCGTGAGTGCCTGTATCAAGCCAAGCAATACCTCTTCCCATTATTTCAACGTCCAACACACCTTTATCTAAATAATGTTGATTAATTGCAGTTATCTCTAACTCACCACGTTTAGATTTTTGAACAGTTTTTGCAATATTTACAACCTCACTGTCATAAAAATAAAGACCAGTTACTGCATAATTTGACTTAGGATGTTCTGGCTTTTCTTCTATTGAAAGTGCCTTACCTTTATCATCAAAATTAACCACACCATAGCGCTCAGGATCTTTGACAGGATATGCAAAAACAGTTGCTCCAGCTTTCTTAGCTGACGAATTTTTCAATAAACTTGAAAAGTCATGTCCAAAAAATAAATTATCGCCTAATATTAATGCACATGAATCACCATTAATAAAGTTCTCACCTATCAAGAAAGATTGTGCTAGGCCATCAGGTGAATCTTGAATCTTATAAGTTAAACTAATACCAAATTGACTCCCATCTCCTAGTAATTCTTCAAATCTAGGTGTATCTTGAGGAGTTGAAATAATCAAAATCTCTCTAATGCCAGCAAGCATTAAGGTAGTAAGTGGATAATAAATCATTGGCTTATCATAAACAGGCAATAGTTGCTTCGAAATTACCTTCGTAACTGGATATAGCCTACTACCTGAACCACCTGCTAATATTATACCTTTCATGATTTATCTAGAACACCAATGCGCCTTCGTTCAAAATTATTTTTTGAAATACTATCGCACCAATTATTGTTGTTTAAATACCATTTTACCGTCTTATAGAGGCCTGACTCAAAAGTTTCAACTGGCTTCCAGTTTAGTTCATCTAAAATTTTACTTGCATCTATTGCATAACGCTGATCATGGCCTGGTCTATCAGGAACAAATTCAATTAAATCTGAATAATTTGTAACGCCTTTAATTAAGCTTGGTTTTAATTGATCTAGAACTGAACATAAAGAGTAAATAACCTCAAGGTTAGTCTTTTCATTATGACCACCTACATTATACGTCTGTCCAATTACGCCTTTTAATACTGCTTCGTATAACGCGTGCACATGGTCATCAACATAAAGCCAATCTCTAACTTGCTTTCCATTTCCATAAATCTTAATTGGCTTGCCTTCTAATGCGTTCAAAATAGAAAGAGGAATAAGTTTTTCTGGATATTGAAATGGACCATAATTATTTGAGCAATTGGTGATAATAACTGGCAATCCATAAGTTCTATACCAAGCTCTCACTAAATGATCAGAAGATGCTTTGGAGGCAGAATAAGGTGAGCTTGGATCATAAACACTTTCCTCTGAAAACAGCCCTTCACTTCCAAGACTTCCATATACCTCATCAGTAGAAATATGATGAAAACGAAAGTTTTCTTGAAAACCTGAGTCCCGAGAAAGCCAATAATCGTGAGATGCCTTTAACACATTGTATGTCCCAACTATGTTGGTTTGTATAAAATCTGCTGGCCCATCAATTGACCTATCAACATGAGACTCTGCAGCTAAGTGCATAATGATATTAGGCTTAAACTCTTCAAGAATCTTGTCAAGTTGACCTAGATTACAAATATCAGCTTTAATAAAACTATATCTTTTGTTAGTGGAGACAGTTAATAATGAATCCAAATTACCAGCATAAGTTAATTTATCTATATTTAATACATTATGCTTCGTATTATTAATCAAATATCGGATTAATGCAGATCCAATAAAACCAGCACCACCAGTTATAAGAATTTTCATATCTTTAAGAGTTTATATTTTCTAAATACCATTTATAAGTCTTATTTAAGCCCTCTTCAAGATCAATTTCATACTTCCAGCCCATGTTATTTATTCTAGAAGTATCAACGAGCTTTCTAGGTGTCCCATCAGGCTTAGAAGTATCAAACTTTAGCTCACCTTTGAAGCCAACAACTCGTTTCATAGTTTCTGCCATTTCACGAATGGTTATATCAACTCCAGTACCTATATTAATTTGAGAAAGCATTGATTTTGTATTTTTTTGGTAAACACTCTTTTCAAGACCAAGCACAAAAATTGATGCTTCCGCCATATCATCTATATACAAAAATTCACGCATAGCATTTCCAGATCCCCAAACAATCACATCTGAATCAGAGTTAATCTTAGCTTCATGAAAACGCCTTATTAAAGCTGGGATTACATGTGAATTTAATTCATGAAAATTATCATTAATCCCATAAAGATTTGTAGGCATAACAGACCTAAAATCAGTATCATACTGCCTATTATATGACTCACAAATTTTAATACCTGCAATTTTAGCAATAGCATAAGGTTCATTTGTTGCCTCTAACTCTCCTTTTAAAAGTTCATATTCAGACATTGGCTGTTTTGATTCCTTAGGATAAATACATGTACTACCCAAAAAAAGCAATCTTTTTACATTGTTTTGAAAAGAAGCATGTATAACATTTGCTTCAATCATAATATTTTCATAAATAAATTCAGCAGGAAACTTATTATTGGCATAGATGCCTCCAACCTTTGCAGCTGCTAAAATAACATAGTCAGGTTTTTCGTTATTAAAAAACTTTTGGACTTCTGACTGGTTAATTAAATCTAACTCATGGTGTGTACGAGTAATTATGTTTAAAAACCCCTGTTTTTTTAAGCACCTAATAATAGCTGAACCAACAAGGCCTTTATGGCCCGCAACAAAAATTTTGTCATTAAAAATCATAAATTTAATTATTATTCATTGTAATCAGGGGCTTTAAATCCATGTTCTTTTACTAACGAGTCGCGTTTTGCAATATTTAAATCATTACTCATCATCTCATAAACCATATCTTCGAAACTAATTTTTGGCTTCCATCCTAATTTTTTTTGCGCTTTTGAAGGGTCGCCTAGTAAATTTTCCACCTCTGTTGCTCTGAAATATCTAGGGTCAACTTCTATAATTAATTTACCACTTTCCTCATCATAACCTTTTTCGTTAACACCTTTCCCCTCCCATCGGATTTTCTTTCCTAAATAGCCCCATGCAAACTCAATAAACTCTCGAACAGAGAATTGGATGCCAGTTGCGATACAAAAGTCATCTGGCTCATTTTGCTGTAGCATTAACCATTGAACCTCAACATAATCTTTTGCATGCCCCCAATCTCTTTTTGCATTCAAGTTTCCAAGGTGAATAGAGTCTTGAAGGTTTAAAGAAATTCTGGCTAATCCTCTTGTAATTTTTCTCGTTACAAAGGTTTCACCCCGGATTGGAGACTCGTGATTGAACAAAATGCCATTACAAGCATAAATACCATATGCTTCACGATAATTTACAGTAATCCAGTA
>Ga0209816_1003227_pt1 | contig 11267 bp, 13 predicted proteins | sample CoawatmetaG01DNA_FD_187509 | JGI IMG/M metagenome (GOLD analysis project Ga0209816, IMG submission 187509) | Marine microbial communities from the West Antarctic Peninsula - Coastal water metaG017-DNA (SPAdes) (version 2) | ecosystem: Environmental > Aquatic > Marine > Coastal ... | reverse complement strand
CTCCATTGCTGTTCAAAATACAGAAAATATCGAGAATCCTACTGTTGGATTACTAAATGTTGGTTCTGAAGAATTAAAAGGTCATTGGAAAATTCAAGAAACTGCGGAATTATTAAAAAATTCATCTCTCAATTATATTGGCTTTGTTGAGGGTGATGATATTTATAAAGGAAGTGTTGATGTTATCGTCTGTGATGGTTTTGAGGGAAATATTGCGCTAAAAGCTAGTGAGGGTGTTGCTCATATGTTTTCTCATTTTATCAAAAAATCTTTTAACAAAAATATATTTACGAAAATAGCGGCTCTAATAGCAAGCTCAGTTATGAGGGATTTTAAATCTAGAGTTGATCCTGGAAAATATAATGGTGCAAGCTTACTTGGATTAAAGGGCGTTGTAGTTAAAAGTCATGGTAAGGCAGATGTTGATTCCTTCTTTCAGGCAATTAAAGAAGCATATCTCGGAGCACATGCTAAAATTACTGATAAGATTTCAGTTCAATTGACTCGTGAATTAGAAGAACATAAGTAGTTATCTACTAAATAAGAAACTGGTAATTAGAATCGCCTCCAACTAAAAGTTACTATAAATGCAAAACCTCAAAATAAAAACTAAACTTAATATATATATTACTATTTCTTGTAATGTAGAATTTTTGATTAAGTTATGAGCGGCCAACGACGTTGGCTTAAAGTATGGGCTAGAACTGTTGGAATGCCAGTAGGTATCACAGACGAAGATAAACCTGAATTTCCCCCAATCAAACAAACAGATGTAAAAAAGGCCCTATTATTTCGTACATTTTGGATCACACTTCATGTTCTAACTTGCCTTATGATAATTGCAGGCAATGGAAGATCACTTGGATGGTGGTAAAATAATAGCAAAAGGAGACGAAATGTCGAAAGTAGAAATTCAATCACAAAGAAAGATTCCCATCAAATAATGAAGACATTTGCAAGAATTATCGGCACTGGAAGTTACTTACCAAGTAAGATTGTTACAAATCTTGATCTTGAAAAAACACTTGAGACTTCTGATGAGTGGATAATTGCTCGAACTGGAATCAAAGAAAGACGAATAGTCACAGATGAGAATACATGTGACCTCGCCCTTCAAGCAAGTAAAAATGCTCTTGAAATGGCTAAAATTAGCCCTTCAGAGATTGATCTTATTATTCTTGCCACAACTACGCCTGATAAAATTTTTCCCGCAACAGCAACCATGCTTCAAGAGCGTCTTGGTGCCTCATGTCCAGCATTTGATCTTCAAGCAGTTTGTGCAGGCTTTATTTTTGCCCTTACAACTGCACAGCAGTATATTGAAAATGGTAGTTTTAAAAATATACTAGTCGTTGGTAGTGAAACAATGTCAAAAATTGTTGATTGGAATGATCGCTCTACTGCGATTCTTTTTGCTGATGGCGCTGGAGCTGTAGTAATTAGCTCTGATAATACTACTGGTATAAAGCACTCTAAGCTATACAGCGATGGAAGCTTCATGTCCTCACTCCATGTTAATAATAATGGTATTAATGAACTAGGTACGATTGAAATGTCTGGTAATGAAGTTTTTAAGATTGCAGTTAATAGACTTTCAGATTTGGCAGAAGAAACTCTAAAAGATTGTGATATGACATCTGATGATATTACTTGGATGGTTCCCCATCAAGCTAATATTCGTATTATTAAAGCAGTTGCAAAAAGAATTAATCTGCCTATGAGCAAAGTGATTCAAACTCTAGTTACACATGGAAATACTTCAGCTGCTTCTATTCCTTTAGCACTTGATACAGGCGTTCGTGATGGAAGAATCAAAAAAGGAGACATGTTACTTTTTGAAGGAATTGGTGGTGGATTCAGCTGGGGTAGTGTTCTTCTTGAGTACTAAAACGAGCGCTTCATTAACTTAACGGTTAGGTCCTTTAAGGGCTTTTCATCTACGCTAAGAAATGATATTTTATCAAGAGCCTCTAGGTAAAGGCTTTTATACTTTTTAACAGATTTATCTAATCCTAAAATGGATGGATAAGAAGGTTTATTATTTATTGAATCTGAATTTCGTCGCTTACCTAGTATCTCATCTGGCGTTGTTACATCAAATACATCATCCTGAACCTGGTAAGCAAGCCCTATATGATTTGAGAAAGAATCTAATATAGATAAGTCTTTTTTACTAATATAGGGGTTCAAAATAGCCCCACACATCACCGAACAATTTAAAAGTGAACCAGTTTTCTTTTTATGCAAATTATTTAGCAACTCTATATCTACTTTTTTAGAAACAATAGATAAATCAATTGATTGGCCCTCAACCATCTGAAAAGCTGCAAATGATAACAAACTTAATAATTTTACTTTCGTATCAGAATCAATTAAGTCATCATTAGAAATTATCTCAAAAGCCAAAGCCTGAAGACCATCACCTGCAAGTATTGCTTGAGCCTCTCCATAAACTTTATGGCAAGATGGTTGTTTATGCCTAATATCATCATCATCCATCGCAGGGAGGTCATCATGAATCAGAGAGTAGATATGAATTAACTCAATAGCACAGGCACTCGTATCTACTTTTCGGATATCAATACCATACAAGTTAGCTACAGTATAAGTAAGGATTGGTCTAAAACGTTTTCCACAAGCCAAAACGCTATACTTCATAATATTATTTAGCTCACTCTGATAAGGACTATCAGGCGAAATAGAATTCAAATAATTTTCTAGATAGGAGTTAACGCGCTCCTGATAAGCCTCAAGAATCTCCAAAGGATTTCTCTTCACTGTAGTTATCATTGTCACTTAAAACACTTATTCGCTGCTCAGCATTAGTAAGCGCAGTATGACATTTTCTGTGTATTTTAACTCCTTCTTCAAAATATTTAAGAGAGTCCTCTAAGCTAAGTTCACCCGACTCCATCTTATTAATAATTTCTTCAAGCTGCAGTAAGCCTTTATTAAAATTAAATTTATCTGTCATTTTAAATACCCTAATTTCATGAAATATTTAAAATTTTATCCATCCATGAGCTTGGTAATATTCTACCTAAAAAAGCAAATAATTTGGTAGGAAAGGTGACGCGATAATGAATTTTCGGTGAATTTGACTTTAGAGCATGGATTGCACACTTCAATACAGACTCTGGTGGAAGAGTAAATTGAGCATTCTTGTCTGATTTAAGCCTTTGAATCATTGTGTTGTATTGTTCTTTATAATTACTCTTTGAACTATCCACATTTTCCTTAAAAGCTAAATAAGCATTAGCTCTAAATTTTGATTCTATTGGACCGGGCTGAATTAAAGAAAATTTAATGTTTGTATCACTTAGTTCTAGTCTTAAAGTATTCACTAAACCCTCTATTGCGAATTTTGATGCAATATAAGGACCTCTAAATGGCATAGCAACAAAGCCTAAAACAGAGCTTATATAAATAACTCGCCCAAAATTTTCTTTTCTCATCTTGGGTAATACTAAATTAGTCAATTCATGCCAGCCAAAAACATTAACTTGAAATTGCTTTTCTAAAGCTTCTCGAGAAATATCCTCTAAAGCACCAGCCTGGCCATAAGCTCCATTATTAATTAAAGCATACAAGTTATCAGTTTTCTTATAAAGCTTTGAAATAGAGTCATTTATTGAGACTGAGGATGACAAATCAAGCAACAAAGACTCAAAACCTAGACCTTTAAGTTTCTCTACGTCATTATTAGTTCTAGCGCCTGCAAATACACGATAACCTTCAGAGCGAAGTCCATGAGCAAGGCAAAGTCCTATTCCACTTGAGCATCCAGTAATAAGAACTGACTTTAATTTTGAAGAGCTGTCCAATGTTCCGCCTTAGTTTGTAGTTCTAAATCAATACTTTGTGAACGTAATACCAAGAAGTCATAGGCCATACGAAAACGTGGATTACTAATCAAATCTCTTTCTTTATTTGGATTACAATTTTCCAATTGATATTGCAGCAACCAAATATCTTTAACCCGTGTTGACAGCCATCGAGGCATCATAACTTGCTGAGTCTGATTTTTGATAACATACTCTGCAGCATTAATTATTACCTCAACCTGAGGTTTATTTTTTTTACTAGTCACAACAACTCTTAAATTAAATGCACTCCAAAGAAAGACAGCAAAAATAAAAGCAGGAGTAACAGAATTACCACTCTTAATTCTTTTAGAAGTATTTTCTAAAGCAGCATTAATAAATAAACTTTCTTTAGTTTGGGAGAATAAATGCTTTAATAATCCAAAATTTAAAAGCTCATTAAAAACTTCAATTGCGTTTTCATTATGGAACAATTTAATTACTTCTTCGTAAAGTCTAGCAGAAGGTATATTAGCAAGTAAATGGGCATTAATCGATATGCTATCTGAAAGCTCTGGCTCCAATAAAGCATTAAGTTTAACCTTAAAACGAACAGCACGAATCATTCTAACTGGATCTTCTTCAAAACGCTCTTTAGGATTACCTATCATTTTAATTTCAGAAGCTTTTAAATCATCAAGGCCTCCAACATAATCAATAACCTGTGATTTGATAAGATCATAATAAAGAGCATTTACAGTAAAATCTCTTCTGAATACATCATCTTTTAATGAGCCATAAAAGTTGTCTCGAACAACCACACCACTATTAGCAGTTTTAACATTGCCTGCCCGGAAAGTAGCTACTTCAATGAATTTTCTTGCTGAAAACATTATATGAACTAATCTGAAGCGCCTCCCAATAATTCTTGAGCGTTTAAAAGTTTTATGAACTTGCTCTGGAGTAGCATTTGTAGCAATGTCAAAATCTTTAGGTTCATAGCCTAATAATAAATCTCTTATACAACCACCAACTAGATAAGCGTCAAACCCAGCTTTAATTAAAGTATGAACTACCTTTACAGCATCTTTATCAAGTAACTTTTTGTCAAATTTAACAGTCTGACGAACTGGGATCATAAGCTCACAACTTCTCTAGGAGTCCAGCCATCTTTTCTATGCTCGCATTCAATATTTGTATAAACCCCACCTCTAACATTAAAAATAGCCTTTAATCTTATAAAACGAGGATCCATAACTTCAACTAAATCATCAAGAATTTTATTGGTGACGGCTTCATGAAAAGCACCCTCATTTCTATAAGACCAAAAATAATTTTTTAGTGCTTTAAGTTCAACACAAAAATTGTCTGCGATATATTCTATATGAATATCCGCAAAATCTGGTTGTCCAGTTAAAGGACATAAACATGTAAATTCTGATGAATCAATGCGAATTACAAAATCCCTTTTACTGTTTGGGTTATCAAAAACTTCTAAAATCTTACTTGGTGAACTAGACATGACTTTTCTCTTTAATATTAAAAAAGGCTATTTTATCAATAAAGTAAGCCACTTTGCCTTGTCTGAATTGATAAAAAATTATTAAAATTAGTAATAACAACAGATGAATACTCCACATACCAATTAATGGGCTGAGCTCGCCACTCTCAATTGCACTTTTAGCAACTAACAAAGCATTGTTATACAACATAAAAACTACTACGCCAATTATAAGGTTAATTCCTTTTCCAGTTCTTGGTGATGTCTTTCCAAGAAAAATACCAAATATAGAAAGAATTAGAACTGAAATAGGCTGTGAAACCCTCCATTGAATCTCTGCATTTGCTCTAGACCCCCCCTCTCTAAGTAAGTCTATTGTATTTTTTTCTTCAACCTCGGAGAAACTCGATATAGATTTTTGAACATCACCTGAAACTATCTCTAAATCATATTTTTCAAAATTAAGAATATTAATATTTTCATTACCAGGTAATCCCTCATAACGAGTACCATTCTTAAGTCGAAGATATACGCTGTCATTTTTTGAATCTGTATATTTTTTGGCCTCTGAAGCAAGAACAATTACTGGGCTATCATTATCAAGAGCGTAAATAAAAATTTCCTCCATATTTTGCACACCAACAATATCATTGACTTTTGACTTAGAAGCATAAAAAACAATATCACCATTTTTAAAACTTTCAAATTTTCCTTCAGAAATAAATGAGAATTCTGATGCATTAACCGTTTCATCTTCAACATAACTTTTTTGCTGCTTGGCCCATGGAACAGCAAATATAGTTAAATAAAAAATAATAAGAAAAGTAAAAAAAATGATTGGTTTTATTAGATTCATAAAGCTCTTATCACCTAGTCCAATAGAATTCATAACCACTGCTTCAGAGTTTTTATAGAGCTGAGAAATAGTAATAATAATCGACAGAAAAAAAGACAAGGTTAATATTATTGGAATATCTCTGAGCATGTTAAAGCCGACTAGTGGCATTAGTTCTTTAATAGGAATCCCAAAGGAAATACTCTCTTGAACAGTTAGAACAAACTGGTTACCAAAGACTATAAGTCCAATTATGAAAGTTATCGCAAAAAAAAATACAATTAAATTACTAAGTAAGTATCTAGAAATTATTGTATTTTGATATTTGAAAATCTTAAGTAGCATACTGATAATTATAAAATAATCTCAACAGCTAATTGAATATTACTTCTTTTGCTTCATAGAGTCAAAAAACTCATCATTTGTTTTGGAAAATCTCAGCCTCTCAATTAAAAATTCAGCAGCCTCAACAGTGTCCATAGGATGAAGAATTTTTCTCAAAATCCACATTTTCTGTAATTCTTGCTCATCTGTCATAAGCTCTTCACGACGGGTACCCGACGCATTTATATTAATAGCAGGGAATATTCGTTTTTCAGACAGTCTTCTTTCAAGATGAAGCTCCATATTACCTGTACCTTTAAATTCTTGATAAATTACTTCGTCCATCTTAGATCCAGTTTCAACTAACGCAGTAGCAATTATAGTTACGCTTCCACCATTTTCAATATTTCTGGCAGCACCAAAAAAACGCTTTGGCCTCTGTAAAGCATTTGCATCAACACCACCAGTTAAAACCTTTCCAGAGGAAGGAGCAACAGTATTATAAGCTCTTGCTAAACGAGTTATAGAATCAAGCAAGATAATAACATCCTTACCTTGCTCTGCTCTTCTTTTAGCTTTCTCAATAACAATTTCAGCAATTTGGACGTGTCTTTTTGCAGGTTCATCAAACGTAGAAGAAATAACTTCTCCCCGAACAGTTCTCTCCATCTCTGTAACTTCTTCTGGCCTCTCATCAATCAACAGAACAATTAGCTCACATTCAGGATGATTAACAGCAATAGATGATGCAATATTTTGCAAAATCATAGTTTTCCCAGCTTTTGGAGGTGCTACTAATAATCCTCTTTGACCTTTTCCAATAGGAGCAACTAAATCAATTACTCTTGCAGTTATATCCTCTGTACCTCCATTACCTAACTCTAAACCCAATCTTTCATTAGGATGTAATGGTGTTAATGAGGAAAAAGGTATACGGTTTCTAACACTCTCTGGAGAATCTTCATTGACCTCAGAAACTTTAACTAAAGCAAAATATTTTTCACCTTTTTTAGGAGCTCTAATTTTGCCAGTAACAACGTCACCAGTTAATAAATTAAAGCGTCTAATTTGATTAGGTGAAACATAAATATCATCAGGACCTGATACATAAGAGTCATTTGAAGATCTAAGAAAACCATAACCCTCTTGAAGAATATCTAATACACCATCTCCTAGAACCTCTTCATCGTTATCTGCCTTATGTTTTAGAATTGCAAAAATTAAAGTTTGTTTTTTTGCTCTTGAAATATTTTCAATACCAAGAGATTGGGCTAATTCCAAAAGCTCAGCAGGAGTTTTAATTTTAAGTTCTGATAGTTTCATATAAATTTTTAAAGTGATTAGAGAGAATTGGCATAATGCCGAGGGATGAGTAAGTTGGGTATTAATTTAGGTTCGTTAGAGGATGTGTGATTTAGTAAATTTTTTATATATAGTTAAAATGATATTATTAAATATTAGAATCCAAAAAAGCATTTAAGTTTGCCTTAGAAAGAGCACCAACCTTAGTTGCATGAACCGCACCATCTTTAAATAAAAGCATAGTTGGAATACCTCTTATGCCATATTTAGGCGGTAATTGAGTATTTTCGTCAACATTGACTTTCGCAACTGTAATTCGCCCCTCATATTCATCAGCAATCTCATCTAGAATAGGAGCTAGAGCCTTACATGGTCCACACCATTCGGCCCAAAAGTCTACTAAAACAGGTTCAGAGGAGTTTACTACATCAGCCTCAAATGAGGCGTCATTGACTACTTTAATTTTGTCGTTCATGTATTAAAAAATGGAAAGTAAAAATTGAATAGGAATATCCTTTGGGTGCATTATAACACTTCTTAGAAGAAAATCTATTATTTTAAAAAGATAGTTTTCTATAGCAATAAAGCAATACTAATTAAATATAGCTAGGTAATAAAAGCAAGAATTAATGGAATTGTAACAAATGATAAAGCTACTTGGGTTGTAACAATACTTGTCATCAACTGTTCGTCACCACCAAATTGTTTCGCTAATGCATGGGATGAAGCCGCAGTTGGAACAGATGCAAAGATTACTGCAACAATAATTTCTAGCTGGCTAAGTCCGATAAATGTTGCAACAAAATAAGCAATCACAGGAAATGCTATCAATTTGAGAGAATTAGAAATAATAATTGGAGTGATTTTTAAAGCAAGATCTCTTACTTTAATCTTTGCACCAATAGTTAAGAGCATTATTGGCAATGCAGCAGAGCCAAGTAGGCCAGAAGTTTCATGAATAATAATTAGCTTGTCTGACTCAATTAATGATACAAATAAACCAGCAACCATTGCAAGTATGAATGGATTTTTTATAAGCTCAATAAATATATTAGCTATTCCTTTTGAGGATTCAGCTTGTCCAGGCTGCCTTAAGTTAGTCACCATTATAGATATAACAACAATATTTATACTAGGTACATATATGAGCATAAACATAGCTCCAATTGCCAGCCCTTCATCACCAAAAAGACTCCCAGCTATTGCAAGTGCTATAAATGCATTGTGCCTGACTGCTCCCTGCAGAAGTGACGACCAAGACTCCGGAGAGTACCCTAGAAGCCTTCCCATTAAAATTGCTACTATTGTGATAATGAATAAACCAGATAATATAACGACGCTATAACTATAAAACATCGATGAAGACAAGCTTAGTTGGGATATGTGATGAAATAAAAGAGCTGGAATTAAAACCCAGTAAACTAACTTGTCATTAACATCCCAAAAAGAAACATCAGGAACACCAACCCTTCTTAAAATATTTCCTAGAATTATCAGAATAAATACTGGCGAAATGAGTAGAAAAATTTGAAAGAAATTTGAAAGCATTTATACTTTTTTTATTTATCTAAGAACAAGATTAGGAGCTAGTATTATCAATATAATCAATAGCCATTTTTACTCGAATTAAAGTTTTTGACTTCCCAACAAGTTGTGCGTTTATATCAATACTTCCTGCATTACCATCTCCACTAATAGCAAGTCTAAATGGCTGCGCAACTTTACCAAATCCAATATCTCTAGCTTCACATATACTTTTAATAATCGAGTGAATATTTTCAGCTGTCCAGGAGCTTATATCATTTAAGTTAGTCAATAAATCAACTAATACCAGCTTTGATTCTTTAGTAAAAACCTTATCTGCCTGGATTGAATCAAACTTATTAAAGTCCTTATAAAACATGATGCAGCTCTGAGCCATATCAACCAGGGATTTAGAGCGATCTCTAAGAGCATCAACTACTTCGTTAATATTAGGACCATTATCTATTTCAATGTTTAATTGGTCAAAATGCCATTTAAGATTAGCAACAATCACTTTGACTTCTGTTGTTTTTATATGAGATTGATTAATCCATTCAAGCTTCTCTTGGTTAAAACTTGCTGGAGAATTATTAATACTGTTAAGCTCAAAAAGTTGAATCATTTCATCAACTGAAAAAATTTCTTGGTCCCCATGAGACCATCCTAGCCTTACAATGTAATTAAGAAGTGCATGAGGTAATAAACCTTCATCCCTGTAAGACAGTAAATTAAGTGCTCCATGCCTTTTAGATAAGCGTGACCCATCTGAGCCCAAGATCATTGGCACATGAGCAAATTTAGGAATAGGCCATCCCATAGCTTCATAAAGATTAATCTGCTTAGGGGTATTATTAATGTGATCATCACCTCTAATAACACACTCTATCTGCATATCATGATCATCAACTACAACAGTTAAGTTGTAAGTTGGTGAGCCATCTGACCTTGAGATAATTAAATCATCTAGCTCAGAATTAGAAATATTTATCTCGCCTTTAACATAATCATTAAAATTTACATCGCCATCAATAGGGTTAAGGAATCTAATAACGCCATTTTTTAATCCCTTGCTTCGACAGCATCCATCGTACTTAGGTTTTTCTTTTTTTGCAATTTGCTCTTCTCGCATTATCTCTAATCGCTCGATAGAGCAGTCGCAATAATACGCCTTACTTTTTGTCAGTAATTCAGAGATTACTTCATTATAGCGCTCAGTTCTATCGCTCTGATAAATTGGGCCTTCATCATAATCTAAGCCTAGCCAATCCATTCCCTCTAAAATTGCATCAACAGATGGTTGAGTTGAGCGCTCCTTATCAGTATCTTCAATTCTTAGTACAAACTTACTGTTATTTTTTTTTGCCCATAGCCATGCAAAAAGAGCCGTTCTAGCGCCGCCAATATGTAAATAACCAGTTGGGGAAGGAGCAAATCTTGATTTCATTTATTTTTTAAGAATTATAGATTTAAATATCATGTGACTTAATAGCTCATTTATTTATAAATTAATTTATGCCGTTAACATGCAAAATCAAATCAAATGGTGAGTCAATTTTACACTGTTATAATATCCCAACATTTAAATAGCAAAGTATATTAATGGAATTCACTCAGCAAAATGCTAATCAAAATACCATTATTTCATACGATGATTTAATAATTACCCTTTCACACATAAAGTTAAATACGCCTTGCTTTATTTCTTCAAATGAATCAAAGGAACTAACAACGCTAGACATATCTGAAATTGATAAAGAATTTCTATTTCCACTTTTATCTAAAGAGTCAATTGACCTTCTAATAATTGGAACTGGTAATAGCCCAGTTTTTCTATCGCCAAAACAGCAAATTTCGTTATCAGAAATTGGTTTAGGTGTTGAATGTATGAATAACACCTCTGCTTGCTCTAGTTTTAATTTACTTCTTGGAGACTTAAGGAAAGTTGGTTTGTTAATTTTATGATTTCTTATGCATATAA
>Ga0209816_1003226_pt1 | contig 11270 bp, 8 predicted proteins | sample CoawatmetaG01DNA_FD_187509 | JGI IMG/M metagenome (GOLD analysis project Ga0209816, IMG submission 187509) | Marine microbial communities from the West Antarctic Peninsula - Coastal water metaG017-DNA (SPAdes) (version 2) | ecosystem: Environmental > Aquatic > Marine > Coastal ... | reverse complement strand
TACAGAAACCTCTACCGGCTTTAATTTTAAATATTTAGCTTTTTCTATTCTATTCTGATTCCAGAAAACATCATATTCAGATAACATTTTATCTAAAAACTTTTTTGCTGAGGTATTCCAAAATAACTCATAGGTATTTGGAATAAAAATACTTGCAACATTATATTCATTTAAATTATACTTTTTAAGAAAATCAGGATTATAAATTGCTTCAATTAGAGTAAGTGAATCACATTCAATTAAAGAAGAAATCTTAGAAGCAAAATCCTCAACAGTTCTGATATTATTAAATGTTATTGTAATAGGATCTTGTGCTCCAGATCGCAATAAATTAACAAGATCATTATTACTCATCTCTTTATGTAAGAGATATCTACCAGGCTTAATATTATGTGTATAATTCTTTTTCTCAGCTACCCATATAAAAGAATTAAGGTTTATTAAACTATTATTTAAAAGAGTCTCTAAAACATCATCAAAATCTGAACCAGTATTAATAAATATGTATTTACTAATATCTTTTTCAAAAGTAATATTTGGTTTAAATATTCTGTTGTAAAACTGCCAAGAGAGAAGAAAGCCAATAATTATTGATATAAATATACTAGAAATTAAAAGTTTTCTAAAAAAAGAATATTTTTTTTTACGAATTTTTCTTTTCAATTTAATTGGTTAAGTAGATTATTAGCTTTTAAATGATCAGGCGCAATTTCTAAAATTTTCAACAAATAACTCTTTGCTTTAAACACTTTTTTTGACTTTAATGAGAGTAAAGCAAGATTTTCAAATGCAAGAACATAATCAGGGTCAAGCTCTAAAGCAATTAAAAAATTAATTTCAGCTAGATCAAATTTATCTTTTTTAAGGTTTAAAAAACCAAGGTTTAAATAAACTTCTTTTCTAGATGGGTTTAAGTAAATTAATTCATTTAGAAGATTTTCTGCCATTAAATAGTCTTCATTATTTATAAAAAGAGAGACAAGTTTAATTTTATAGTCTAAGACATATGGGGACTTAAAAATTGCTTTATTATAAAATACTTTTGCATTTGTAATCATGCCGTTTTTAGAAAAAGACTCTGCTACTCTAGAAAAGGCTAATGATACAACATCATCTTTAAAATCATCATAAACTAAAGTATCAATTGAAAGATGATAATTAATTAAGCTATATAAATCATTTCTAAGATAATAGTATTGAATGTAGAAAGGATAATTATTTACATCAGTTTTTTCTAAATAATAATAAGCACTATCTAAATAAATAAGATTTTTTTCAAAGCTTTCAAATCTTTTTAAATAGGCCTTAGCTTTAGAAATATTTGAAGGGTAATTATTATTAATAGCAAACAATCCTAAAAACTCCTTTTCTTGTTTATTTATATTAGGTTTATTTGATGGAACAGAAATATTATGATCGGTAATAGAAACGTGTGGAATATCAATTGATGATGATTTTGGCATATGACAGGAAAAACAATTATTAACATTCTCTTCTTCATTACAAACATTGTGACATTCCATACACTTTTTATCAAAAAATTGTTTATCAATATTCTGAATATTTTCATGAGGGTTATGACAAGAAACACATGTCATTTCACTATTATTAAAACATTCACTTTGTTTCAATCTTTCAACATGAGAAGCCATTATAAAGCTATTATCATTTTTATATTTAGGAAGATAAACATCCATAACTTCATTTAAATGTTCTCCAGGCTTAAAATCAGTATAATCAAACCCTTTGTGTAAAATTGCTGTACCTTGTAGATGACATCTTTGACATACGTCAAATTGGAGATCTTTTGTGAGCTTACCTGGATTAACAATAGAATAATCAATATACTTTGAAGTATCTATTATAATACCTAATGACTTTTGTTTAACATGAATTTCTCCAGGACCATGACATCTCTCGCAATCAATACCATTAGGAATATGAGTGAATTTATTATTTGAGCCTTCAACATGATTAGGGTATGCGTTATGACATGTCATACATTCCATATTTATTTCTCTGGTAAATCTTGTATTATTACCATTTTCATATCCAGGAGGTAAGTCTGAAATGCTATCTTGAGTGTAATAGGTGTAAGGCATCTGATGTAAAAAACCATTTACCTCAAAAAGGTGAGAATTTGTATGATGCCCAGAACCAATGATATAATTTACTTTTTTCTCTAAAACATGAACAGTATCTTTTTTATATATTCTGAATTCCTTAATCCAAAGAGAATCATTAATCCATACTGGTTGATAAAATAAATTTTTAATTGTATCATAAATAAGATTAGGCTTGTTAGCTAAACTAGAATTAATTTTAACAGCTGGAGATAAAGACTTACCCATTCCTGTTTGAGTGAATGAATTATAAATTTCTAAATGACAAATTTTACATTCATTCATTCCAACATATTTAACAGTATCGTTATGGTTAAGATATTCCTTATAATTAGAAACCTCTCCTCTTTGACAAGAGAAAATAAAAAAAGTTACTAGAAAATAAAAACCATATTTCATTTACTTAATTTATAAAAATCATTTTGTTGTTTAATAAACCCATAATTTTCAAATAATTTCTTGCTAGAATAATTTTCAGAATTAATATTAGCAAAAAGAAATAATAAATCTAATTTCTTAAAAGAATATGATATTAATAGTTCTAAAGCTCTACTTGCAAACTTTTTATTTCTAAATTTTTCTTCAACAATAACTCCAACTCCAGCATTTTTGCTGATTGGACAATAATCAAATAAATCTATTAGACCCACTTGTATATCTTTAAATTGAATTACAAACCTTATTTGATTGAAAACAGAAATATCTGCTTTAGCATTATTTATATAAGATTTAAGTTCCTGCTTGCTGTAATTGTTAAAATTTGATATTTGTGAAAAATTATCAGTATTATTTTCGATTTTATAGAGAAAATCTAAATCATAATTTTCTAATAAGCGTAAAGATATTTGATGCTCAATCAAGATTCAAATTCTCCACTAAAAACTAAACTAGCAGGTCCTGAAAGCCAAATGTTTTTATAAGAACCATTAAACTCTTGAAAAGACACAGACAATTCACCACCTTTAGTACTAATATCTACACTTTCTTCAATAATATCTTTACAAAAATGAAGAATTATTGCAGATGCAACAGTACCAGTGCCACAAGAAAGTGTTTCAGCCTCTACTCCTCGTTCAAAAGTTCTTATCGATAGGCTTTCTGCATCAACAAAATTTACGTTAATCCCCTCTTTTTTAAAGAACTTGTTATTTCTAATTAATTGACCTTCTTTATTAACATCAACATCAGAAAGGTTATCTGTAAATTTCACACAGTGAGGAGAGCCAGAATCAACCACAAAATAATCATCATATTTAGAAATCATATCAATGTCTCTCATTTTTAATGATATTATATCTTCATATATTTTACCTTCATGAGAACCATCAATTGCTAGAAAAGAATAATTATCACTAATAATATCTAATAAATTTGCAAAATGAATGATACATCTTCCACCATTACCACACATTGTAGATTCTTTACCATCATTGTTAAAATAGAGCATTCTAAAATCAAAATTTTCTTCTTCTCTTAAAAGAATTAAACCATCAGCACCAATACCAAATTTTCTTTCGCATAAAGATTTTATTAAGCTAGAGTCTAAAATGTCAAATTTATTATCTCTGTCATCAATAATAATAAAATCATTTCCCGTAGCTTGATATTTAAAAAATTCGTAAACCATTATGTAAAAGTACAATATAAAAATGATGAATAAAATCATATTTAATATTTAGAAAAATTTACATTTGCACTACTAAACTAATCACATATGTCAGATAAAAAATATACTCAAAAATTTGAAGAATGGGTTTCTGAGGAAAAAATAGCAGTTAATTTATTAAATTCAGCTGGAATGTTAATGTATGATAAAGGAATAGAAATAATTCTCTTTAGACAAAATATTTTAGATGTAGGTGTTACAGAATTAATGCGCTTATTTTCCTATGCTCAAAATGTTGTCAAAAGAGAAATTAAAATTAAAACTGCAGCTCTTTTAATAAACGAAATTAATTCTTTAGAGCTACCTCCTTCGAAATTAGATATTGGATTACTTACCGCTGAATTTATTGAAGAAGGCTCCAATAACTATAAAGAATTTTTGTTACAAAAACTATCCGAAATTATTACTAAAAAACATAATTTTTCGCCTAGAGATGTAGTATTATTTGGTTTTGGAAGAATTGGAAGGTTAGCAGCTAGAGAATTAATAAAACAAGCAGGAAAAGGACAACAAATGCGTCTTAAAGCAATAGTAGTTAGAAAACTGACTGATGAGCAAATTATAAAGAGAGCAAATCTTTTAAGAAATGATTCTGTACACGGTGCTTTTAATGGAGTTGTTGATATTGATTTAGAAAATAAAAATATTATTGTTAATGGGCAAATAATTAAATTAATTGAAGGATCTAATCCTGATAAAATTAATTATGAAAATTATGGAATTAAAAATGCTCTTTTAATTGATAACACAGGTGCGTTTACATCAAAAGAGGCACTTTCTTGTCATCTTAAAGCACAAGGAATCAATAAAGTTCTATTAACTGCTCCAGGAAAAGAAATTCCTAATATTGTTTATGGTATTAATAACCTTAACTTAGATATTGAAAGTCAAGATATATTTTCTGCAGCATCATGTACTACAAATTGTATAGCTCCGATTTTAAAATTAGTAGAAGATAATATTGGAATAAAAAATGGTCATTTAGAAACAGTTCATTCTTACACTAATGACCAAAATTTACTTGATAATATGCACAAGAAGCCTAGAAGAGGAAGATCAGCAGCAATAAATATGGTAATAACATCTACAGGCGCAGGCAAAGCAGTTACTAAGGTAATACCTTCTCTTTTAGGGAAATTAACTGCTAATGCTGTTCGAGTACCAACTGCTAATGTTTCTTTAGCGATTTTACGACTAAATCTTATAAAAAAAACCAGCGTCGAGGAGATTAATAATCTAATAAGAATAAATGCTCTTAGCGGTAAATTAGTAAATCAAATTAATTATCAAATTGATCCTGAATTAGTTTCAACGGATATAATTGGAAATCCTTGTTGTTCAGTATTTGATAGTCAAGCAACTATTTGTACAGATGATGGTAAAGATGTGGTTTTATATGTTTGGTATGACAATGAATTTGGGTATACAAAACAAGTTATTAGATTAGCTAAACAAATTTCTAAAGTAAGAAGACTGACTTATTATTAATATTTAATGAATAATAAACTAAAAATAAATAATAGAAATTTCATAAAATATAAATTTCTTAATTCACTATTTTTAGGCATATCTATAGGTTCTGTTTTTACAATTTATAATCCATTAGAACCTTTCATATATTCTGTAGGTGGAATATTTCTGGCTATGGCCATGATATTAGTAGCCACACAGTATTCAAAATTATTAAATATTAGTGCTTTTTACAAGATTTCTCTACTAGTAGAATTAGTAATTCTTTTTGTAATATTAAGTTTTTTAATCTTTTCGTTTAGTTATCAATTAGCTATATTAGTTTATCTTGGATATCAACTAACTTTTATTTTTGGGTCCTACCTGGTTAGAGGAGAAACATTAATTTTAAAAAAAGATAAAATACTTACCCTTGTAGATATTGCTAAACAAAGTGGGTATTTAGTTGGTCTAGCAGTTTCCTATATTTTTTATAAGATTTTAGAAAATTATTTATTAATAATTGACAACCAACAGCAAGTGTATAACATTCACTATTTATTACTGATTGTTGAAATAGGAGTAATCTTATTTTTGATAAAATCTTTCTACAATGAAAAATAACTTTCTTATAATTATTTTTATTTGCATTTTTATAAACTTAAATGCTAAATCTGAATTTAAATATGATAATAAAAATAGTTTAAAAGATTTAATAGAAAAAGATAAAACTATTTTTCTGGGAAATTCAATCACTGAATTTTGGCCAAGTTTTACTCAATACTTTGAAAAGAATGAATATATAAATAAAGGAATAAGTGGCCAAACGACTATTCAGATGCTCTTAAGGTTTAATAATGATGTAATAAAATTAACACCAAAAAATGTAGTTATTCTTGCCGGAATTAATGATCTAGCCCAAAATTCAGGTCCAATTAAAATTGAAAGAATTGCTGCAAATATTATTAAAATGTCAGATTTAGCAAGATTAAATAATATTCAAGTATTTATCTGTTCGGTTTTACCTGTAAAAGCTTTTCCTTGGAGAAAAAAAATTAATCCAATTTATAAAATCATAAAACTAAATAACCTTTTAAAACAATACTGTAAAAAAGAAAATATTGTTTATGTAGATTTTTATTCAAAAATGGTTGATTGGAATGGCGGACTTAAAGTACCTGAATACACTTCAGAAAAGGATTTAGTTCATCCAAACAAAAATGGTTATTTAAAGATGGAAAGTATTTTAAAAGAAAGATTAAAATAAAAAAGGGCTCATATAAAACTGAGCCCTTTTTTAAACAATTTAACTATAAATATTACTTATCATCTTTAACCTCTTCAAAGTCTACATCAGTAACATCATCAGGACTAGATGTAGATGGCTCTTCTTGAGTATCGGCACTTGCTCCTTTAGCTTCCTCACCAGCCTTATACATCTCTTCCGACGCAGCAGTCCAGGCAGCATTGATTTTTTCCATTGCACTGTCTATAGTAGGTAAATCTTTACTTTCATGGGCAGACTTTAACTCTTTTAAAGCTTCTTCAATTGGAGCTTTCTTATCATCAGATAATTTCTCTCCAAATTCTTTTAATTGTTTTTCAGTTTGAAAAATCATACCATCTGCACCATTAACCTTGTCAACAGTTTCTTTAGCAGTTTTATCTGCATCAGCATTTGCTTCTGCTTCCTTTTTCATTTTATCAATTTCTGCATCTGATAAACCTGAAGAAGCTTCAATTTTAATATTTTGTTCTTTACCAGTAGCCTTATCTTTAGCGGAAACATTTAAAATACCATTTGCATCAATATCAAAGGTAACTTCAATTTGAGGGATTCCTCTATTAGCAGGAGGTATATCTGACAATTGAAATCTACCAATTGATTTATTATCTGTTGACATTGGTCTTTCTCCTTGAAGAACATGAATATCTACAGCTGGTTGATTATCAGCAGCTGTTGAAAATACTTCAGATTTCTTTGTTGGTATTGTGGTATTTGATTCAATTAATTTTGTCATTACCCCTCCCATGGTTTCAATTCCTAAAGATAAAGGAGTAACATCAAGTAGTAAAACATCTTTCACATCTCCAGATAGCACTCCGCCTTGTATAGCAGCACCAACAGCAACAACCTCATCTGGATTAACCCCTTTGGAAGGAGATTTTTTAAAATATTTTTCTACTACTGCCTGTATTGCTGGAATACGTGTAGATCCGCCAACTAAAATAACTTCATCAATATCGGATGCAGTCATACCAGCATCTTTCATAGCACTCTGACAAGGTTTGATTGTATTCTGAATTAATGTATCAGCAAGTTGCTCAAATTGAGCTCTAGTTAAACTTCTTACTAAATGTTTTGGGCCGGATGCAGTTGCAGTAACATAAGGTAAATTAATTTCTGTTTTAGTTGAACTAGAAAGCTCAACTTTAGCTTTTTCTGCAGCCTCCTTAAGTCTTTGTAAAGCCATAGGGTCTTTTCTAAGATCTAAACTTTCATCCTTAATAAATTCCTCTGCAAGCCAATCTATGATAACTTGGTCAAAATCATCACCCCCAAGGTGCGTATCACCATTAGTAGATTTAACTTCAAAAACACCATCTCCAAGTTCAAGAATAGAAATATCAAAAGTTCCTCCTCCTAAATCAAAAACAGCTATTGTTTTATCTTGATCTGCTTTATCAAGTCCATAAGCTAATGCAGCAGCAGTAGGTTCATTAATTATTCTTTTAACTGTTAGCCCTGCTATTTCACTAGCTTCTTTAGTAGCTTGTCTTTGAGCATCGTTAAAATATGCAGGAACAGTAACAACTGCTTCAGTAACTGTTTGCCCTAAATAGTCTTCTGCTGTTTTCTTCATTTTCTGAAGAACCATAGCAGATATTTCTTGTGGTGTATATAATCTATCGTCTATTTTTACTCTGGGAGTATTGTTATCTCCTTTAACTACATTATAAGAAACATTTTTAATTTCTTTACTCATTGATGAAAAACTCTCACCCATAAATCTTTTAATAGAAGAAATTGTTTTCTCAGGATTTGTAATAGCTTGACGCTTTGCGCTATCACCAACTTTTCTTTCTCCACCTTCTATAAAGGCTACAATTGAAGGAGTTGTTCTTGCTCCTTCAGCATTAGGAATAACAACAGGCTCATTTCCTTCCATTACTGAAACACATGAGTTAGTTGTTCCTAAATCAATTCCAATTATTTTACTCATTTTTTAATAGTTTAAATTTATAATATTAACTTCAATAAAGTAAAGTTGCAATTACTGTTCCATTAAAAAAAAAGTGTAAGTTATATGACAAATATTGTCTATCTGGTAAAATTTACTCAAAAATATGACAAAAAGTCGCTTTATTGAAAGCTTAGATCTAAATCATTAATAATATAAGATCTAGTACCATTTGTCAAACCTATACCTTCAACAAGATAGGTAAATCTTGATGAGAAAAGGCCAATCCCATTATTAATATTACTGTAACTAGGTCGCTCTTGCACTATACTTGAATAAGGTTGATTTACATTAATATAGGTTTGAAGTTCCTGAGTCCCCACAGTCATTCTTATATCAAGTTTAAGAAACCTTCTAATCACATTATCATTAATTTCAATACTTGAATTTAAAAAAGTAAAAAATGATTCTCCGTCAAATTGAGAATTCATTAAATTACTACCTAAACTCTCAACTAAAGGCTGACTCCAAATAACAGCAATAGTATCATTACCTTCAGTATAGTTAAAAATCAAATCTAGTTGATATATTTCACCAAAATTTGATTTTTGCCAAGTTAAAGTTTTTGATATAAAACCAATAGATGAATTATAAAAACCAAAATCAAAAGAGGGATTAAAAGTTTCAAAATTAAAACCATCAATTAAACGTGTTGAAGAGGAAACTACATTGCCAGAGATCTTATTTAAAACTTTTATAGAATAAACAAAATTGCTATTTAAAAAATCAGAAGAGTTATTAAACTTATAAATAATATTATTATCTGTAGGAAAAAGCCCAGGATCTTTTACTAAGCTAGTATCTGACAAAATCACTAAACCTAAAGTATCAAAAGAATTAAAGGAAGATGTTTTAATTTTATAAATAGTTATTTCTAGATCATTTGGCTCAAAATTAGAAGAATCAGAATTACTAGCCATTAATAAAGCATCCTCTTGCCCTAGAAAAGCCTTGTTAATTTTCACATATTGCAAATCATTTGCCTGGTCTAACAGACCGTAAAGAATAGTTACTTCATCCCAATCAGCATTAACATTAAAATCTGTTTCGCAAGATGAAACCAATAAAACAAGAAGAAAAGATAAAATAAATTTATTCACATTGCAAAGTTATTCATTTAAATGATATGTAAAGTGAGATATTTGTAAATTTGCGAAAACAAAAAATCTTTTATGAAAAAGTTTATTTATCTCATTACTACATTTTTATTATTGAACAATCAATCTTATTCTCAAGAAATTCTTGTTGATGATTTTACTAATCAAATAATTCATGAAAATTTTCAAAATTCAACAGATATATTTCCTATTCAAAAATCTGGAGAAAATTATTTTATAATTGATAATAACGAGTATTTAGTTATTAGAAATCAACAAAATAGCGAATATGCAATAATGTTAGAAACTGATATTATTTCAAATCTATTCATTAAATCTTCAATAAGAATTGGCCCTTCTAATAATAAAAATGCTAGAGTAGGAATAATCATAAAAGCAGATAATGATTTTAATAGAGCTATAATTCTTGAAGTTAATAAGAAGGGGGAGTATAGAATAAAAGAATTAAATAAAGATAAATATGTTTATCTAAGTGGTAAGTCAAGAAAAAATGGTTGGGTTAGAAATAAATCAATTAATAAAGTTGATTTATATAATGAAATACAAGTAAGGAATAAGAAAAATCAGTTAAATTTTATTATTAATAATACAATAGTAGCAACGCTAGAGATTAAAAGGTATAGTAAAGGTTTTTGTGGATTGTTAATTGGTCCGGATACAAAAGCTAGAATATCATATTTTTATTTAAATAGTAATGGAAAGGAAAAGGTAATTACCAATGGGTTAAATATTAATAATTTAGAAAACAACAAGAACATTAGTGATTCACAAAATACACAAAAGATTATAAAACTAAAAGAACAGAACACAAAGCTATCAGTTGAATTGAAAGAAAATGCAGAAACTATGCAGATGGGATTTTCTTTAAAACTAAAAGAAAAGGAAAATAAGATTTCTGATATTAACAAATCTAAAGCAGAATTAGAAAGTAAAATAAGTGTTTTAGAAAGTAATAATAACACTCTTAATACAGACCGAAAAGCAAATGAAGAAAAGCTTACTGTTATTAAAAAATCCAAAATAGAGTTAGAAAGCAAAATAAGTATTATCGAAGGTGATAATAACTCTTTAATAACAGTTTTAAAAGAAAAGGAATTATTTTTTGCACAAGAGTTAGAAAACCAAAAATTAATTTTAAAAGAAAAAGAAAAAAGCTCTGAAACAGAACTAAATACATTAAAAAATCAACTTAACAATCAACAAAAAATTAGCAATGGTTTAAAAGAGAAAAATAATGAATTTTCTACTGAAATAAAACTTCAAAGTTCAAAGTTGAATAAACTATCAGTATCGATTAAAAAGTCTAATTCTAATTTGGAACTGAAAAATATTGAGAAAAGTAAATTAGAGATAGAGATTTCAGAGATTAATTTAAATTATGATAAATCTTTAAAATCAATTGCAACAAAAAACAGTGAGATTAAAAATTTAAAAAACAAAATCACAGAAATAAATACAAGTTTGAGCGCTTTAAAGAAAAAATTAAATGAAAAAGAAAATCTTTACGATACAAGCAAAAAAGAGTTAGGTAAATTAATCATTAATTACAAGAAAAATATTGACAATAAAACTGCTGATATTTTATCATTAGAAAATAAATTAGAAAAAAATAATAACACAATTAAAACTAACTCTTTAGTCATTAGTAATATTCAAAACAAAATGACAAAGC
>Ga0209816_1003218_pt1 | contig 11277 bp, 10 predicted proteins | sample CoawatmetaG01DNA_FD_187509 | JGI IMG/M metagenome (GOLD analysis project Ga0209816, IMG submission 187509) | Marine microbial communities from the West Antarctic Peninsula - Coastal water metaG017-DNA (SPAdes) (version 2) | ecosystem: Environmental > Aquatic > Marine > Coastal ... | reverse complement strand
ACTCTATATTCTCTAGATTAGCTAGTTCAACTATAGGTTTAGGAATTCTGATTCCTTGTGAATTGCCTATTTTGATTATTTTTGCCATAATGTAATTATATTGTAATTACATTATAAAAACAAGCCTTACTAATCTAAAAAATCAATACTTCCAGCACCCTCTCTTAACACCAGAACATCGTCACTTGATAGGTCAATTACTGTCGTGGGAATTGGCGGGCAGTGACCTGAATCAATTACAAGATCAATAGACCCATTAAGCACTGCCGTAACATCCATACAATTATAAAATTCATAACCTTTGATGATTAAAGAAACACTCATTATTGGTTCAATCATATCTGCAAGAATCGATTGAACTATAAGATTATTTGAAACTCGTATTCCAATAGTCTTACTTTTTCCATTTAATAAACGATTTGGGATATCTTTTGAACCTTCTAAAATAAATGTATATGCACCAGGTAATAATTTTTTCATTAGCCTAAAACTTGAATTATTTAATTTTGCATATTCACCAACATGGGATAAATCTTTGAGCATCAAAGTAAAATGATGACTCTTACTTAGTTTTCTGATATTTATAATTTGATCCATAGCCTTTTTATTACCCAAGGTACAGCCCAAAGCATAGCCTGAATCTGTTGGGTAAGCCACGACCCCACCCTTTTCCATAACTTCAATTACTTGTTTGATTAGTCGTGCCTGAGGATTTTCAGGATGAATATTAACTATTGCAGACATTATAAGTATTTCCAAACAGCTTTTTCAGGATTCGGTAAATCTCTTAAATTCCCTATACGAACTCTTTGGTTTGGCCATCCATGAAAATCCGAGCCACACGTTACTAGTAAATTATATTTACCTGCCCACTGATCTCCAAGTTGAATTTCTTCGTCTGAACTGGTTCCAGTAACAACCTCTATTCCATCACCCATTACACATTTAAAATCGTTAAGCATAGTTTTAATCTTTGTATGCGTCATACGATACCTAAAGGGATGAGCTATAAGAGCCTTTCCACCAGCTGCGTGTATCCATTTAACAACCTCATCAAACTCTTCCCACTCAACACTAACACCACCAGGTTTTTTTCCTGTCAAATAGCGCCTAAATACTGCTTTCATATCTTTACAATAACCCTCACTAATCAGCATCTGTGCAAAATGCGTTCTAGTTAACATATCAGTTTTACTAAAACTTTGTGTCTTCTCTAGTGCGTCTTTAATTCCCGAGCGCCAGAGCCCAAGAGCTATTTTTTCTGCTCTTTCTTTGCGTAATTTTTGATTGTGAACTAAGCCAGTTTGTAAGACATCATTATTAATGTCAATACCTAAGCCCAATATATGAATTGCCATATTTCGCCAAAGTGCTGATATTTCAACACCATTAATAAGGTTTAAGTGTAATTTATCTGCCTCTAATTGAGCCTCAGCTATTCCATCAGTAGTATCATGGTCAGTTAATGAAAATAAATCGCACCTTGCCTGACTTGCTAATTTAATCACCTCAGTTGGTGAAAGGACACCATCTGAATAATATGAATGATTATGTAAGTCTGCTTTCATTGTTGCCAATATTATAATCTAAAACTTGATTTAGCTAAGAAACCCTTAAATAAAATAAGCTATTACTAAAAATTGATAGAAATATTGATGTGATAAGCAGCGGTCTAAATCGATTACTAACTATAATGGTAATTATTATTTTATTAGTATGTACCTATGTGTGGAATTGTTGGCGGAATTACAAATAAGAATATTACACCACTTTTATTAGAGGGGTTAAATCGCCTGGAATATAGAGGTTACGATTCATCTGGACTTGTAGTTTTATCTAAAAACGATACTTTTGATCGAGCCAGATCAGTTGGTAAGGTTAAAAATCTTGAAGAAAATTTAAAGGCAAGAGATCAAAAAATTGAAGGAAATATTGGGATTGCTCATACACGCTGGGCAACCCATGGTGAGCCAGCTATTCATAATGCACACCCTCACATGTCAAAAGATACAGTAAGCTTAGTTCATAATGGAATTATTGAAAATTATGTTGAACTAAAAAATGAGCAACTAGCTAATGGCTATACATTTTCATCTGATACTGATACTGAAGTTATTGCACATGCAATAAATTTTGCCATGCAAGAATGCAATACTTTAATTTCATCAGTTCAATTGGCAATTAAATCCTTCTCTGGGTCTTATGGGCTAGGAGTCATTTCAACTAAATATCCAGGTCAAATTATTGCTGCAAGGAGTGGCTCTCCTTTAGTAATAGGTGTTGGAGAAAATAGCAACTATATTGCTTCAGATCAAATGGCGCTTTTATCTGTCACTAAAGAATTTATTTTTCTTGAAGAGGGAGATATTGCAAAAATAGAAATAGACAAGATTACTATTTATGACCAAGATGGTAATTTAGTTAGTCGCCCAATAAAGACCTCTAAACTCAAACCAGGTCAAATTGATTTGGGTAGTTATGATCATTTTATGCAAAAGGAGATTTTTGAACAGCCCCAAGCAATAAGGGATACATTAGAGTCTCGTATTACTAATGAATCAGTTGTAATTTCAGCTTTTGGATATCAATCTGAAGAAATTTTGAATAGTATTAGTCAAATTCAAATTATAGCTTGTGGAACTAGCTATAACGCTGGTTTAGTTGCAAAATACTGGTTAGAAGACATAGCTAAAATACCTTGTAATGTTGAAGTAGCAAGTGAATATCGCTATCGTCACCCTATTCTTTTGAATGGTACACTTTTTATTACACTTTCACAAAGTGGTGAAACTGCAGATACGGTCGAAGCACTAAAGGCAGCCAAAAAAATTAATAATAATATTCATACTCTATGTATAACTAATTCTGCAGAATCAACTCTTACTAGGCTCTCTGATTTAACTTTTTTAACTCATGCTGGTCCTGAAATTGGTGTAGCGAGCACAAAAGCTTTTACTACTCAACTTGTAGCGCTAGCTCTTCTAGCATGCTCAATTGGTAAATTGAAAAAGTCGATCAATATAAAGCAAGAAAAGGGAATTATTGATGGATTAAAGCGCTTACCAGGATTGGTTAGTGAGGCATTACTTCAAGAAACGCAAATTAAAAATCTTGCATCAAGCATTAAAGACAAAAGCAGCGCACTTTTTCTAGGAAGAGGGACAATGCATGCAATTGCGTTGGAAGGTGCACTCAAACTTAAAGAAATTAGTTATATTCACGCTGAAGCATATCCAGCAGGAGAATTAAAGCATGGGCCAATAGCTCTAATTGATAAAGACATGCCAGTAATTGCAATTGCGCCTAATGATGAGCTTTTAGGCAAGCTAAAGTCTAATCTTCATGAAGTAAAGTCTAGAGGCTCTCAAATGATTGTTTTTGAAGATGAAAACTCAAAATTAGAGCCAATGGATGGTATGAAAGTAATACCAGTTACATCAAATCTAGGTCGAATAACTGCCCCAATAATTTTTATAATACCATTGCAATTATTAAGCTATCATGTCGCCCTATTTAAAGGCACAGACATAGATAAGCCACGAAATTTAGCAAAATCTGTCACGGTCGAGTAGTATTAAAGAAATTCTACCACCCTTCCCAGTGGAAAAAATCCCGATAATTTGATAATAACCTTTGATATAAATTTCACCACCAAAATATTAACAAAATTCAAACAATCAAAACGATTTGAAGAGATTCATAATCTCATTAACAAACTTCATAAGGAAGGAATGGGGAACAAACAGATTTCAGATTACCTTAATTCACATAATATCAAAACACCAAAAGGGAAGGATTACACCCGATATCTAATTGGAATGTATTTTTATAAATCAAGAAAGATAGAAAAACGATTAAAACATTCCGAACTAAAACTAACTAATATTAGATTTTGGATTAGTAACTAATCAAATATAATTTTTGTATAATAATTTTATTTATAAGCAAAATATTTTTATGACCCATTCCGTAATGTTCCATCATTTTCATGATGACTTTCATTTACCTGGACAAGGAAGTCTAAGTGCTTCAGATTTTGACCTTATGATTAGTTGGTTAAGTGACCGATATGTCATACTTGATGCACAGGAATATAAGAGTAGATTTCTGTCCCGAACTCTCAAAAATACGGACATATGTCTTTCTTTTGATGACGCACTAAAATGCCAATATGATATTGCACTTCCTGTATTGAGAAAAAACAATATTAGTGCATTTTTCTTTGTATATTCGTCTGCGTTCTCTGATAATCCCGATTTTTTGGAAATTTTTCGATATTTTCGGAATTCTAAATTTGATAGTGTGGACGAGTTTTATAATTATTTTTTTGACTTATTAATCCAGAATGATAAGGATGAATATTTGAGTCAGCAAAATCAATATTCTTCTCTGGATAATTATTTATCTGCTTTCCCTTTTTATACAGAAAATGACAAATGGTTTAGATATCTTCGTGACCAATATTTGGGCAAAGAAAAATATACGAATGTCATGCTTAAGTTAATATCTGACAAAGGTTTCGATATCAATGAGGCAAAGAAAAAATTGTGGATGCGAGAAGATGAACTCTTGAAAATTCATGAAAATGGACATGTTGTCGGACTACATTCTTATTCCCACCCAACACAAATGAGTAAATTAACCGCAGACCAGCAGTTGAAAGAATACTACCAAAATTTTACTCATCTCAGTAAGGTGTTAAAAACTTCAGAGATAACTTCAATGTCTCATCCATGTGGAGACTATAATTTTGATACATTAAGTTTACTTAAAGGAATGGGTATACAAATTGGTTTCCGGTCAAACATGGGTGTTAAAGAGATTAAAAGTCCACTAGAAATTCCCAGAGAAGACCATGCGAATGTTTTCAAAGAGATGAAGCTATGAGAGTCACGGTATTTAGCAGTAATCAACCAAGACATCTAAATCTTGCTAGAGAATTTGCACAGTTCGCAGATACAGTCTATTTCGTTAGTGAAGTAAACACTATTTTCCCAGGTAAAGTTTCTGGTTTTTTTTTCAGAAAACTGAGATAATGCAAGACTACTTTAGAAGTGTGATTCAGTCCGAAAATAAAAAAATTGAAATAGCTAATAGATTAGGAATGTTTATTTAGCCACCAGGATTAATGTTTAAATTATAATAATGAATTTTAAAATTGATTGTAAATGAAATGAAAGTTTTAAAACAAAAAATAAGTGGTTGGTCAAAAACAGTTAGTACTAATTCAGAAGTTTCTTTTCCAGAGTCTATTAGTGACATCTGTGAAGTAATTAAAAATGCAAAAGTTAATAAAAAAAGTGTCTCTATCAGAGGTGCTGGATTAAGCTATGGTGACAATACTCTTAATAGCAATGGAATAATTCTTTGTACTAAAAAAATGAATAAAATCATTAATTTTGATTCATATTCTGGTGAAATTATTGTCCAAACAGGAGTGACTATTGAAGATGTTTATCTATCCTGTATAAATGATGGATGGCTTTTGCCGAGCATGCCAGGTTCAAGATATGTAACAATTGGTGGTGCATTAGGTAATAATATTCATGGTAAAAATTGTGAACAAACTGGGAATATTGGTGAACATGTAGTTAATTTTAAAATAGTTCTTTCAAGTGAAGAAATATTAATTTGTAGCAGAGAGAAAAATTCTGATATTTTTTATTCAGCAATATCTGGTTTAGGTCTTATTGGTGTAATAGTAGAGATTACCCTGAAGATGCAAAAAGTTCCATCAAACTTTATTCTTGGTGAGACGAGACGAGCTAAATCAATCGAAGATTTAATTGATCTTTATGAGGAAGCTATTAATAACTCAGATTATTCTATCGCAACTGTTGATGGAATTACTAAGGGCACTTCACTAGGAAAAGGTGTATTGCATTTTGGTAACTTTATTAACAATGGGGATTTCTCAATTAAAAAACATAAAATTAATGAGAGGCGTGTTTTTCATATCATCCCAAGATTTTTATTAATAAGATTTGCAAGAACCTCAATTGGTGGAAAGATTATTGAGAGTTTTTTTAGATTACACTCATCAGGACATACTAATTTCTTTCCTAATAAAAAAAGAATTTTTTCTTTTTCTGAATACCATTTTCTGATGGATCATATTGTTCCTGACTATAATTTATTTTCTCAAAATGGATTTTATGAGTACCAAGCATTAATCCCTAAAAGTAATGCAAAAGTAGGTTTAAGGAAGTTGATTGAAATTACCCATCAGTATGGATACTACTCATCTATGACCTCTCTTAAGGCCTATAGAAAACAGAATGAACCATTTGTCAAATCATTTCAATTGGATGGTTTTGGTATTACTTTAGATATTAAAAAAGTTCCTGATGAAACTTCAAGACAACGAAAAATGTTCATAGAGATGAATGATTTGATAATTAGTTATAAAGGAAAGCAACATTTAGCCAAAACACCTATTATTGTTCAAAAGCAGTTTGAAGCTATGTACCCAAGCTTTAACAAGTTAATAGAATGTAAGTTAAAATATGACAAAATTAGTTTATTTAATAATGACATGTGTAGACGAATTTTTAAAGAAGGTGAGTATGAATTCAATGATAAATTACAATTAAGGTTTTAATATGAATAATAATATGTATAAGTTAGAAGACATTTCTTCAATATCTACTAGTGAAATTTTGGACATGTACTCAAATCATATTAACCCAGCTTTAATGAATATTTTTAAGTTATTAGGTTTTAAGGATTTAGATGTAAGTCACGCTAATGGGATGTATATATATTTAAACTCTGGAAGAAAAATATTAGATATGACTTCAGGATTAGGTGTATTGGCATTAGGACATAATCATCCTGTAGTAATAGAGGCTGAAAAATTTTGCCATAATAACGAAGTTATTGATATGCAGAAATTAGGTCCAAATAGGCTTCAGTCTGTATTAGCGCATAATTTATCTCAGTTATTGCCGGGAGATCTTAATATTACTACCCTGAGTGTATCTGGTGCAGAGGCAAATGAAGCAGCAATTAAGCTTGTTACTAAGTCCCAGAAAGATAAACGTAAAAAATTTATGATAAGGATGGAGGGTGCTTATCATGGAAAAACTCATGGAGCACTATCTTTAACAGATAGTGAAGGGTTTGGAGATGGATTCTTAGTTGGTATACCTAAAGAAAACATAGTAACAATACCACATGGTGATTTGATTGCATTTAAAAAAACTATTAGTGATCATACTTTTCCAGATAAAAAAAATGATATTATTGCAATTTTTATTGAACCAATGGGTGGTCAAGATTTACAAACACTACCTGAAGGATTTTTAACAGAAGTATGTGAGTTATCTAAAGATAATAAAATTTATACAGTTTTTGATGAGATAAAAGTTGGATTGGGTCGTTCAGGAAATGGAAACTTATTTTATTTTGAAAAAGAGAAGGCTATTCCTGATGTTGTAACTATCTCAAAAGCCCTAGGTGGAGGAAAAAGAGCAATTGGCGCAATGGTAACATCAAATGAATTATTTAAAAGGGCATATGGCACTAGAGATAGTTGTGCATTACATAGCTCAACATTTAGTGGAATTGGAGAGTCATGTGCTGTTGCTATAGAGACCTTGAATTATATATCTGACAAAAACTTCCTAAAGGGCGTTGATGAAAAAGCTATTTTTTTTAAGAACGAACTGGTTTCATTGCAAAAAAAATACCCAAAATATATTAAGAGTATTAAAGGAGAAGGTTTATTTTTAGGTATAGAGTTTGATTTTGGATGGATTTCTAAAGTTGCAAGCCTTTCTAAAAGTAAAAAAATATCTAAAATAGCTAATGGAGTTGGAATTGCTGCAATTGTTAGAAGATTATTTAAAGAACATAATGTGCTATGCCACTTTTCTGGTTCTAATCCATGTGTTTTACATTTAATGCCACCTTTAATAATTAGTGAAAGTGAGATAAAGGTATTTTTAAAAGCCATAAATAGTATTTTAGATGAAGGTTTTGAGTCTACTCTTATAAGCTTTATTTCAGGCAATTTTAAAGATTTGAGGCACTAGGCAATTTAGATAAAGATATAGTTAAAAATCTGAATTACCTTCGCCTTTAAGATGAATAAATATAATTAGGCATTATAAACACAATTAAAAAATGAAAAAAAATACAATTCTTAAATAAATTATTAAAGAATGTCTTTTCCCACTAGGTGGATAGTTATGTACTTACTTTCAGCAAGAATAAGCATAGGTTTTAAAGGAGCTAATACCCCAACTAGATTTCACTGCTAAGATGAAAAAACTAATCTTAGCTTCCATGGAAATCGTTAAATATCTACCTAAAATATTTATCAGCCTGATATACATCATCAAGACAATCTATATCAATACTATGATTTTTTTTCATTATATATTCAATGGTCTTATCAGTAAAAAGACTTTTTGATTTCAAAAATTCACTTATAAGAATGATATAAATAGCTCCATTAGATAAATATACAGCTGGAAGGGCTTGCCTTCTCATAAAAGCATATTTTTTATTACAAACGCTTTCTAAATAACCAGAAGGTTTTCTGATGAAAGATTTTAAAAATTTATTATCAACCTCACTAACACTTATTAATGATGTTGCATCCATACTAATCATTGCTTCATAAGCATCATCAATGTCTTTTGATGTTCTTAATGGCGATGTTGGCTGCAATAAGATCACAATATCAAACTCTTCATTATTAACACTTAAACTGTCAATTGTATGAAGCATTACAGATTCGGAAGATGCTTCATCACTTGCTAGTGATTTGGGCCTTCTAATGACAGAAGCACCATATTTTTGAGATATTTTTAATATCTCATCATCGTCACTACTTACAACAGTCTTAGATATGAAATTAGAATCTAAGCTAGCTTTAATTGTCCATGCAATAAGTGGCTTTCCATTTAAATCGATAATATTCTTTCTAGGGATGCCTTTTGAACCACCACGGGCTGGGATAATGGCCAAAATTCTCTTAGTCATAGCTAATATCTTGAAATTGTTTTTGGCATTCTATTCTCCAAAATTCATCAGTATTAAGAAGCTTGATAAAAATTTTATCACTTCCACCACGACCAAAATTATTCACTATTTCAACACTATCTTTCTTAAAAAAATTTGCTAATTTTATTGCCTCACCTATTGAATTACTGTCATTACTGGCTCGAAAAATGGAACTCCCTCTTGAGCGGTTATTTTGCCTACTACCAATATCTATTGTAGGAACGCCATAATAAGGTGCTTCTCTAATTCCAGCACTAGAATTACCTACTATATATTTTGAATTTTTTAATAATGTAAGAAAGTACTCAAATCTTATTGAAGGAAAAATTCTTATTTTCTTATTGCCCTCAAACCTATTGAACTCTTGAATAATTTCATTGGAACCCAAATCATTATTGGGATAAATAATAATATAATTTTCATCAGTGTCAAGCAAGGCATTGACAAATTCTGTTACATTTCTCTTAGTATTTTCATATTCAGTTGTAACTGGATGAAGCATTGCAATAGCAAAATCTTCAAACTCAATATCATAATATTTTTTTACGCTATTTAATTTTGGTAGCTTCGCTGAACTCATTAAATCAAGATCTGGAGATCCCAAAATAAAAATTGAATCCAATAACTCTCCAAGTTGGACTAATCTTATTTTAGCTTCTTCATTAGCAACAAGATGAATATGCGACATCTTACTTACTGCATGTCTGATTAACTCATCAATTGTTCCCGATATCTCTCCACCCTCAATATGAGCAACAAGTATGTTATTTAAACTGCCAACAATTGCACCAGCCATAGCTTCCACTCTATCTCCATGAACAACTATTAAATCTGGATTTAAATCAGCAATAAAATTAGAAAACCCATTAATTGTTTTTGCCAGAGTCCTATCCATATGGTCAGTCGAATCATGATTAATAAATGAATAGATATTCTTAAACCCATTCTTTATGATTTCACTGATAGTAGCCCCATATGTTTTGTTCATATGCATGCCAGTTACAAATAGATGCACTTCATAAAGTTCGGATGCTTGTGTAATTGTAATTAGTGACTTTAATTTCCCATAATCTGCTCGGGTACCAGTCAGGAAAACTATCTTCTTTTTATACTTTAACATCTGACCATTTAATGTGTTTATCGTAGGGAATAAGAGCCATAGATTGCTTGCCTAAGATTGATTTAAAGTCTTCAGCCTTAATTTCTCCATGACCAGGTCTTTTTACCCAAATATTATCATTTGTAAACTTCTCACCTTTTTTTATATCTTTAATAGCTACAACAGTAGCAAATGCAAAGTCAATAGTTACTTGTTCTTCTTTAGTTGCTTCTTTTTTCCCACCACGCATTTTAGCAATTTCAATACTACCATTAATTAATTGTGATAATGCAGTAGGATCCATAGAATTTACAATATCTGGCCCATTCCTGTCCATTGAGTCTGTGAAATGTCTCTCAAGTATTGATGCCCCCATAGCAACAGCACCAAAACAGGCTAAGTTTGAAGTAGTATGATCTGACAATCCAACTATTGCATTTGGAAACTCTTTTTGCAACTCCTGCATTGCCCCAAGACGAACCAAATGAGAAGGAGTAGGATAAAGATTAGTTGTATGTAAAAGAGCATATGGGACTTTAAATTGCTCGAGAATATCAACAGTTTTTCTCACTGACTTAATATCATTCATACCCGTACTAACAATCATTGGCTTATTGAATTTTGCTATATGTTCTATTAAGGGGTAATTATTACATTCCCCTGAACCTATTTTGTATGCACTGACACCCATTCTTTCGAGTCTATCAGCTGCAGCACGAGAAAATGGGGTTGATATAAAAATCATTCCTTTACTCTCTACATAATACTTAAGATCTATTTCATCTTTCTCATTTAATGCACATCGCTCCATAATTTCATAAATTGAAACATCAGAATTTCCGGGAATCACATCTTTAGCAGAACTACTCATTTCATCCTCAACAACATGGGTCTGATGTTTAATTATTTCAGCACCAGCATCATATGCAGCATCAACCATTTCAAAGGCAACCTTGAGGGAGCCTTCATGGTTAATGCCTATTTCTACTATTACAATTGGTGCATAATCATGGCCTATTTTTCTTGAACCAATAGCTAAAAAAGGTAATTTATTCATAGTTTTTTTGAATATTATTATTATTATTATTCATAAATTTAACTTAGAGTGAAATAAGTTCTTATTAAAATTTGCTATATTAAAGTATTTTATTATTAATTAATAAAAC
>Ga0209816_1003213_pt1 | contig 11286 bp, 18 predicted proteins | sample CoawatmetaG01DNA_FD_187509 | JGI IMG/M metagenome (GOLD analysis project Ga0209816, IMG submission 187509) | Marine microbial communities from the West Antarctic Peninsula - Coastal water metaG017-DNA (SPAdes) (version 2) | ecosystem: Environmental > Aquatic > Marine > Coastal ... | reverse complement strand
AAAGATCGAGAAGTTGAAATAAAGCAACTCGTTGAAGAGTACAAGACCGAAAAGAAAGAAGACGCAGGAGATAGATACAAGGCGATCGGTACTCTCAATGAGGATCTAAAGAAGATTAACAAAGCGTTAAAGGTCGTCAGATCAGAAAAGCGAAAAGCAAAAACCATCTCAGGGTATGCTGAAAGAATTTCTAAAACTCAAGAACTTATGGAAAGGGAACGCAAGCTTGTAATGCTGTTTAACAAAAAATATGACAGCCTCCGTGGAGAGTAAAAAGAAAATCCGAGACACAAAGCTAGGGGCATGGCTTAAAGCTAATGCTCCTGGCGTGCTCTCTACTGTGGGGGATTTACTTCCTGACAGCGGCGCTCTTGGTGTTGTAAAGAACCTCCTGAATAAAGAGCCGAACGTAGACCCTGAAGCGGCTAGAGCGGCAGTTCAAGCTGAGATCGAGTATCAGAATAACGTATCCCGTAGGTGGGAAGCGGATATGGCTAGCGATGTTAAGCTCGCTAAGCTTATTCGGCCATCGGTCCTGATCGTGCTTATGGTATTCTTTATGGGGATCATGGTATGGGACGGTCTAGACGAAACGTTTATGCCTAGAGAGAGTTATATATCTTTGCTAGAGATACTTATGCTTACAGTCTTTGGTGCTTACTTCGCTGGGAGGACTATAGAAAAAACTAGAAAATAAGAAAGGGGCCGAAGCCCCTCTCCCTTTTAAGGTAACGTAACCCCGCACGATGTCGGTGTAACTATACAAATATAGTCAACCTTCGCAAACTGCGCAGTTAAGAATATCTCGCCCTACTTGCTGAGCCATGTTAGCTCCTCGCTGATAGTACAACGTCTTTATTCCTAGCTTCCACGCTTCGATCACGAGTTTGTTGACGTCTCTCAGAGGCACCTCATCCCCTATCATAACATTAAGCGATTGGCCTTGGTCAATATACTTTTGCCGATCAGCTGCCTGCTGGATGACTTCCATCTGTGAGATCTCACCGAAGGTCTTAAAGACATCTTTCTCTTCTTGACTTAAGAAATCTAGGTCTTGTACCGATCCACCAGAGAGCATAATCTGTCTCCATACCTCCTGAGTATCCATATCCTTCTCAGCCAATAGGTCTTTTAAGTATGGGTTCTTATAAGTAAACTTACCCTTAGCTAGATCCTTAGTGAAGTAATTAGACTGTAGCGGCTCAATAGAAGGCGATACCTGCCCTAGAATAAACGAAGACGATGTAGTAGGAGCAATAGCCATGCGTGTGCTGAATCGCTCTCCATACCCCCTTAAAACGGCTGGCTCGCCTTGACTCTCGGCTAGAGCTTCGCTTTGACTTCGTGTGTCTGCGTCGATCACCCTAAACATCTCTTTGTTTATGAGTCTAGCGGTAAGGCTTTCGAATGGGATACGCTTACTCTGTAGGTAAGAATGATACCCTAGCGCTCCTACACCGATACTGCGATGATCCTCGGCAAAGCGGACAGCCTTCTCTAAGAAAGGGACACCCGATGCTTTTTCGACGAACTCAGTGTAGACAGCTTCTAATAGGTTGGTTAGGACTTTGACCGCATTTGTGCCTTTCCAATCGTCGTAATGCAATAAGTTCATAGAAGATAAACAGCAAACAAAAGACTTATCCTCGTCGGTATACTCCATGATCTCAGCGCAAAGCTGTGAGTGCTTGATCTCCATGTCCTGGTCTTTGTACCATTGAGGCTTGCCATCGTTTACATTGTCAGAGAAGAAGATATACGGGTACCCCGTCTCGCTGCGCTTCTTATGGATCTTAGCCATAATCTCCCGCTTCTTGACGTCTCCGCCAATCATCTCTTCCATCCAGTAGTTAGGGATACATACAGCCATAGAGATGTCCTGGATAGGATGCCCTTCACTACGCACCTGTAAGAACTCTTCGATGTCTCCGTGGTCTACGGGTAGGTAAGCAGCCCATGACCCTCGTCGCACCTTGCCTTGAGAGATTACATTCGTTGTTGTGTTAAACAACTCCATCATAGAGACAGCCCCGTTAGTTTCTCCGCCTGTAGATATCTTAGCTCCACGAGGACGGAGTTCACCAAAGTAGGTAGCTGTACCTCCGCCGACTTTACTCATAGCTCCGATCTCAGCGTTACCGCGCAGGATGTCAATGACGTCGTCCTGAAGTGTGGTTCCGTAGCAGGAGATAGGTAAGCCTTTCTCTTTACCAAAGTTTACCCATACAGGCGTCGATAAACTGAACCAGCCTTTAGACATACAATGCTCGAACTCATCGGCAAAACCCTCCATCTGAAGGATCTCTTCTGCTCGCTCTGCGATTTCACGTACACGCTCCTCAACGGATTGGCCTTCGTCGAGGTATCCTCGCTCCATAAATGTTCGGGTCTCTGGTGTTACCCAGTAAAATAATTGCTTGTCCATTAGAATAATTCGTCTGCGTTAAATGATTTGTTGTTCTTTGTGTAGTCGATAGGCTTCTTGTGAAAGAAGTCAGATAAAGCTGAGGCATACACTTCCTCATCCATCCATTCGGTCTTCTTGAGGATGTCTAAGTTCACATCAAACTGAGGTTCGATACCGATACGCTCCATGCTGATGTTCACTCTGTTCTTCAAGTAATTGTTTAATATACTGTCGCTAAGAAACTCATTCTCAAACCCTTGCAGGATCCAGTCTATAAGTCTTCGCTCTGCGATCATAGCTTCTTTAGCTTCGTCTGCTATACGCGCCTTGAGCTCATCGTCAAATAGCTCAGGGTGTTCTGCTCGGATCTGATTGATCAGCGCCATACCTCCTTCGGCATGAAGGTTTTCTTCTTTGCTTGTGTACTGGACTACATTCGCTGTGTCTTTCATGACAGCCTTGAATCTATTGAAGCCAAGGATAGTATAAAACTGACTGAACAGCGATACGTTCTCAGTGAATAGGGTAAACAGAATTAAGCTGTATAGCACCTGTTTACGGTCATCGTCGTATACCTTATCTACATACTTGTTGAGGTATTGGACTCGGTTGTTTACGAACTCATGATCGAGCAATGTAGTGAACTCATCCTCTAGTCCTAGCTTGGTCAGTATCTCTGAGTAAGCACGGGAATGGATAACCTCTACACCGCCGAATACAGCGCCCATATCGGCAATCTCTGGTTTAGGCAAAAGCTGTCCTATGTTAGCCCAGTACGATTTAACCGCTACCTCTACCTGAGAGATAAGCAGGATCGCTCGCTTGATGATGCCCCTCTCTTCTTCAGAGATGGATGTAAAGTAGTCCTGCACATCAGACTTAAAGTTAAACTCGTTATGAGTCCAGTGCGAGGCCCACATAGCATTGATTAGTGGGTCAGTTATTTCAGAATAGTCAAAGGGCTTGTAGCTCAGCCTCTTTTCAAAGATTGAAGTCATGGGGAATGGGGTAATAAAAAATTTAAACGCGGACTACTAAGGTAGTCAATAGTCCGTAAAGTACTTCCACACTCTGTACGTCTCTAAACGTCTTAGGTCTGAAAGTTTTAGACTGGTTATGATGTCTAACCTGTCTTTTCTTTGGTACTTTTTAAGGTACGCATCTGCTTTGTTTGTAACAAGAACGTCTTGTACGTTCTCTTCGCAGAAAGTCTTTAAGTCTTCTCGGTCAACAACACTAAAACCTCCTTCTTCGGGCATATCGAAAGCAATGATCTGTGCGCCTCCATACATCCAGCCAGGGTTGCCCCCGACGTTCTTAAACTCACACCAGATCTCATCGGGCATGTTGTTGCCTTTCACATCAACACCCCACCTTCCTTCTTTACCTTCGTATGTCATCCAATAGTCAACGTGCAGATGGACATCGTCCTTGCGGTTGGCTTTAGTTACTTGAAGGTTAAGCGCTGTGGCGGCGCGAGCAAATCGTACTTCAGCTACTCTTCCTGTTGAACCCGAATAGGCTCTCCTGTTCTGACTTATCATCTGTATTGGCTTCAAAGTGTTGGTATGAAGCCTCCTTGATAAGGTCTAGCTCCTGATTCATAGCGACGCGCATGCCAGATATCATATTGGCTACGTTTCCTGGATCCAATCGCGGATTCCCATCGAAATCAAAGAGCTCTTCGTAGAACTCAGTTATTAAAACATGAAGCCTTACTGTTGCAATCCTATACGTTGCGCCCAGCTGCTCCTTTGTTAGCTCCTTTCCCATGACTTAGTTTTTTTATTACTTCAATCGCTTGTGCGATCTGATGTCTGTTCTTACATATGAAGAGAGCAGGAACGGGCTTGTCCAAGTCCATGAGATGTCTCAAGAAGAGTTTCCATCGCATAGGGAAGTCATGATGAGAGGGCGTGTACCCTTTAGTCTCTATGATCCAGCTTCCATCTAACGCCAAGAAGTCGGGGGTGTACCTGATAGGAAGAACAATGGCGTTGCTCCTATCTGATAAATCTTTACCCTTTGCTGTCATCTTAAAGTATGTCCCGTCGTATCTAAACTTATCGACTAAAACAAACTCCTCGGTTTCATAGGCAAATTTTATCCCCGATTCAGCTAAAAGGTCAGCGCAGGTTTTCTCCAACCCGCTCTTGTATTTACCTAAATTTTTCTTTTTGGCGGATTTCCTTTTGGGGGTTCCGTTCTTGCTTCGCTTCACATGGTAAAGTTACAGCTTAATCTTGTAAAAACGACTCGTTCGAGGAAAGGTTGAAGACTTTATACTCTTTAAACTGAAAACCAATAGGTTGGAACAGCTCCTTCTGGGTATGATTTAACCGAAAGGCTGTCCTTGATGTGTTAATAGTAAAGCGTATTGGGTCTTCTAGTGCCGTTGGCTCACCACCCGTCTCAACATCACGAACCTTACGGATGTGCCATTCAGTCGTCTTTCGCTCATTAAAGTCAGGATGCTGAACCCTACGGTGTACCGTAATGAAACAATCCGATCGGTTAACAAACTTACCTCCGCCTTCTGTGTCTTCAGCAAAAGGAGCAATAGGCAGTCCGTCAGGCCCCTTCCTACGTTGCGCTTCTGTGACAGCATGCATGTTAAGCCAAACAGCTACGTTATGTGCGGTAGAGAACGTAAGAAACTCAGAAGCAGCTTCATAGTGGTAGTCATGCACACCAATGCTGCTATTCTTCATATCCAGCTTCAGGCTATTGTACGGATCAACGAATACACCATCTACGGGTTGCTGTTTCAAGATCTTCTCAAGGAACACAATGATGTCAGAGTAGGTGTACACTTGCTTGTTACTGATAACAGTGAAATGCTCATTGACCCACTTGTATGCCTCTTTACGTTGATCGTATGTCATGGCGTCGATGGGGCGGTTCACAGCAAATTGCATGAGCGTCATCTTCAAAGAAGCTGTTCGGTTTTCTGATGAGTATACAACCCACTTCCATCCGTGCCTAACCGCTGAGTTAACCATCATATACAGAGCCATAGTAGTCTTACCTACGTTGGAGTGACCATTGATGATAGTGAACTCTTTCTTGTAGCGGAAGTACTTGTCAAGTGTTTCATCTCCAGTGTCTAAGCCTACTTCGATTCGACCATTTGCATAGTCGTCAATCCATCGAAAGTCCTCATCGTCAGAGGATATAAATGACATATCACCGTTGTTAATCAACAGCTCGCGCTGGGCTTCCTTCTCGTCGGATAACGTTTCTCTGATAGGATCTTGCTTGCCCTTCTCTATACCCTCACGGATGGTCTTGTATGCATGGTCTTCCGAGTCTACATCGCGCTTCATAATCTCCCTAATCAGGATGCGGACAGCTTCGTCCTCTTCTATCCTGCCAGCGGCTATGTAACCTCCAACGAGCCTAGAAGCCTTAAGGAGTGTAGCATGCTTTTCTCCATCGTCGCATTGACGTATCATACGGGAGGCTAGATTTAACTTTAAGTAATCGGTGTAAACACCTGACTTAGAGACAGCTACCTGTGATTCGCTCAACTCAGATGCAAATGCACCGAACACATTGGAGTCATCGTTTATGGTTAGCTCTGGGTCGAAGGACTCAAAGCAGGCTCTCGATTCATTGATACCTGACTCGTCTACCTCTAAGTCGTACTGCTTGTGGAAGTATGTACGCAGAGCGCGGAAGTGATCGCGGTGTCGCTCAGGATTGGATATACGTACTAGAGCTTTGAGCCCATCACCAGACGGTGAAACCCAGCAGCTATAGACGTAAGGATCCGTACCGAGTAGCGCTTTGGACGTCGCAACATCGATGTGATCGAAATCCAAAACAATGTATCCGCTATGCTTGAGTAGAGAATCGTCTGCCCTATCCTTGAACTCTCCGCTGAATAAAACGACGGGGAGTTTCTTCTTGAATTCTTTATCGCCACTGCGAATAAGTTCAATCGTTGGCGCAGAAGTCCCCTCCTGGATCCGCTTGAGCGCCGTCGCCAGGTTGATGTGATGCGGTTTGTCTTTCTGGAATACATTCTGGAATATTGTTACTTTCATTTCTTAATTTCATTGCTTGTGTTTCGTACCAGTTCGCTTTTTCTAGCTCCCTTTCCATAGGTTGATTAGGTTTCAATCCTGCTCGCATCCTGTACTTAAATGCGTTCATCTCGCAAAAAGCGATGTACTTGTCTTTGCCCCATACATCAATCATCATTTGCCATACCTCTTTGGATGAGCGCTGATAATGATCTGGGTTAATAAAGCTGTCGTTTTTCATATCTTACTATTTACATGTCCTACAATTTTTTTAGACCTGATGTTGTTAATCGTTACCCTCTTTTCAGATTTGTAAGTCTTACCGTAGAATTCTAACTCAAGCCTGCTAATAGTTTTACTGTCTTTTAGCATTATCTCCAGCGGATCATCATAGTTGCTGACTATCCATATGGGCAGATCGTATTCACGCTTACCTTTCTTAAAGGAGGCGTCAGCCGTCATGTAATATATCGGAGATAAGTTTGACATAGAATTTTCTTTTTAAGTTTTCGCCAATCCATTTAAGTGATACCACTTTAGGGGATCGACATACGCTGCCGTCTAGCAGTACGCAGTTATCGCCTTGCTTGTTTGCTATACATACAATGAGATAATGCTCGTGATTGCCAGGAAGCACCACGTCCATATTGCTGTTGTAGTCCGTCATCAGGACACCAAAGGTATATGTTTTGCCGTCCCTACTAGCGGAGAAAGAAAAGGGGGAGAGGAACTTTACGTCCCTCAACCCCCATTCCAATCTAGCATACAACCCGAAGGGTTTAGAAGGGTAGGTCGTCAGCTTTTGCTGCTCCATCCTTTGCTTGTGTGTTCTGACGTTCCTGAGCAGCTGCGCTGTTAGGATCCCAGATGCTTAGGCACGGCTTACCGTTCTTAGACATAAACATTTTGAAACGTGCGTTACCGCCTCGTCCCTCTTCGTCACGCTTCGTCAGGTACTGGTCAAGGATGTCCTTGAGTTCGTTGTCCTTTAGGCGAAATGTCCAAGACATTAACTCTCCGTTGTCATTGAAGCTAGGCTCATCGGCCCAGCCACATAGTACGCTTTCGTACTGCTTTTTTTGTTCACTCATGTTTAATGAATTTAAATTAATTAACGATAAAATTGTAAAATTGGTGGTCGAAATAAACCGCTAGGAATATAGCAATCGTCCAACGTATGATTGTTCTAAACTTCATATTTCAGGTAATCTGTTACGGGGTTATAATCTTTCTCTAGGAAGTTTTCGATTCTTGCTACTGCATTGGTAAACTTCATGCCTCCTACAAACAGGGTTTCATCTGTACATTTTACCAGTGCAGGAAGGTACGGATAAGTTTTCTCCTGTACAACCCAATAGAAGTCTTTTATGTTGAAGACCTTGGTGTATATGTAGGCTTGGATATCGTAAGAGAAGTCTCTAACGCTGTACCTAAACTTCTCTACGCTCTTAGATGATTTACTATCGCTAATGAATCCATCGCCTAAGCAGTCAAGAAATCCTTTTACTTGAATCCCCTCAAGCTCTTCGGTAAACCCGACTTGATAGTCACCTTGTAGGTGAGATTGTATCAAACCGCATGCATCGAGCCGATCGATCATGTCATTAGCCATACGCCAGTCATCGGGGGAGCAGATGATCTTTCCTTCTTTAGCGTACTCAGACTCTACTTTTTCTTTCTCTTCCTTGTACTCCTTAGTGAGTGAAGGCTTCTTAGAGTCTTTCGTCTTGGCGCTGCACTCGGATAAGATCTTGTCTTGCGAGAGGATGACGTATTTGTCCATAGCTAGGTCTCGTTCGAACAATAACATATCGTACAAAGTCCCGAAGCTAAGGGCATCAGACTTATACTTAAGCTCGCCCTTCATGTAGCGATCGAACTGAGCCATATCATTGAGGGCTTGCTTGAGAGAAGAGTAGGACAAGTGTGACTTGCCATAACGCTCCATTAGTTTTTCGGGTATATTCATATTTCAATTATTGGTTCTGACCAGTAGTCGGGTTTGAACGACGTAGACCAATTGCCTACGCCGTCGTATTGTGTTAATTCAACCTCGCCTCTGAACTCATTGCACTTCGTGAAGTACAATCCTTCAGCAAGGGGTTGGTTTTTTGACGCTTGAACCCACTCGAACTTTTTGGTCAATCGGATAAGCTCCGATCTTCGCTTATAGTATTCTCGTATGGCTTTCTTCGTCATCTTCATCGCACGAATTTGCTAAGCCCAGCAACTTGCTTTTCGCTAAGCTGTTCACCGTACTTTGCTGTGATGGCTTCGAAAGCTTTCTTCTTGTCTGACTGCGACTTGATGTAAGCAACAGCCTTGTCCATGATGTTGGCCTCGGCTACCACCTCTGCTGAGGCTTCGTGCTTAAAGTCAGGCTTTGCAGGCGGTTTCTCTTTAGAGTCTTGCTTTGCAATAGCATCAGAGACTTCGTTAGCAGAAGCAATGGATGTGTCGATGCCGATACCAAGCATTGCTAACGCACGGCCAATTGCCGATGTCTCGCAGTTCTCTACGTAGCTCGTCTTGTTGATGTTGCTACTGCCTTGCGTCTCATGGGCATGGCCTGTTGAGATTATTCGATTGGATGAATCTACGATCGACGCTTTACATACACACTGTGTATCGTCTAACATCGTGAATTCTGTAATCAGACTCCAGTTTTTGTATTGGTCTTCTTGGCGGAAGAACTTGATTCGTTCGTTGACTTCAACGTACTGCTTGCCACGGATGTTCGTGGTCTTGAATTGATAATTACTCATAACTCTGTTTGGGTGTTTAATTGTTTTTCTAAATTTTCTTTCTCCGACTGAAGGAAATCAATCCTTTCGTTTATGTTTTTAATCTTCTCCTTAGCACCTTGGTTGCCTAACGCTTTACGAGCTATGCCAAAGGCAGTCTCATACAGGTCTCGATATCCTTTCCAATACATAAGCCAGTCTCCGTGATTCCTCTTGATATGAGCTACTGTCGATCGGTCTTTGCCTATAACAGAAGCTACCTGATCTTGTATGCCGTAATCAAGCATCGCTACGGCTAATGCCGACCTTGCTTTTACTTGGTCTTGTTGCCTAGTGTTATTAGGTACTAATCCAATAGTGCTGTAATACATATCAGCGCAGTGCGCCATTGCTTCGTCTCTGTATCTGTCCATAAAGTTAAATTGTTAATGTGTTAAAGTCAAGAAAAAAGACATCTTTGTTTCTCAAGGCTCTCTAGTGTACATATGAAATACATACAAGCCTGTTACGGGTTCTCCCCGCACACCATACGATGTCTCTCCAGTCAGCGTTCTGACTTTTCTATAATGATGGATCGAATACGGCTGTACTCAATCATAGTATCTATAACGCTTTGGTATCTATCTGATAAGTCTATCAGGTTTACTTCTGTAAGAAACTCCCCTTCTTCTGCTATTACCTCCTCTATGTAAGCAGCGGCTGACTCTTCTGAGAAGACACCAAACTGATGTAGTAAATCATGTACTGGCATTCGCATCCAGTCGTTTACATCGTGTTCTATGATATCCTCTTTCAAGAATACGCTTGCCACAGCAGACGATTTAATTTCTAGGTCGGATTGATTGGCTACTATTTTGATAGCTTCTACGTTAGTCATGTTGTGTTTCATAAATTAAAATTGCATAAGAGTCTCGATCGGTAGCGTATGCTCCTGAAGGAGTGTAGAAAGTCTGTCCGTTGACAACGTATTGCCACAGTTGGTGTGTTATTTTCTCAATCATTAAAACCCAAAATTTTGTCCGTTTTCATACAGTGTTTTTAATTTAATATCTAGCGTCCCGTCGTAGTAATCTTTTTCGGGTGACCTCATTAACTCCATAAAGTCAGTGAACAGCTTAGCCCCGTCGTAGTTTTTAATTAGTGAGTCATTCATTTTGTTTCCGTTTTTAAAGAACCATCCAAACTTGTTGTTAAACCAAGTCGGAAGATCCACATTCATAAGCCTCTTCAACAGCCCATAGAGTTCTGTCATTTGTGAAAAGTATTTCGTATTCATTGCCGCTAACTACGTTACCGTATCCGTCAGTCCAGTCAGGGTTTTTACGCGGGTTAAAATTGACACGATAGTCATTAACATTTGGTTTGATTCGATTGACCGATAAAACCTGGACAGCCTCGCACTCTATCCATGCACACACAGTCTTGTTCGCACCGTCATTAATCTTCTGTGCTGCTGTTGGCTGTACACTTAACTTGCAGCCTAGCATAGCTAGCTGATTGTCTTGTGGGTTTACATAAGACACTTTGTCTTCGTCTTCGGCTCCGTCTTCTGAGAGGTACTTTACCTGCCACTTCATGAAGTTCGTACCTCGTCCGAGGTGGAATCTAACTTTGTACATGATATTTTGTTTTTATAATTTCGTTTTACTTCGGTGTAAACATGATTCGCCCACTCATTGAAGTCTTGTGTTGGGTTAGGATGTACACTTGATCGGACACACACTATCGTTTGCCCCATTGTTTACCTCTTGGTTCCTCATCGAAGACCACCATACTATTATCCTCCCTTGGTGAATTCTTTACGATAGTCTGTGCTTGTTCTCGTGTGAGTCCATCTATAAGTACTTTAGGACGTTTACTTGAGCGGAACACTCGGTATACTGCGTAGTTACTCATAGTGATTCAATTAATTCTCGCGCTTTCATGTTAGCATATGTGCGCTGTTGTGTTGATGTGCCAGTACGTTGTGGCGTTGGGCATTCGATGGTGAAGTCATCGGTTACATAAGCTGCCGCACCTTGTTCGATGCTGAAGGCAAGCTGCTTGATGTGTTGTTCTTTACGTTCGTGTGTCATTTTGCAAATTGTTTATGTTGTTCGTGTATTTC
>Ga0209816_1003210_pt1 | contig 11296 bp, 11 predicted proteins | sample CoawatmetaG01DNA_FD_187509 | JGI IMG/M metagenome (GOLD analysis project Ga0209816, IMG submission 187509) | Marine microbial communities from the West Antarctic Peninsula - Coastal water metaG017-DNA (SPAdes) (version 2) | ecosystem: Environmental > Aquatic > Marine > Coastal ... | reverse complement strand
CATTCTGTGGACATATTCATGCTTATTTTGCGGCGCAGTAAGAGTTAGCCGTACTTAAACTAAATGCTGACCTGCCCGTTCGGACAGTATCCAAGCCGCCTTTTTCTTTGTAATCTTCTAATCATCAAGTTGTCTAAGTTATGGGTTAAAGCGCATCAGTAGGAACAATCAATATTCCTAAAGAAGTCTCCAGAATTTAGTGACTAAGCATTTCATACTGCTGAAAAGGAGATAGATCAATGAAAGCCATAGAATTGAAATCATCATCCAACAAAGATGACAAAATCGATATGTTGTTTCTAGTAAAGGCCTGTAACGCCAAGTTTCGGAAAACAGAAAAACATGGCGAACACTTTCTATTATCTGGAGACGCTCACACGCTTGTATTTAGTGATGGCCCTTTCTCCGGGGACAAAACGCTAGCGGGAGGGGTGCTTCATTTTGCTAACTTTTATAGCGGTAGTGACTTTAAGAAAAATGCGCCGAGTTTAAAATTTTCAGGTGTTCATCATGCTACAAATACCGAGATCGTAACACTCTGTGAGCTTGGGTCACCGGTTGTTTTAGACTCAAACGTTTCACTTCCTATCAAGCAATGGGTTGGCGATACAAAGCCATTACTCGTCGGGAAGTTTTCTGACGTAACCTTCGTCATCGATAATATCTGTGGTGAAGTTCTTGAAGTAGTGACAGTAAATGATGTATTAGAAGCAACGTGTCTTCCATATACAGTTGAAGAGTTAAATGCTTTAGAAGCCGAGAGTGGTCTGTGCAGCGAAGACAATTTCGCGACGGCAGTAGCAAGCTATAACGTCGCCACAGCCTAAACAATGCTAATGTTATTTTCCGCGTAACCTCAACCATCAGAGCCGTTGAAAAACGGCTTAAAAATCTGGCCTCTCAAGGTACCTAGCTGCTCCTTCTTTACTGTAGCAACCTAAAACTATGCGAGTGTTGATAATTTCTACGGCTGTTTTATCCTAAGCCAGCAATATACAAATGTTATATGTCAGCCCGACAAATATTATAATCATAGAGAGGAAAATTACATATCATATTTTATAGTTAGTCATAAAGTAGAAGATTTGAACACTTAGAAAAACGTCTACGATCCTTTTTAATCTACGCGCATAAAGTTTTCTATAAGCGAGTATTACGCCCTTCAGTCAGCCGAAGATGAAAATTCAGTAGTTGTTGTTGACCAGGGAAGTCTAGATAACATTAAAAACTTTCTTGATTCTGACGATTTAAAAAATGGCATAACTAATGCTGGGGTTGTAGGGCCACCAACCATATTTATTAGTGAAAATAAAAGGGTATAGTACAACTCACAAGGCAAAGCATTTGGGCTCGCTACGCGAGGCCATGCTTGCGGCGTTAAACGGAGATCGGGATTTTATGAAAATACCTGCACTAGATTGGATAATAGAATATCTGGAAAGCAATACTATTCCCTACGTAGTGTGTGGAGGACTTGCTGCTCAGGCATATGGTTCAACTCGTGATTTGGCTGACGTTGATATCTATGTGCCGGATGAATATTTGTATCAGATAGTTCAGATGGGTAAAAATTATGTTACCTATGGTCCAGCTCGTTATGTAGATGACGAATGGGATTTAACCTTTGTTCAATTCGAGTTTGAAAATCAAAAGGTAGAAATTGCTAGCGACAAGGAATGCAAAATACTAGATTCAGAGATTGGTGAGTGGCATCAAGAAATAATAGATTTCAATCAGTATAAGGTTTGTTATATTTATGATCGGCCTATCAAAGTTATGAAAAAAGACGATCTAATTTCTTATAAGCGCAAGCTCAACAGGCAAGTTGATATTGAAGATATTAAGCAAATCCAGCAGAGCGTATAACAAAAATTTCAAGAAGGACACAGTACCCTCCGCTTTGTTTATGCGCATTCGCTTCGCTCATTGTTGCACCACACTTCACTCCCGGGCACTGTGGCTTTTAGTTTGGTGTTATAGGGCTTCCCATACTTTAAATTCAATCCGCATACTCTATTCGCTAGCCCAGCATTGGCCATCATGGAACAAGTGCCATCCATTTAAAAATAAACCACCTATACTGGAAGAGTAAACCTTCTCGCGCACAGGTCTTGGTTGAGCCTAACTATTTTATAGATTACGTGACGCATCATAAAAGGGAATAATTGGACAAGGAGTCCAGCATGGAAGCAAAGAATAAAGGGCGTGTTGATAAGGCCGAGACCCTAGAGTCGCTGCAATCTCAGGTTAAATATTTCGAAACTCAGGATGGTGCTTTAGCAGACAGCCATAAAACGCTTGAGTTTGTGATTAACAGTACAGGTTTAGGGATATGGGATTGGCATGTTCAAACTGGAAAAGCGGTCTTTAACGAACGCTGGGCAAATATTATTGGCTATACATTGGCAGAGTTGTCCCCTCTAAGTATTGACACCTGGATGCAGTTCGCCCACCCAGATGATCTTGAAGAATCTGATCGGTTGCTAAAAGAGCTGTGGGCAGGAAAAAGCCAAGTTTATATGTTCGAATCACGTATGAAACATAAGGATGGGCATTGGGTTTGGGTTTACGACACGGGTCAAGTGATCGAATGGGAAAGGGAGGGGGTTCCTAAAAGAATGATTGGCACTCATTTAGATATTACAGAAAAACAAGCAACAATAGCCAAGCTTGATGAAGCAAATAAACGCCTAAAAGAACTAAGCTATATTGATGCGTTAACTAAGATTCCAAACAAAAGAGCCTATGATGAAAAGCTAAGTAGTCAAGTTGCGGCTACTAAAAGATCTAAAAATCCGCTATCTTTTCTTTTAATCGATGTGGATGACTTCAAAAATTATAATGATAACTACGGTCATGAAAAAGGCGATGACATCTTGCTGGGGGTGGCGCAACTAGTAGAGAGCACGCTGCGTAGGGAAACTGATTTTGTGGCACGTGTGGGTGGTGACGAAATGGCTATAATTTTGCCTTACACAGATATAACGGGTGCAACAATAGTAGCAAAGAGAATCCAGCAAGCTCTTCTTGATGAGAAAGAAAACTATCCCTTTAGTGCATTGCAACAAAACTTAACCTTGAGTATGGGAATATCGGGTTCTGAAATGGGCGTTGACTCATTGTTTGATTACGCAGATACCGCTTTGTATTTGGCAAAAAAACAGGGTCGAAATAGAATTGAGGTTTATGCAAAGAGTGACGTCCCTAGCTAATGGTAACTCAGTTACCAGTCAATTTGTTAAGCAGCCTAAAAAGTTAGCGTAAAGTTATAATAAACTCAACAACTAGGACCCTCGCAAGCGTGTCTATGGTCTGGATGTTAGAAAAATATGTGGTGAGTTGTCGCCGACAGAATCGGAGCTGTCACTATAATGTCGTGTCATTACTACTCAAAAAGTGTCATAAAGGTAGGCACAGCAGAAGGGGGAAAGATGAATATTCAACAACGCCGATTAGAAAAAGAATGGTCACAAGATCAACTTGCTCGATATTCAGGATTAAGTACCCGAACTATTCAGAGAATTGAGAGCGGTCAAAAGGTTGGATTGGAATCTTTAAAATGCCTTGCCGCTGTATTCGAAATTTCTGCTAATACCTTAGTGCAGGAGCAAAACATGAATGAACAAAAAGTCGCTGAACCCGCGAAGATTAACAAAATTGAAAGAGACGCAATTAATTTTGCTAAATTAATGACTAGAGGACCCAAACAAGGTCAGAAGGACCCTCTCATGAAAATTGAACGGCATGCAATTAATAAGATTAAGGCTATATGGAATGAAAAATCCTAAAAAAATTATCAAGATTGCCTTAGCGAGCGTGACTGGCCTTTTTGGGGTTGGGGTTTTGTTACTTACATGGACCTTTTCTTCCAATATCATGCATCCCACATTTGAGTGCAGTGAAGAGCACTTTATTTATTGTGGTGATCCTTCTCAGTTAGATCTCGCCTTTGAAGATGTTGTTTTTCAGTCTGATAATGGCATTGATTTAAACGGTTGGTACATACCGGCTGAAAACTCTAACAAAGCCATTATGTTTGTTCATGGCCATGGTGCCGATAGGCATGAAGGTATGCGCTGGTTTAAGGTTATGCATCAGGCAGGCTTTAATATACTGACGTTTGATCTTAGAAATAGTGGGGCAAATGTGCGTTCTTTTTCATCCATGGGTTATTTTGAGAAAAACGATGTGAAAGCGGCTATCGATTATTTACAGCAGCAGAACATTCAAAGTATTGGTATTTTTGGTACGTCAATGGGGGCAACAACTGCCATTATGGCGATGGAGAGGGACCCTCGCATAGGCGCGGGTGTGTTTGAAGCAGGGTGGGCAAATTTACAGGATTTGTACTCAGACATCATAAAGCAACATCTTGGGTTACCTGTATTTCCGTTGTTGCCACTAACCACCTGGCTGTTGGAGCGCCGTACTGGTATGCATATGGACGCACTAAACCCTGAAGAGGTGTTAGGCAATATTGCACCACGGCCGGTATTTGTTATTCATTGTTCGGGGGATAGTCTTATTGGCATCTCTCACGGGGAAAGGAATTATGCCGCGGCAAATGAGCCTAAAGAATTTTGGAAATCACCCTGTCAAATGCACGCTAGGGCATGGCAATCGGACCCACAATATATTGAAAAGCGTGTAGCCGACTATTATTTAAAATACCTGTAGGGGGCTTAAATTACATCATATTAGTTCATGCTATCCCCAGTTCTGTCATTGCTTAGTCGTTGTGCCCTATCGGCGAATACTATTAATCTTTATCAGCGGTCTATACTAAACAACCAAAAGATCATTATTGTTTTCAGTTGCAAAGGCAGTGAATGGACGCAGTAATGTTTAGTTTTTTATTCCTTCATACAGCCGCTATTTGTGAGAGGAAGTATCAATTATGAGGCTTAATATTTTAGGTAGTTTAGGCTTAGTCGACCGATCATGGGCTAATATGCCTAGCATGCGAGATTCTATAAGATTTTTTATCTACACCATTTTTGTTCTATCTAGTTTTACACCGACCTTTGCCAGCGATGAGGATACCGACGTCACGACCGGATCGTTGTTGATTCGCGGAGGTTGGTTATTTGACGGCGTTAGCGACGCTCGACGTCAGAACAGCGGTGTACTTATTCAAGATGGAAAAATAGTGGGTGTTGATGTTCCTGCCCATCAACACAGTTTAACGCCCGCCCAAGTGATCGAGTTAGCCGATTCAGAAACAATTCTACCGGGTCTAATCGACTTGCATGCGCACTACAATTTAGATCTCGTTGACAAAGGTCGAGCAGAGGAAGTCATCTACAACGGTATTGTCTTTTTAGCCAATGGTGTGACCGCTACATGGTCAGCGGGAGAATTTTATCCTGAGCGGGTCATTGCCCAGCGAGATCTAATTGAAGCAGGTCATGCTATTGGACCACACTTATTTGTCTCTGGCCCTTACTTTGGTGCCTTTCGCTGTGAGTACAACGTTAGTGTGGCAGCTGACGAATGTGCCGCCTGGCCAAATAACATCACCGAAAAAGAGATCAGGGACGAGGTTGATAAGTGGGCACAGCAAGGTGTTATTAGTCTCAAGATAAAGCAGGCAACTCCGGATGAGATGAAGATTATTATTGAGCAAGCACAAAAGCATGACATGACAACCACCGGTCATCTTGCTAATTATGATGTTGAATATGATGTCTCCACGCGTGATGCCATCCTAATGGGTATGGATCGTATAGAGCACCAACTTACACTGGCCCTTGGAAGTGATGACCCAAGAAGTGCAGAAATGAATGAGATGGTTGAGCTGATGATAAAACATCAGGTTTATTATGGGCCCAATTTACAAATGTACGGAGGTATCAATCTGCGCAATGCGCACCCTACTGAAATGACGTGGCACGACGAATCAAAATATTTTACACCCTACGCGCAGGATCGTCTTTTACAGCGAGGTATTCCGTCACCCGAGTCAGAACAGAAGGAGTATAACCAGCGCATAATTGAGCTAATGGCACTCTATAAAGCAGGAGGTAAAGATCTTTTGATTGTTGGTACTGATGAGCCGGTCTATACCAGTATGCTTCCCGGTTTTGCCTACCACAGAGAATTACTCGCCATGACCTATGCCGGGCTGCCTCCCATTGTTGTGCTCAAAGCTGCCACCATAAACGGAGCTGTTGCCCTTGGGGTTGCAGATCGTCTAGGGTCAGTGGAAACTGGAAAATTGGCCGACCTGCTAGTGGTCAAAGGTAACCCTTTAGAGGATATTAAGGCCGCGCGCAGTATTAGGCTTGTAGTAAAGGAAGGCGTGGTTCACGATCCAAAGGTCTTACTAAATTCAGCGAAAGGAAAAATAGGGCCTGCTGGGCCAACTGATCATGCAGATTGGGAATTCCATGTTAAACCGCTACGTGATTAAACAAGTAGGGTGCTTTAATTACAGAGCTAAAACTTGCCGTGACAATCATTGTTCCCTATCGGCTAACATTGTTAATTTGTAACTGCGCCCTATACTGATTTAAAAACCATGTAGGTTCATAGTCTTTTAGATCAAAAGAAAATTAATGGAGGCAAAGATGTGTAGTTACCTTAACAGTCGGACACACTTAGTTTTTTTACTAATGGCTATGATGTCATTACCACTTACTGCGGTTGCCACTGACAGTACCCAAAAGCCAAATATTGTATTGGTAGTGATGGACAACTTTGGCTATGGCGAAATTGGTGTTTATGGCGGCGGTGTTTTGCGCGGCGCACCAACGCCTAATATTGATAGTATTGCCACTGAAGGATTTCAACTCACGAACTTTAATGTCGAAGCTGAATGCACGCCATCACGTGCTGCCTTGATGACAGGCCGCTATGGCATACGAACGCGTCAGCAGCCGGAGGGCCCGCCTAGAGGTATTTGGTATGGCATTACACCTTGGGAAATTACTCTAGCAGAAATGCTTTCAGACACTGGATATGCCACTGGCATGTTTGGTAAGTGGCACTTGGGTGACGCTGAAGGGCGCTACCCAACGGATCAAGGGTTTGATGAATGGTATGGCATTCCCAACTCGTCAGATCAAGCGTTTTGGCCTGATAGTGACAGTTTCCAAAAAGATGCGGGGGTGGAGTTTACCCGCATAATGACGTCAAAACGTAATGAGAAGCCTAAAAAGGGTGAGGTCTATGGCCGCGCTAAGCGTGCGACTATTGACCGAGAAATCACTGACCACGCGTTAGATTTCATGAAGCGCAAAGCGAAAACCAAGCAACCATTTTTTGCTTATTTGCCGTATACCCAGACCCATGAGCCGGTTGATGCGCATCCTGACTTCAAGGGTAAAACAGGCAATGGCAGTTTTGCCGATGTGTTAGCCCAAACTGATGCTTATGTAGGCGAACTGCTTGCAACGGTTAATGATCTTGGACTGAAGGATAATACGATTTTTATCTTTACCTCTGACAATGGTCGGGAGGGTATAAAGCGCTCATTTGGTTTTACTGGCCCTTGGCGAGGAACCATGTTCTCACCTTATGAAGGCTCATTACGAGTCCCTTTTCTTATTCGCTATCCGAGTAAAATACCCGCGCGGCAGGTATCTAATGATATTGTTCATTTAATTGATGTATTTCCTACCTTGGCGAACTGGGTAGGTGGAGTTGTTCCTAACGATAGAGTGCTCGATGGTGTCGACCAGACTAAATTTTTGATGGGTACAGCCCCAAAATCAGCGCGAGAATCAGTTATTATTTATATCGGTAATGAGCTATTTGGTGTGAAATGGCGTAACTGGAAAATGTTACTAAAGGAGATCGATGAAAAGAGCTATGCGATTCAAAATATGGCTTACCCTTCAATTTATAACCTAATTGTAGATCCCAAAGAAGAAGAGCCAGAAAAGTTCTATTTAGATGATACTTGGGTCGATACGCCTTTATGGCAAGTCATAGAGGAGCATCAAGTCTCTATTGCTGAAGACGCCGGAGCGCCTGACCAGTAAAGCCAAACCCTAACCAATAAAAAGCCCGCATAAAGCGGGCTTTTTATTGGTAAAGACAAAAGACTCAGTGCCTAAAGTGGCGCATGCCAGTGAATACCATGGCCATACCGTACTCATCTGCAGCAGCAATGACTTCATCATCGCGCATGGAGCCACCGGGCTGAATAATACAGCTAATGCCCGCTTGACCGGCATTATCAATACCATCACGGAAGGGAAAGAAGGCATCAGAGGCCATCACAGCCCCTACTACCTCAAGCCCTGCATGCTCAGCCTTAATGCCTGCAATCCGGGCACTATTAATACGACTCATTTGGCCTGCGCCAACGCCAACAGTTTGGTTATTTTTGGCATAAATAATGGCATTAGACTTGACCATTTTGGCGACTTTCCATGCAAATAACATGTCAGTCATCTCAATGTCTGAGGGTACTCTTTTGGAGACTATCTTTAGGTCTTGCTCAGTAATCATCCCGTTATCACGGTCTTGAATGAGTAGGCCGCCATTCACTCGTTTGTAGTCAAAGTCTTGTGGACGTTGTTCGCCCCATACACCACATTCTAGAACTCTCACGTTTTTCTTCTCAGCAATAACCACCAAAGCATCAGCAGAGACTGAGGGCGCAATAATGACTTCAACAAATTGTTTGGCACAAATGGCCTCAGCGGTCTGGGCATCTAACTCACGGTTAAAGGCAATAATGCCACCAAAGGCCGATTCTGGGTCAGTGGCAAAAGCTAGATCATAGGCCGTGCCAATATCAACTGCCACTGAAACACCGCAGGGATTAGCATGTTTGACAATAACGCAGGCAGGCTGGTCAAATTGTTTGACGCATTCTAGTGCCGCATCAGTGTCAGCGATGTTGTTAAACGATAGCTCTTTACCTTGCAACTGTTTAGCAGTGGCCACACTCGCTTCGGTAGGGTTAGCCTCGGTGTAAAAAGCGGCCTTTTGATGAGGGTTTTCGCCATAACGCATTTCTTGGGTTTTGAAGTACTGGACATTAAATGTGTCAGAAAAATCGCGAGCAGTGTTGTCAGTATCTCGGGCGCCAAAGTGGTTAGCAATCATGCCGTCATAGCCGGCTGTATGCTCAAAAGCTTTGACCATAAGAGCATAGCGAGTGTTGTAATCAAGTTGCCCAGCATTGGCCTGCATCTGCTCAAGCACCATAGCGTAGTCACTATTGTTAACGACAATGGCCACATCTTTATGATTTTTAGCCGCTGACCGAACCATGGTTGGCCCGCCGATATCGATATTTTCAATCGCGTTTGGCAATGTACAATCAGGATCAGCAACGGTGGCTGCAAAGGGGTAGAGATTAACGATAACCATGTCGATGGGCTTAATCGAATGCTCTGCCATGACAGCATCATCGACACCACGACGACCCAAAATACCGCCATGAACTTTTGGATGCAGCGTTTTAACGCGACCGTCCATCATCTCTGGAAAGCCTGTGTAGTCTGAGACTTCGGTCACGTCAATGTTGTTTTCTTGGAGTAGGCGAAAGGTTCCGCCAGTTGAGAGTAGCTCCACGCTCATTGCGCTTAAAGCGCGTGCAAAATCAATAATGCCATTTTTGTCGGATACGCTAATTAGCGCACGTGAAACTTTTTTAAGATCGCTCATGAAGTCCTCGAGTAGTTACAAAAGATCGTACTGTTTTAGTTTTTTACGCAGTGTGCCTCGGTTGAGGCCCAGTATTTCAGCGGCTTTACTTTGGTTGTTTTTGGTGTAGTCCAGTACAGCCATAAGTAGTGGAGTTTCCACCTCAGTCATCACTAAGTCATACAGATTGACGGTAGTTTGCCCGCCAAGATTGTCAAAATAACGATCCATCGCAGTGGCGACACTTAAGCGCAACGATTGCTGAGTATCAGTGATTGGTGTTCGTTGATCTAGACCGTACTCATCATTAATAGCCTGATTGATCTTCTGTAATTCCAGTGATTTTTCGGTGTTCATGCTACCTGTTCCTCTGAGTCATAATCGAGGAAAAAGTCTTGTAGCAATTGCCTCTGTTGTTCGGTAGTTTCAAGAGTGTTGAATTGTCTTGTGAAGTCTTTGCCGCCAGTCAGTGGATTGATATACCAGCCTATATGTTTGCGCGAGATACGTAAGCCACCGGCTTCCCCGTAAAATTCGTGCAGTGCAAGAAGGTGCCCAGACATGACGCGTGAGCACTCTTCCATGCTGGGTGGCGCCAACGGCTGGGCATATTTCAGAAAGTGATTAATTTGATTAAAAATCCAAGGATTACCTTGAGCCGCACGTCCAATCATCACCGCAGCGGCGCCGGTATGGTTGAGTACTTCGACGGCTTTTTGCGGATCATTAATGTCGCCATTGGCTAACACAGGAATTGAGACTGCTTCAACAACCTGAGCAATAGTGTCATATTCCACTTCGCCCACAAAGCGGCACGCTTTAGTGCGGCCATGAACCGCGAGTGAAGCAATACCAGCCTCTTCTGCTATTTTTGCAATAGTCACTGCATTACGATTTTGTCGATCCCAGCCGGTACGAATTTTTAGTGTTACAGGTACATCTACCGCTGAGACGGTAGCTTTTAAAATATCACGGACTAGTTCTGGGTGCTGCAATAACGCAGAGCCAGCGGCTCGCTTGCATACTTTTTTGGCAGGACAACCCATATTGATATCAATGATTTCAGCGCCCAATTGAACATTGAAGCGAGCGGCATCGGCCATCATTTGGGGATCATAGCCTGCTATCTGAACTGACCTAGGAGCTGGCTCATCACCAAATTGAACGCGTTGACGAGACTTTCGCGTTGCCCATGTGTTGGGATTTGCCGCGACCATCTCCGAGACAACTAAGCCTGCGCCCATCTTTCGACACAATTGCCGAAAAGGCAGATCAGTAACGCCCGCCATTGGTGCTAAGACGGTTTTGTTTTTGATCTCATAAGGTCCAATGTTGAACAAGATAATCTCTGAGGTTTAGAAATTTGGATGCACATGATAACCGCTGAGAGGTTGATTAAAAAGTGATCAATTAAAAAACATGCGAGTTATGGGCAAAACTGCGTTGACCGACAGCGTTAGTGCGTTAAACAGCACACTCTCAGACAGTATCCAATTTTTGCGCGCCTAACTGAGCCCATTCAGACTCAATGGACGGGGAAGAAAACGTAAATTGCTCTAAATAGGGTTTAGATACGGCGTCGATCTGGTTTTCTAAAAGACCAGCAAGACATAGTAAACCTTTGGGTTTGGTCATGGCGCAAAGCTTTGGCGCTAGCGAAATGAGCGGCGACGCTAAAATATTAGCCACCATT
>Ga0209816_1003199_pt1 | contig 11318 bp, 10 predicted proteins | sample CoawatmetaG01DNA_FD_187509 | JGI IMG/M metagenome (GOLD analysis project Ga0209816, IMG submission 187509) | Marine microbial communities from the West Antarctic Peninsula - Coastal water metaG017-DNA (SPAdes) (version 2) | ecosystem: Environmental > Aquatic > Marine > Coastal ... | reverse complement strand
GGCTCACCATGCTGGTGTCGGCCTATCTCTATTTCCTCGCGCCGACGCCGGAGCATGCCAACGGGCTGCTCAACCGGCAGGGCTATATCGGCTATTCGATCCTCGGCGCCCTGCTGATGGGCGCGGCGATCCTGACCTCGGCGGCGGGGACGCATAAGGAGATCCCCAATCTGCCCAACCCGCCGATCGAGCGTCAGACGTTCCGCGAGAACCTGCGCGAACTGGCGGACACGGTGAAGAACCGCGCCTTCGCCATCCTGATGCTGGCGGGCCTGTGCGCCTATACGGTGCAGGGCATCAGCTATGCGATGTCGACCTATCTCTACACCTATGTCTGGGGCTTCCAGGGCGTCGTGTTCGTCTATGCGACGGTCGCGCTGTTCGGCGGCGTCCTGGTCGCCTTCGTCGCCGCGCCGCGCATCGGCAAGCAGATGAGCAAGCCGCGCGCGGCGGCGGGCGCGGTGGCGATCGGCGCGACGCTCAACATCGCGCCGTACGCGCTGCGGTTGCTTCATGTGTTGCCGGATGTGGGGCAACCCGCGCTGCTGCCGATCCTGCTCGTCTTCTTCGCCGCCGCGACCGCCTGCAACGTCAGCGCGTTCATCCTGGGCGCGTCGATGATGGCGGACGTCGTCGAGGATTCGGAGATGCGCACCGGTCGCCGCTCGGAAGGAGTGTTCTTCGCCGGCTCCTTCTTCGTCCAGAAATGCACGTCGGGGATCGGCATCTTTCTGGCGGGCGTCATCTTGGCGATCGCCGGCTTCCCCGAAAAGGCGGTGCCCGGCACCGTACCGGTCGACACGATCAACCGGCTGACGCTGACCTTCGGCGTCACCTATCTGCTGATCGCCGGCTGCGCGGCGTTCGTCTTCACCCGCTTTCCGTTCGGCCGTGCTGAGCATGAAGCGCGGCTGGCGCGACTTGGGGCAGCAAAACTGGCTGATTCCTGAGCATTTCGCCGTTCAGCCTGGCGACAGGATCGCGATTCACCGCTCATCCCATCGCTTCGTCGGCGCGCAAACACCGTTGGGCGCTTATGGTTCCCGCGCCTGTTGGCGAAAGCCGACCCCCTGTGTAGCGACATCCTCGACGAACGGGTTTTGACCGGGGGGTCAGCAAATGACTTTGAAGGCGTTGGCAGCGCGTTTTGCGCTGGTGGTATCGTGCGGCCTGATGATGGCCACCCCGGCCATGGCGCAGTTCTGGCAGTGCGCGCCCTATGCTCGCGAAATCTCGGGCATCGACATCCACGGCAACGCCAACACCTGGTGGAGCCAGGCCGCCGGCCGGTACGAACGCGGCCACACGCCGAAGGTCGGTGCGGTCCTCGCCTTCCAGTCCACCCGCCGCATGCGCGTCGGCCATGTCGCGATGGTGTCGCGGGTCGTCAGCGATCGCGAAGTGCTCCTCACCCACGCCAACTGGTCGCGCCCCGGCGCGATCGAGCGCAACGTTCGCGCGATCGACGTCTCGGCGGCCGGCGACTGGAGCGAAGTGAAGGTGTGGTACGGCCCGACCGGCGGCCTCGGCACCTCGAGCTATCCCACCAACGGCTTCATCTATTCGGGCCATGCCCCGGCGATCGATGACGAGCCCGCCACGCCGACGGTCGACATGGACACCAGCATCATCGCCACCGCTGCCGCCGTGCCGGTGGTTCCGGTCGCCGCGAAGTAATCCACACTCACGGGCTTACCTTCAGCGCCGTTCGCCCTGAGCCTGTCGAAGGGCAGCTATCCGCGGATGTGACGCTTGGGGCAGGGGCGCGCTTCGACAGGCTCAGCGCGAACAAAAGAGCACGGACGACTATCCCGCCCGGAACGTCATCGCCACGCCGTTCATGCAATAGCGCTTGCCGGTCGGCTTCGGCCCGTCGTCGAACACATGGCCCAGATGCCCACCGCAGCGGCTGCAATGCACCTCGACACGCTCCATCATCAGGGACCGATCGCTGCGCGTGCCGACCGCACCCTTCAGCGGCGCATAGAAACTGGGCCAGCCGGTGCCGCTTTCGAACTTGGTCTTGGACGAAAACAGCGGCTGCGCGCAGCCCTTGCAGGCAAAGGTGCCGGCGCGATGTTCGCCATTGAGCGGGCTGGAATAGGGCCGCTCGGTGCCCTCGTGCCGCAGCACGGTCCACGCTGCATCGCCCAACTTCTTCCGCCAGGCCGCATCGCTCATCTCCACAGGATAGCGTTCCGCGGCTGCGGCGGGCGCGTTGCGGCACCCCCACAGAAAGGCGCCGACGGCACCGGTAGCGGCGAGGGAGAGAAGCGAGCGGCGGCTGGGCTGATCGGTCATGATCGTGATGTAAGACGCGATGCGGCGGGTTTCATCCCCACCCATGCTATTGATCTAGCCGGGAACCTCGCTTCCCATTCGCGCGCTTGGCATGACCGAGAGGTGATACCATGTCGTTTCAGCAGCTCGATCCGCCGCTTCCCGTCCACGTCCTCGACAAGGGGGCAGGCTATGCCTTCGCCGTCATCGATTACGGGCAGGAGCACAATCTCATCTGGGTCACCGCGATCAACGACACCGGCGAAATCTGGTGCGCGCCCAACCCACGCGTGCGGATGCAGGCGAACTGGACGATGGGTCGCAGGAAGCCGGCTGCGGTCGCCAAGGCGGAAGCGGGCGACTGCTCGGGTGTGGCGCCGGTGAGCGTCGAGGTGGTGAAGCCGAACTGAGGGACGGCCCTGCGTGACCCTCCTTCGTCATTGCGAGCGAAGCGCGGCAATCCAGGGCGTCCTGGTGCGGCTCTGGATTGCTTCGCTACGCTCGCAATGACGAAATTCCGGACGTGACGCTCAATAGCGGCTGATCTCCACTGGCAACTGCCGGTAACCATGCACGAAGCAGGCGGCGACGCGCGTCGGTTCCCCGACCACGTTCACCCGCATCCGCCGCTTCGCCATTTCCTCCATCAGGATGCCGATCTGCAACTCGGCCAGCCGTGCGCCCACGCAACGGTGGATGCCGTGGCCGAAGGCGAGGTGCCGGCGTGCATTGGGCCGGTCGACCACGATTTTGTCGGCATCCGGGCCGAACACGCTCTCATCCCGGTTGGCGGAAATATACCACAGCGCCAGCTTGTCGCCTTCGCGGATCGTCTGCCCCATCAGTTCGGTATCGCGCGTCGCGGTCCGGCGCATATGCGCGAGCGGCGTCTGCCAGCGGATGATCTCCTGCGTCGTGTTGGGGATCAGCGATGGGTCCGCCTCCAGCTTCGCCCGCTCGTCGGGGAAACGATCGAGGCCATACGCGAGCGCGGTCATCGAGTTGCGCGTCGTGTCGTTGCCGCCGACGATCAGCAGGATCAGGTTTCCGATGAATTCGAAATGATCCATGTGGCTCATCGCGTCCGAATGGATCATCATGCTGATCAGGTCGGGCGTCTGCGGCTGGCCGACCTTCGCGTTCCACAGATTCTGGAAGTAGGCGCCGCATTCGTACATGTAGCCGAGGCGCTGCTTGCGCAGTTCCTCGTTCTTCACCAGCTCGATATCGCCCGCCCAGTCGGACCAGAAGGTGAGCTTGCGCCGGTCCTCCCACGGAAAATCGAACAGGATCGCGAGCATCTGCGTCGTCAGCTCGATCGAGACCGTATCCACCCAGTCGAACCGCGTGTTCCACGGCAGGCTGTCGAGGATTTCGGCGGTACGGCGGCGGATGTCGTCGCTCATCCGCACCATTTCGGACGGCGTGAAGGCGGGCGCCACGGTGCGCCGCTGCCCGGTATGCACCGGCCGGTCGCGCGCGATGAACATCGGCATGCGCACGTCGCTTTCGGGGATGAAGTCGGCGAGGGTGATGCCGCCGACCTCGGACGAATAAATCTCAGGTAGCGATTCGACCTCAACGATCGGCTTGTAGGTCGAGACGGACCAATAGGGGCCGTAGTCGCTATGCTCGCAGCGATAGACCGGGGCCTCGGCTCGCAATTGCGCGAAGGGCGCGTGCCAGGTGTCGTCGCGGTACAGCTCCGCGCGGCTGACGTCGAACGGATCGACCGCGGGTGCGGTCGCCTGCATGAGGGTCGCCATCATCACTCTCCCGTCTTTTGCCGACAGGAGATACCCGACTGACACTTATGTCAATTGGCTTTCGCGCGCTTCCAGAACGGCCGGGCGCTGCCCGATTGCAGCACGCCGCGCCGAAACAGCCGCGCGCCGAGCGTGATGAAGATCGATACCCACAACAGCTGCCAGGCGATCGCCGCGAGATGCGGCCAGATCGCCGGCGAGGTCGCGGCGCGGCCGGCCATCGCGAAGGGCGACGACAGCGGGAACAGCTCCGCCACCGTCGCCACCCAGCCGGTGGGGTTGGCGGTGCCGGCCAGCGCCAGCGCCAGCATGCCCATCTGCAACACCGAAATCGGCAGCGCGAGCATCTGGATCTCGCGCGGGGTCGATGCCTGCGCGCCGACGACGAGGAAGGCCGAGCCGAGCAGCAGATAGGCCATGGTGAAATAGGTGACGAACAGCGCGACGAACACCGGCGTGCCGACCGCGGTCTGGATCGCCAGCGCGCGCGCGATCTCTGGCGGCAGGAACGAGCCCAATTTCGCGATGATCGTTCCCCAGAAGCCGACGAACAGCAACGCGACGCCGAACATGCCGAGCAGCTTGCCCAGGAACACGCTTTCCAGCGGCACCGCGGCGGCGAGCACCTCGATCACCTTGTTGTTGCGCTCTTCGGCCATCGTGCCGACGACCTGGCTGGCGAGGAACAGGTTGAGCAGGAACACGCCGAACACCGCGAACGACGCGGACTGGCGGCGATTGCCCGCTGATCCGCTCTGCCGTTCCAATGGCATCTTGGTCGCGACGACGCGCGGCACGGCGCTGCCCAGTCTGTCGGCGGTCAGCGTTTCCTGCGCCAGTACGCCCAGATAATCGGCGGCACGCTTGCCGCGCGGGCCGTACAGGATCTGCGGCCGGTCGAGCGGGCCGTACAGCACGGCGCTCGCCTCGTAATCCTTGCTCTCGAACGCGGCGCGCGCCTGCGCCGCGGCGTCGCCCGTCGGCGTCAGCGTGGCGAGGGCGGGGGGCGCTTCCTCGTCGCGGCGGAACACGTCGCGCAGGCGATCGTCCGCGTCGGTCATCACGCGCGCCTGATCGGGCGATACGATGGCGACCATCCGCGTCTTGTCGGCGCGGCCATCGGCGACGCTCGCCGCACCCATGCCGCCGATCGCGCCGAACGATCCCATGATGACCGGCGCGAACAGGAACAACAGGAAGATCGGCGTGAACACGGTCGCGATGAAGTCGCGGCGTGCGATGGTGAGCGCCTGGCGCAGCGTGCGGGCGAGGTTGGTCATGCGGTGGCTCCCCCATTCGGCTGACTGGCGCCCGGCGGGTTGGCGGCATCGCGGCCGACGATGCGGACGAAGGCGTCATGCAGGCTGGGCCGTTCGATCGACAGGCCGCCGATGCCATAGCCGCGCGCGATCAGCGTGCCGAGCAGCCCTTCGATCCCCTCGCCGGGCAGCTGGAAGCGCCAGCCTTCGCCGTCGCGGACGGCATCGTGCGGCAACACCTCGGCGATCGCGGCATCAGGATGCGTCGGCAGGTAGCGGACCTGGCTGGGCAACGTGCCCCGCGCCGCGTCCACCGTCCCTTCGAAGCGGCGCTTGCCGCCGGCGATGATCGCCAGCCGGTCGCACACGCGCTCGGCATGCGCCATGATATGCGTCGAGAACAGCACCGTCGCACCGCGGTCGCGCTCGGCGAGGATCAGCGATTCGAGCTTTTCCTGATTGACCGGGTCGAGGCCGCTGAACGGTTCGTCGAGCACCAGCAGATCGGGGCGATGCACGACCGACCCCAGCAGCTGCACGAGCTGCGCCATGCCCTTCGACAGTTTCTTGATCTTTTCGTCGATCGCATGGCCGAGGCCCGCCGCCTCCATCATCTCGGCGGCCCGTGCGCGGCCGGTGCGGCGATCGAGGCCGCGCAGTGCGCCCATGAAGGCAATCGCGTCGCGCGCCTTCATCGACGGGTACAGGCCGCGCTCTTCGGGCAGATAGCCGACGCGGTCGCTCGCCTCGCGTGGGGCGGCGTGGCCCAGGATGGAGCGGTGCCCCTCGTCGGGTTCGATGATGCCGAGCAGGGTGCGCAGCGTCGTCGTCTTACCGGCGCCATTGGGGCCGAGCACGCCGTAGATCGCGCCGCGCGGCACCGACAGATCGACGCCGTCGACGACGCGCCGCTCGCCGAAGCGCTTGACCAGATGTTCGGCAAAAACCGCCGGTTCGCTTGATCCCACCATCCGCCCCCATTCGCTCGACCCGAATGGGTGAGTGTGTCGTCGTGACGTCTGTGGTAGCGGGCGCGCGTGGCGAAAGACAAGCCTTCCCCGACCCCTATCGAAGCGCGGATCAAGGCCGAGGCGGCGGCGCTCGGCTTCGTCGCGTGCGGGATCGCGCACGCCGATGTCGCGCCGCGCAGTGGCGAACGGCTGCGCCAATGGCTCGATGAAGGCCGTCACGGCGGCATGATCTGGATGGAGGAACGCAGTGCCCAGCGCGCCGCGCCGGCCGCCCTGTGGAGCGACGTGCGCAGCGTCATCGCGCTCGGCATGAGCTACGCGCCCGCACGCGATCCGCTCGCACTGGCGGGCGAGGGGGAGCGCGGCCGCATCTCCGTCTATGCGCAGGGCGGCGATTATCACGATGTCGTCAAGCGCGCGCTGAAGGCGCTGGGCCGCTGGCTGGCGCGCGAGGCGGGGTGCGATCTCAAGGTGTTCGTCGACACTGCGCCGGTGATGGAAAAGCCGCTGTCCGAGGCGGCGGGCCTCGGCTGGCAGGGGAAGCACACCAATCTCGTCAGCCGGGATCACGGCAGCTGGCTGTTCCTCGGCGCGATCTACACGACACTCGACCTCGTGCCCGACACGCCAGGGCGCGACAGCTGCGGATCGTGCGACGCCTGCCAGCGCGCCTGCCCGACCGATGCTTTCCCCGCGCCCTATCGCCTCGATGCGCGGCGCTGCATCTCCTACCTCACCATCGAACATGCCGGGCCGATCCCGGAGGAGTTTCGGGACGGCATCGGCAACCGCATCTATGGCTGCGACGATTGCCTGGCGGTGTGCCCCTGGAACAAGTTCGCCGCCAGCGCCGCGGCCAACATGGCGTTCCACCCGCGTGCCGAGCTGACCGCGCCTGCGCTCGCCGATTTGCTGGCGCTGGACGATGCGGGGTTCCGGCAGGTCTTTTCCGGATCGCCGATCAAGCGCATCGGGCGCAATCGCATGGTCCGCAATGCTGCGATTGCCGCGGGCAACAGCGGCTCGCCGGCGCTGATCCCGGCGCTCGATCGGTTGCTTGGCGACGATGACCCGGTGGTGGCGGAGGCGGCGGCCTGGGCCCGCGCGCGGCTTGACCGCACGGGGAGCGGCGGCTAACCGCCCCGCCAGCATCAAGAGTCGAACGACGTTCGACGCCAACCTGCTCCCCGAGCAAGGTGGCGCCCCCGGCAACGGGGGGATGTGGCCGGACCGGCAACCAAACGGGACCTCACGCCACATCGTCGTTCGTCTCCGGGTGCAGACCGTTTTGCACAAGGATCCGACGCCGTGACCGCCCAGCCCCAGCAATTCGCGAGCGACAATTATGCGGGCGCCTGCCCCGAGGCGATGCAGGCGATGCTCGCTGCCAATGCCGGATCGGCGGTCGCCTATGGCGACGACGACTGGACGCAGGCGGCCGCCGACCGTCTTCGCGCGCTGTTCGCGAAGGATGCCGAGGTGTTCTTCGTGTTCAACGGCACCGCGGCCAATTCGCTGGCGCTCGCCTCGCTGTGCCAATCGTACCACAGCGTTATCTGTTCGTCGGCGGCGCATGTCGAAACCGACGAATGCGGCGCGCCGGAGTTCTTCTCGAACGGATCGAAGCTGCTGCTGGCGCCGTCCGCCGACGGCAAGCTGACGCCGGATGCGATCCGCGCGCTGGCCACCAGCCGGTCGGACATTCACTTTCCCAAGCCGCGCGTCGTCACGATCACCCAGCCGACCGAGACGGGGCAGGTCTATACGATTGCCGAGGTGCAGGCGATTTCCGCGGTGTGCCGCGAACTGGGACTGAAGCTGCACATGGACGGCGCGCGCTTCGCGCATGCCTGTGCGGCGCTGGGATGCTCCCCCGCCGCGATCACATGGGAAGCGGGCGTCGACGTGCTGTGCTTCGGCGGCACCAAGAACGGCCTGGCGATCGGCGAGGCGGTGATTTTCTTCGACCGCAGCCTTGCCGAGGATTTCGACTATCGCTGCAAGCAGGCGGGGCAGCTCGCGTCCAAGATGCGCTTCCTGTCGGCGCCGTGGATCGGGCTGATCGACAGCGGCGCATGGCTGCGCAACGCCGAACACGGCAATGCCGCGGCGCGGCGGCTGGCGGATCAGGTGTCGGGGCTGCCCGGTATCGACCTGCTGTTCCCGGTCCAGGCCAATTCGGTGTTCCTGATCGCGCCCGAACCGGTGCTCGATGCGCTGCGGCAGCGCGGCTGGCGCTTCTACACCTTCATCGGCGGCGGCGCGCGCTTCATGTTCGCATGGGATGCGGATCCGGTGCGGGTCGATGCACTCGCAGCGGATATTCGCGAGGCGTGCGTCGGATCACAGGTGGAACTGGCGGCGTAGCGGCCCCGCCTTCTTCCTCATCCCAGCCTGCGCTGGGATGACGTATCCCCAGGATCGATCGACATTCCTTCACGCCAAGATGCGAAGACATGAAGACAAGACGATTCACGCGGAGGCGCGGAGGACGCAGAGGTGTGGGGTCGGCCGCGCGAGCGGCCTGTCTATCTTGGTCGAGGTCAAGGCGAAGCGTTGCAACGCGCGTGACACCTCTGCGTCCTCCACGCGAACAAAACTCTTTTTCTTCAGGTCTTTCCGCTCGTCGGGAAATCCATCACGACGGTGAATGCCGATCGGCCTTGGCTCACCCCAACCGCCGCCCGAAACCTGCACCGGGCCGCCGCGGCACGAGCGGGTTCGCCTCGCGCTCCAGCAGCGCCAGCGTTTCGAAGAACAGCGGGCGCAGGCGCACGACATGCTCCAGCGCCTCTTCGCAGGTTTCGTGGCGCTCGACGCAGTCGCGCGCGAATTCCTCGATCGTCTCGGCCAGCATCGCCAGCGGCTCGGCACCGAACTGACGCGCCTCGCCCTTCAGCGTGTGCGCCGGAATCACCATCGCGGCGGCGGTCTGCGCGCGCATCGCCTGTTCGATCGCCGACACCGATTTCACGCCGTCTTCGCGGAAATAGCCCAATATGCGCACGAAGCCGGCGCCCAGTTCGGCGCGCGCCTGGGCGAACGCCGCCCAATCCACCAACGTGCTGCCTTCGAACGACACGGCCTTCTCCCCTCAGGATCAGGCCAACCATATTGAGCAGCGGTAAACAGCTGGTTGCCGATGCGGCCGATTAGGGCGGACCCTAATCTTTGGTGTCGAAGGGATTCTTCGGCGCGCGGAAGGTCAGGCGAACAGGAACTGCCCCAAATCCCAGATCCTTACGCATCGAATTGACCAGATAGCGTTCATAGCTCGCCGGCAATTGATCGACGCGCGTGCCAAAGATCACGAAGCTGGGCGGCCGTGTCTTGATCTGCGTGACGTAGCGCATCTTGATCCGCTTGCCGCCGGGGGCGGGCGGGGGATTCGCTTCGACCGCGCGTTCGAACCAGCGGTTGAGCTCGCCGGTGCCGACGCGCTGCGACCAGGCTTCGCGCGTTTCGAAACAGGCCTGGATCAGCTGGTCGATACCCTTGCCGGTCGCCGCTGACACGGTCATCACCGTGACGCCCTTCACCTGGGAGAGCCCGTCCTCCAGCGCGCGCTTGACGCCGTTGAACAGCGATGAGGCGTTTTCGGCGACGTCCCATTTGTTCAGCGCGATCACGAGCGCGCGGCCTTCGGACAGCACCTTGTCGGCGATGCGCAGGTCCTGTGCCTCCAGCCCCAGCGTCGCATCCAGCAGCAGCACGACCACCTCGGCGAAGTCGACCGCATGCAGCGCATCGGCGACCGACAGCTTTTCCAGCTTGTCCTGCACCTTGGCGCGCTTGCGCATGCCGGCGGTGTCGATCAGCCGGACGGCGCGGGGGATGTTATCGCGGTCGTACCACGTCCAGTCGACCGCGATCGAATCGCGGGTGATGCCGGCTTCGGGCCCGGTGATCATCCGGTCCTCGCCCAGCATCTTGTTGATCAGCGTCGACTTGCCCGCATTGGGGCGCCCGACGATGGCGAGCTTCAGCGGCGCGTCGGGGGAGTCGTCGTCCTCTTCCACCGGCATCGCTTCGATCGCGGCTTCCAAATGCGGCAGCAGCGCCTCGAACAGGTCGCTCATGCCTTCGCCATGTTCGGCGGACAGTTGCACCGGATCGCCGAAGCCCAGCGCCAGTGCCTCGAGCACGCCCTGTTCGCCGGCCTTCCCCTCCGCCTTGTTGGCGGCGAGCACGACGGGGGTGGACGACGAGCGCAGCCAGCGCGCGATCTCTTCGTCGAGCGGCACGACGCCCGCGCGCGCATCGACCAGGAACAGCGCGACGTCGGCTTGGCCGATCGCCGCCTCGGTCTGCAGGCGCATGCGGCCGGGCAGCGTCTGGGCGTCGTGATCCTCGTAGCCGGCGGTATCGACGACGCGGAAGTCCATGCCGATCAGCGTCGCATCGCCCTCGCGCCGGTCGCGCGTTACGCCCGGCCGATCGTCGACCAGCGCGAGTTTCTTGCCGACGAGGCGGTTGAACAGCGTCGACTTGCCGACATTGGGACGGCCGACGATCGCGACGATAGGAAGACGGGACATGGCGGTGCTTTAGGGGAGGCGGGTGCAAACACCAAGTCCCGGGGGACACGCCTATCGCCCGGCGCCGTCCGCCTCCAATCGCTCGGCACGCTCGCGATCCTTCTGCGCGCGCTTGGCATCGCCGCGCGCCTCCCGAATGTCGCTGCGCAGGCGATAGGCGCGGGCGGAGCGATCGAGGCGGATCGCGTGGTCCATATCCTTTTCCGCCCGCGCCAGGTCGCCGCGCTGCCGATAGGCGAGCGCGCGGTTCAGGTAGGCGCTCGCCAGGTCGGGGCGCAGCGCGATGGCGCGATCCAACGCGCCGATCGCGGCAGTAGAATCGCCAGTCTCCAGCGCGGCGAGACCGGTGCGCAAGGCCATATCTGCGGGGTCGGCGGCAATGCTGGAGGCGCGTTCCGTGTAGCGACCGACGCCGGTGCGGCGCGCGACGCGCGATCCCGTAACCACGACGTCCTGCGCCTGAGCCGGGGCGGACATCGGTGCCGCGGGCGCGGGGGGCGGGGG
>Ga0209816_1003198_pt1 | contig 11321 bp, 6 predicted proteins | sample CoawatmetaG01DNA_FD_187509 | JGI IMG/M metagenome (GOLD analysis project Ga0209816, IMG submission 187509) | Marine microbial communities from the West Antarctic Peninsula - Coastal water metaG017-DNA (SPAdes) (version 2) | ecosystem: Environmental > Aquatic > Marine > Coastal ... | reverse complement strand
GCCGACAAACATAACCCCGGGTGATAGCGAGTTACTCGGCACTCTTTGCCACATCGTAGATTTGTTGGCGAACTATCGAAAATCATTATCTGTTGATGCAACACCAGAACAATGGCAGCTTCTGTTAAGCCACATGCTAAAAGATTTTTTTACCGTCGAACTTGAGGATGAACTGACGCTGGATATGATATCGGACACACTATCAAATTTGGTTAAGCAGACGCAGCAAACGGGTATTGTCGTACCGATTACCCGACGTTTAATTCAGTTCTGGTTGAATGAACAACTGTCAGGATCAAACCAATCTCGAGGATTTGTTTCCGGCGGCATTACTTTTGCGACCTTAGTCCCAATGCGGAGCATTCCTTTTAAAGTGGTTTGTTTAATCGGCATGAATGACGGCGCCTATCCAAGAAATGACAAGTCCCCCAGCTTTGATTTAATGACGCAAGACTATCGTAAAGGTGATCGATCCAAGCGCCACGATGACCGCTATTTGTTTTTGGAAGCCATGTTATCCGCCGAGCAGACCTTATATATCAGCTATATTGGCCGCAGCATAAAAGACAACAAAGAGAAACCACCGTCAGTACTTGTGGCTGAGCTGCGAGACTATCTATCGCGCATCTACGACGAAGACCCAATCATTGAACAACCACTACAGCCATTTAATGCCGGATATTTCACCGGGCAGTCAGGCGCCAATACCAACCGACTGGTGAGCTATCAAACGCAATGGTTCAATGCCCTGACACAACAGCAAGCACCGGTCGCGTTTATTGATAAGGTGTTTGCCGAAACTGACGAACATCAAGTTATCACTGTCGATGCACTCACAGCGTTTTACAGGCATCCAGCGAAAGCCTACCTAACGCAACTGGGCATTTATTTTGCCGAAGACGAAGACAGTTCTCTGGCGGAAGTTGAACCCTTTGAATTAGACGGACTCGATAAGTATCAATTGGCGGATAGCGGCTTAACGACATTAACCGCTGGTCGCGACATTCAGCAATGGGAAGCCAGACAACGCGCATCCGGATTGTTGATGACGGGGTCCATTGGCGCAGATCAACTTCGTGCACAGCGCATCAGAGCAGAATCAGTTTACGAAAAGCTCCAAACAATCCTCAGTGACTTGCCGCATCAATCTGCAACCACATTTTCGAACCAACTTGATTTTCAAAACGGCTCGATCACGGGTTCAATCAATTTAGTCGGTGAATGCCTTATAGAAGGTCGAACGAGCAGACTTCATAAACGGCAATTGGTAGGTTGCTGGATAAAACATTTATTCCTGTGTGCCTCTGGCGGCACCAATAGCAGCACATTTGTTTCACTGAATAAGGAAAAAGTCATTGTTGAGCAGTTATCACCTGTCTCAAAAATTGATGCGGAAAATTATCTGTGTGAATTGACCGACTTATATCGCGATGGTTTACGGCAACCTTTAGCATTTATCCCTGAGACAAGCGGCGCTTATTTTGAGAAAATCGCTAAGAATAAAAGCCATGATGAAGCACTGGTCACGGCCATCAGCAGTTACAAAGGGAGCCTGTTCAACACCAACTCAGAGGCTGCAGACCGCTACTATCAGAGGCTCTACACCATCCCAGAGGATCTTAACGAACAATTTTTTAATATCGCTGGTACAATTTTTGGACCAATTGAATCCCATCGAGAGGTGTTGAAGTGACACAACTCATCACCGGTTCATTCCCTCTGACGGGACATCAACTCATTGAAGCCAGCGCCGGTACGGGCAAAACCTACACCATTACTAACCTCTATTTGCGCTTGATTCTTGGTCACAATGAGGACGTACAATTAAGGCGACCGCCACTTGCACCGAGTCAAATTCTCGTACTGACCTTCACGATCGCAGCCACTGACGAACTACGTCACCGAATACGGCAGCGTCTTGTGCTGGCACGACAAATATTTGCAGGGGAAGCTGAGGTCACAAAAGACGATGATGCGTTCTTAAACTATTTATATTCATCATCTGCTGATAAACCGCGGGATCGAAAACTACTGACAGCCGCATTACAAATGATGGATGAAGCATCTATCTTCACCATACACAGTTTTTGCTCACGCGTGCTAACAGAACATTCCTTCGAAACCGGCACCTTGTTTAATCAGGACCTCGAAGGCGACAAAGACCAGCTGATGCAGATGGCAGCAGAGGATTGTTTTCGTAGTCAAATATTGACTCTGGCCGCAGCCGATAGAAATATTGCCCTTGGCCGCTGGAAAAGCCCTGCGAGCCTGTTACAGGAAATGAAACCCTATCTAGCCAGGCATAACCTGACGATTACACCACGTTTTCTTGATGTTTCGGCATTGCTGACGGTACTTACTGATGATAATAAGCGCGCAAAGCAAATGTGGCTCGATGATGATATTGAACAAAGGATTATCGACTGCAGCTACAGCAAGACAAAAATGTCAAAAAAGCGCTTTGCTGCAATTCGTGACTACTGTCATTCTGAACGTCTTGATCCGTCCGCATGGATACACTGGTCACAAGCCAACTTTCAATCAGCCGTCGCAAAAGCAACGACACCGCTTGAGCATGAAATCTTTGAACTCATTGAACGTATCTATCAACGTGCCTACGTTGTAGAACAGATCGAGTACAACCTATGGCATACGCTATTCAATGCCATGCGCGACAACCTAATGCTTTATAAGCGACAGCTTAGCCAGCTCACCCTAGATGATCTACTTGCTAGCGTGCATGAGGTCTTGCAAGGCGATAATGGTACCCCACTTGCAACTCGACTGAGCGGCAACTGGCCCGTTGCAATGATCGATGAGTTCCAGGATACCGACGATCTTCAATACGGTATCTTCTCCGCCATCTATCCAAATTCGGACGACATCGGTTTGTTTTTCATCGGCGATCCCAAACAAGCAATCTATCAATTTCGCGGCGCGGATATATACACGTACATCAATGCAAAACGCCAAGTGACCACAACCAGCAACAGTACTATTCAATCCTTGTCGACCAACTGGCGCTCAACGCAAGCCATGGTGCAAGCTGTTAACCACCTATTCGGCGCGGCAGATATTTTTGGTAATGATCAAGATATCCCTTTCGAACGAGCAGAGGCTGCAGCACCCAACCTGACCAAGTCATTTAACATCGCGGGTGAACCTCAAACGCCCTTTTCGATTACTGTCGCTGATGCCGCCGATGGAAAAAAAGACGACATTACTCTTGCGGCGATGGAGGATGCAGCCGAGACCACAGCAGAATTACTCAATCTAGCTCAACGTGGCGATGCGTTAGTGAACGGTAAACCTTTGCAGGCTGGACAGATCGCCTTTCTGGTGAGAACTAAACAACATGCAAGAATGGCCCGTAAGTCACTCAGCACACGGGGTATACGTAGCGTCTACCTAACGCAGGACAGTATTTTCAACACCGACACGGCCAAAGACTTAAGAGAATTTTTGTTGGCCACAATCGAGCCTAACAATGAGGGCGCGATTAAGGCGGCTCTCGCAACACAGCTGATGCAAAATCAAATATCCAACATCGCCGCACTTGATCATGATGTGCAGCTACAACAGTCGGTATTGAATGAGTTTCAGCAATACCACCGGCTCTGGTCGAGTATCGATATTGCGGCGACAGTTAATCATCTCATCCAGCATCGTAAACTCAGCGAGAAATGGTTGTCGCAAACAGATGGCGAGCGACAGTTAACAAACCTACGTCATCTGGCAGAACTACTCCAGTCTCGCAGCGTTAGTCATCCCGGTCAGCATCAACTGATCAATTGGTTTTCCAGAGAAATTGGCCTCGCGCAAGAATTCTCAAACGAAGAGAGCCAGCTTCGGCTCGAAAGTGATCAACACCTTGTGCAGATTGTTACCATGCACTCAGCCAAGGGCCTAGAGTATGATATCGTCATGATTCCGGTATCAGGTTTTGGCGCAAGCGGACGATTCAAACCTAAAACTTGGCTAGTGCATGAGCAGAACGCCGCACACACATTCGCGCCCGTTCTACATATCGAACCTGGCGGTCACGAACAACTGGCGGCAAAAGAAACGTTCGACGAAGATATGCGACTACTCTACGTTGCATTCACTCGCGCTAAATACAAATGCTATCTTGGCCTGCCTAACTACAAAGAGCTCGGCGAGTACGCGATCGCTAAACTACTCAATTTGGGCGACGATTCCTGCCCTTGGCATGAGGCCCTAAGCAGATTACCGACGACATTATTTAGGTCCGAGGAGCTAAAAACCAGTAAGACAGAATACATTGATCAAACCGCACCTGACGAACTCATTGCACCGGCAGCTTTTCCATATATTGATAATACATGGCGCGTGCACAGCTATACGGGACTAACCCGTAACTTAAGCCGAAACAGTCCGGACGCGGATATCGATCATCCGAAGGATATTGTTGCGGGCTTCGGTGACGACGAACCGGAGACAACCAAGGTGACGCCGCCGGCAGCAGAGTTCTCTCGCTTCACATTTCCAAGGGGCGCCAGAATTGGCATTGCCCTGCATGACCTGATGGAGCACTTGGCTTTTCATGCAACGGCTGACGAAATCAGCACCGTTGCGCGAGAATATCTACCACGCTTCGGTTTACTCGACGATCTAGATAAGTGGTCGACGGTCTTGGAAGATTGGTTGGTCGATATTCTTGAGACCAGCATGTCGCAGGACGTCGACTTTTGTCTGGCCGACATCCCGTCAAAGTATCGACTCAATGAATTAGAGTTTCACTTTCCTGCCGCCTTGACCCAAGAGTTCATCAGCACGATTCAAACTGCCGGGTATCTTGAGCAGAGTCGAAGCCTTTCCATTGCGAAGGTTGAGGGCATGATGACAGGCTTTATTGACTTGGTCGTTAAATTTGATGGCAAGTTCTACTTAATGGATTACAAATCTAACGATCTAGGATCGGAGCAGGTTTTATATGAAGACGAACAGCTAAAAGCAGCGATGCTGCATCACCAATACGACCTGCAGTATCTGATCTACACCGTTGCGTTGAATCGATACCTAGAGCAATCGATGGAAAATTATGACTACGATCAGCACTTTGGCGGTGTTTGCTATTTGTTCCTGCGCGGCATGAATCGTAGCAACGGCTCTGGCGTATTTTATGACATGCCGCCTCGGGCGCTTATCGAAAAGTTGGATGAGCTAGTCAAATGAAGTATGACTTTCTTCAACAAAGACTGAACCAAGGTGAACTAACCCATCTAGATGTGTACTTCGCAGAATTTATGGCCGAACTGTCAGCCACAGATGATGGGCAGTTAGTTAATGTTCTCGCTAACCTCGCACATGCGCAAAGTGAGCAACATTCTTGTCTTGATATCTCCTCACGTACGGACCTTATTACCAAGTTGGTATCCCTCGACACCGTTACCACCGTTGTCGCCAGTGAGCGCAGCGCAGCAAACACGCCTCTCGTCTTAGTAAAGGCAAACAACGGTTTGGTGCTACTGTATCTGCAACGCTACTACCAATATGAAACGGAGATCGTGCGGCAACTGGTTGGCCGTAATCAACAAACCAAAACCAGCACAGCCTTTCTACCGATGTTGGATAAGTTGTTTCCAATGTCAACTGAAGCTGACGCAGGCGTCGAAACTGACTGGCAAAAAGTTGCCGCATTCCAGGCCCTGACAAGACAATTAACCATCATTACCGGTGGACCCGGTACAGGCAAAACCAGCGCTGTGGTTAAAATCCTAGCGGCTTATCTCAACAGCTCGAATGACAAAAGTGCGAGCCAAGACCGTCGCAACGAAGATAATGCCAAATCGCCAAGAATTCGCTTAGCGGCACCGACAGGTAAGGCGGCTTCACGTTTGGCGCAATCAATTGAAGGGGCGAAAAATCAATTACCTGAAAATCTTCGGGCCGGTATCCCGACTGATGTCAGCACACTACACCGACTGATTGGCACAAGAGGTGATGGCCGACCGAATCGGCATCATCGCAACAACCCATTAAATCTGGATCTATTGATCCTCGATGAAGTCTCCATGATCGATGTCGTGATGTTTAACAACGTGTTACAAGCTCTACCGACCCACGCTAGTCTTATCTTGTTAGGTGACCCCAAGCAGCTACCCTCAGTCGACAATGGTTCAGTACTATCAGACCTATGCGAGATACAAACAGGTTATAGCCAAGAAGAATCGAACCGTATTAACAATGCGCTGGCGGCAAACATCGCGCCCTTAAGAGCGCCAAATGAGCTGACCAACGCCTACTGTGAATTACTACGCAGTTACCGCTTTAGTGAAGCAGAAGGCATTGGTGCACTTGCAAAGTCAGTACAGTTGGGCGAGTTACCCGATCAACAGAACAATGATCAGATTCACTTCGTGACGGCATTTTCTGAAGCAACGATTATGACCTCGATGTTGGCGGGTTATGAGACTTACCTAGACAGTCTATCCAATGGCTCAAGTCAGCAACAAATTCTTGAAGCTTTCGATGATTACCAAATGTTGACACCGATGCGGGAAGGCGACTTTAGCGTCCATGCGCTAAATCAGCTCATAATGGACAAGCTAAACCCGAGTGGCAGTCTTTTCTACCATGGCAAACCGATTATTATTAGTCGCAATGATTACAACCTGAAACTGTTTAATGGTGATGTCGGTATCTGTCTGAAAAACGATGATGACAGCTATATAGTGATCTTCAAAGATGAGGGGGATTGTGTCAAAACCTATCTTGCGTCGCGCCTACCCGCCCATGAAGCGTGTTACGCCATGACGGTGCATAAGTCACAGGGTTCGGAGTTCAATCACGTGGGCGTTGTTATACCACCCAGCGACAACCGACACCGGCAAGAACTCCTCAGTCGCGAACTGATCTACACCGCCATCACTCGGGCTAAATCTCTTGTCACGCTCTTTTCAACAGCCAAGTCGCTTGCTGCGGCGATAGACAGGCGCAACCATAGACTCACAGGATTAGCCGAGTTTATTGGACCGCAGGTTTAACCAACCGCGTTCAAAAACCGATATAACGCCCGGTGAAATTAGCATCTACGGATGTCGATAATCGACGATGCGTTTAAAAAGCGGCCAGCCTCTCGAACATCCAAAACGTTGCAAGCACGCCACAGGCATAGCTTGTTGGGAAACGTAGCATTTGCATTGATAAGGGTCGGTAAAGTTTTTTCAGACCCCAGAACACAAAAAATAATGATGCAACAAAGAGTAGTTGGCCTATCTCGACACCGATATTGAAACACAGCAGTGCCGACAACTTTTCATCCTCAGGCAAGCCGATATCCGCTAACACCGATGCAAAACCAAAGCCGTGCAATAAGCCGAACGATGAGGAGACCAAAATCGGGTATCTGAGACTCAAACTCGCCTCGCGATTCTTTGCGATCTCCCAAGCTAGAAACACAATACTTAAGGCGATCACTGCTTCCACTGGCGGTACCGGAATAACCAACACTTCGGTCGCTGCAAGAATCAGCGTGACTGAATGCGCGATTGTGAAACCGGTAATCGTTAGCAGAAGCTTTCTACGAGTACCGGAAATATAGACCAGACAGGCAACAAATAATAAGTGATCAAGCCCGATCAAAATATGCTCAATCCCCAAACCGATATAAGCAATAATCGTATCTTCACCCTCAACCGTATCCATTGCCGGCACGACATAATCAGGTTTATCTGTATTGAGTACCGCCGTAATCGTTTGATTATTTTCATCAACCAGTCTCAGCAATACTTCATAGGTAGAGCCCCTTAGCCCAACAATCGTAATGGTTTCTCCCGCAAGACCGTCAATCCCAGCAGGGTTACGCTTAGTTTCAATCCGCCAGCTTTCTCGACTGGTGTTGTTCAGCCGCCGGATAATTTTGGGACGGGTTTGCCGCACATCTCCTGAAAACTCCACAGAAAAATTAGGCCGCACGCCGTTTTTTAAAGGTACTGTCCAGCTGATATCAAAAGCAGACGGCTGCACCTGTTGAATCGTAAACGAAGCGGGCCTCAAATCATCAGCCCACAAGTAGGTGCTAAGAAAAACACCCAAAAAAAACATGCCCAACTTCATGGTGATGTTGTCTCGGACGTTGATTTTGGTACCGTACTCGCCGCTATATCGGATTTTTTATCAACATTGGTAACAACATTGGTAACAACAGCGCCAGCCCCTTGTACGACAATCGTGTAACGCTCCAAAAGTCGCTTCTCATAATTTCGCTGAAAGGTCTTGTTATTATCATATTGCCAATCGCTCAGCACAGTCTCTTTGACACGTTCAAAAGCTTGTATTTGTGAGCTTTGCTTTTCTGTGACGAATACAAAGTGTTGTCCAAATGCCGATGTAACAGGTCCCGACCATTGCTGCGTTGCCACGTCCGCTAAAGGTTCTACAAAAACCAACCCAAACCGACGAGCAATCTGATCGGTTGATGCCTGCTTTAACTGGCTGGGTAACATGCTGTTATCACCCTGCGGTGCGAGTCCCTGTTCGATTCGCTGTTCCTGAACCACCACTAACTCAGATAAAGCCGGCTCACCTCGATCAGAAGAGAGTAATACTTGTTGGAAGCTATACTTCGCTGGCAATCGATACTTCTCAGAGTTGTTAGCATAAAATTGTTTTAGCGCCTCTTCAGTAGGCCGGTTTGCATCAGCAAGATCCTCCAGCAGGTAGTTCATCTTTTTGCGTAGTCGTTGATCAACAACCTGATCGTCTACATCAAGACTTAGCGCTTTGGCTTCCCGAATAAACATCTCATTCACCGCATAGGCATGTATGACCTCTTGCAACTCCTTCGGCAGTGGCTCTCTTTTCCAACGGTCTCGAAAACTGTTGTTAATTTGAGCAATTCTTCCCTCGCTGACGACAATCACCTGCTGATCATCCTGGCGAGGGTTAAGAAAGTCGTAAGCAACAAAAATGAGCAGGGACAGAAATAGGAAATGTAGCAGCGGTTCAGAGTATATTTTCTTTAACATTTTCTTAATCAATTCCTTCAGCCTACGCCTAGAAAGTCAGTGTGAAAATTGCGTGTAAAAAAACGAATAGCCCAATAAACAAAAATCCGCTAAAAAAGCGGCTTTTGTATACTAAACGTTTATGCGGAGACGGAACAAACCTGCCGTTAACTTATAAACTACTTCGGTGAATACCAGATCGGTGAAGTATAGGCGCGTTATTAACCGATCAACTCTGCTTCTTCCGGAATTTCAGCACTTAATCTTACTTTGTCATAAACAACCCATCGGGGTGTCGGTATCTCAAGTACACGCACATAATAGAAAGACGACTCAGCAGCGTCAAAATCGGGGTCTGTCCAAACAGCTGACAATTGCGGATCACCAATGCTGTTACTCCAGGTTGCCGTATCAAGATCAACGGTATTGCCTACAGCCTTCTTGGCACGGCCATTTCGATTAATTCTGCGTCCATCCGAGACTGCAACATCGTAGACTCTTTCGTGGACTTCGCCTTCACTGTCCAACCAGCCTTTGATGATCTGAACACGATCAAGGATACCGCTAAGTGGATCCCGTAATGCCGAAACCATAAAGCTTGGAGCATCATTGGCATTAACCTGTGCCGTTAGATCTCCGCCCATAGGGACACCCTTTTGGTAACCCATATCGATGGCGTTATTTTCGTAAACATCGCTCTTATTGAAGTCCCAACCACCAAAGAACCGAACCTCCATGCGAGGACCCGTCGTCGCATAAGTTTCCTTTCGCTCCATCGCATCGAATAATGCCCCGCGCGTATTCTCATGCGCCCAGATGCCGATATAGCCAGAAGCGACAAGCGCATAACCCTCAAAAATACCTAGATCAGACGATGCAAATGGATGCTTTGCACGGCCTTTCGATGGCTCAACAGAGGTCGATTTGCCGAAAATATTATCCTCATCAGCGGTTGCCAGCGCGGTATGGCTATCGGTCGCACCATCAACACAAAATTTATATGGGTTGGTACCGAATTTGGCCTCAAGAACCAAACCCTCCTTCAATGCTTCACTGGTTGTTGCGCTGCACACCTGGGTCAGAGGTGTTTGCCAGCGGATCGATTCCTTTGCGTAATGAAAAAACCTTTACATGGCTGCCGCCTGCAATCAACAGCGCAGTATTATGACCTTATGGGCTTGCCCGCGTCCTACGCATACTTTTGCCTAGATATATCGTCAAAAACTGAGCAATACATTGATGATGTCGCTGTAGCTGCCCGCGTTTACGTTTTGCCGGGCGGGGATGCGCCCATAAACTGCGTGATTTACGCTCACGCCAGTGCCGGTAACACTCACTCTAGCCGCGCCGCTGGTGGCGTCGCCCCAAACGACGCCGCGGTTACCCTCAGTGTAAAGGTTGTAGTTGAGCCTGTTGCCGCCGCTGTTCATAACACGCTGTGTATGGCTACCGCCGCCCTCACTGAAGGCAATGGAATACCCGACGCCGCTAGGGCAGTTCACGTCAATGTTGCCCGTGCTATCAAGAGCTGCATTGCTGAACACATCATAGCTGCCAAAGTTCACCCCTGTAGCATTAAGGGTGCACGCATGACCCTGCTGCGCTGTCAGCGCAAGGGCTAATGCAATCGCCCAGGGCGCCAGTGCCTTATCCCTGCGTGTGCCCGCAAGGGTCCTTGCCGCTGCAGAGAGAGCTGGTTGCAAAGTGGGGCAGACGTGGAATTTCAGGCTGATAAATACGCTCATGGCTCTAAGCCCGTGCACATATAAGTGCCCAGGTGCGGCAGCGGGTCGGTCGACTCAGGGTAAGGCAATATGAACTCGCAACGCTGATCTAGCCAAGTGACTCTCAGCCGATTTCTCGCCCCCAGCCCGGTCAGATAAACCTCGCCCCTCAGGCCGACGGGGAAGACTTCATTTTCTTCGACGTCATCTCCAATTATCTGCGCTTGCGCGCCCGCTGGTAAGGGTTCCCCATTTTCCAGCACCACGGTGAGCAGCGCTCCGCGCGAGCGCTTAACCGGAAACCTCAGCAGTAGGCCACTGCGGAAAAACGGCACGGCGTCCAGCTGAACCGCGTCGATCTGCGCATCGAGCGGTAAATCAGCCTGTTCAATGCGCACCAAATTCTTTTGATACGGGCGTATCCTTGGCAACAACGCATTGCCGTCGGCATCAGTGCGCGCGACCAGTTGGTTGTCTGCGTAGATGCCCACGCCGGAATAGTCGGGCACCTGCACCACGGCGAAGCTGTCAGTAATACGCCGACTCAAGAAGGCGCTACCCCCGAGAAACGCCACGCCACCGCTGGCACTGCCGCGGAAGGCCGCCTGACCCTGGAACTGATCTACCG
>Ga0209816_1003196_pt1 | contig 11323 bp, 16 predicted proteins | sample CoawatmetaG01DNA_FD_187509 | JGI IMG/M metagenome (GOLD analysis project Ga0209816, IMG submission 187509) | Marine microbial communities from the West Antarctic Peninsula - Coastal water metaG017-DNA (SPAdes) (version 2) | ecosystem: Environmental > Aquatic > Marine > Coastal ... | reverse complement strand
TTACAAAAATGCCAATCTTCGAGCAAATACCTTATTACAAAAAATAGGCGAGATAGCAAAAAATAATTATAGAGAAGCCACGGAACGTTTCGCCTTTATTCGTAATATTCTTATATTCGGAACATTATTAGGTATATTGTTCGCCTCAATTGCAGCAATACTTTTGATTAGATCAATTGTACGGCCCTTAAATAAGGCAGTCAGTCACTTCAAACACATTTCTGAAGGCAATATGGATGAAAATATTTCGGTCTCCAGTCAGGATGAAATTGGTCAGGTACTGAGCGAACTTGCTGCAATGCAAGGAAAACTTAAGATTATGATCAATGAGCTTGATCAATTAGCGAGAACTGATGAACTTACCGGCGCATGGAACCGGAGACGTTTTGAGGAAACTGTAGAAACTGAGATGGACCGCCTAAGGAGGTATGGGCAACGGTTGAGCCTAATGATTCTAGATGTTGATCATTTTAAAAAAATAAACGATCTTTACGGTCATTCAATTGGTGATCAGGTTCTTATTGATTTGTCGAATACAATTCGTGCATCCCTTCGTGCATCCGACTCTCTTACTCGCTGGGGAGGAGAAGAGTTCGTAATCCTATGTCCCAATACTACAGCCGAAATTGTATCAAATCTGGCAGAAAGGCTTCGTAAAGAAATTTCCTCTATAAAATTTCAGGAAGTCGGAAATATTACACTGAGTTTTGGTGTGGCGGAGTGTGGATCTGAAGAAACTTGGGAACAGTGGCTTCACCGTGCTGATGAAGCACTTTATTTAGCTAAATCAGGCGGCCGAGACCAAGTTAAAACAATCAGAAGGACTTCTTCTAGGCTCATTGAGAAAGAAACTACTAAGATTAGTGGCGCATCTTCAGATGATCAGGTGAAACCAGTGCAGCATTAGCTCCTGCACTGGCTGCAATTACAATTCACTTCTCATTCTAATTTCTCATTAAAGTTTAAGAGTTTATTGATACTCCTAGTTAAACCAATATTTCGTGGGTTAGTAATATTTACTGCTATGTTTGCCTTTGTGACCACCTTTGTGCCCGCCATGCTTACCATAATTCATTTCCATAGTCTTAAGCTGTTCTCTTTGTTCAGCTGTTAAGATTGCATTTACAACATTACGACTTCTAATATGCTGCTCAAGCGTAGCATTGAAAGCCTCTACATATTCATTTCCCAACTTACGTAAAGTGGCATCATCAGTACTAGGCTTCATGCCTGCGTGATGAAGGCTCTTCATGCCTTGATGCATTTTTTTCTTGAGCTGTTTGTGCTCCTGTGAATGCTTCTGGTGTAATCTGATGAATTTCCCAAGTTGAGCATCAGAAAGATTCAATTCATCTGCATGTGTAGCAATCAAATTTGCGTAGCTATGCTTGCTCGATTTATGTGCCTTCCTGCTGCCATTTTTTCTATGCGCTTCTTTGTTATGATGACAAGATTTTTCCTTAAAATGCTTAGTATGAGCACTCGTATGCCCTTGATATTGCGCGGAATGAGCTACTATAATTTCTTGATCCTTAGCAGACTTGTCTAATTCGGATGCAGATGCTGTGCTAAAGGTTAAAATAAGTGCTATTCCAATAAAAGCGGGAGTCATTGGTTTTCTGTAAAGCATAGTATTTTCTCCTGAAAATTTAAAAATTATCTTGTTTCTATCTATATAAAATATATTGCATTAATTTCCGTGAACAACTAAATATTTTTAGCTGTCCTGAGCATTAGTTATAACCAGCACCTTACCTCTATAAGTTCTAATAAAAAGGTAAATATCAACTCAAAAAGACATTATTTTTTAGTATAAATGGGGTATATCAGTTAGATATCGATATCATCAGAAAGTTCACAATAATAATTTTAAGCAGTACTAAATATTAAATATATTAAGAGAAATGATCTGTATTTCTGATATAAGGTTACTTCTACCATGAGTTACTATGTAGGCTTATTGATTATTAGGTTAATTACATCAGTGACATAATTGTTTTCAAATTCAATAAAATTATTTATTCTTCATAATTATGAAAAAATTAAAAAACGAAAATGCAATATTTAAAGAAGCGCTAATTGCAGGGGTGAAGTATGCCGAAGGCAGAGGAGTAGTCGAATTTGAAGCAACTGATTCTGCAAGTGAAAAACTTTTGTATGTCTACAGGCTTTTAGTCCATGACAAAGTTATTCAGCCTTTACCTGAAGATCAAGTGGCTGAAAAATCTTTACGACATAAACTTGCCATGTGGCATTCAAAACAACTAGCTAAAGATCACCCTCTACTAAAATAAGAAAGCAAAGCCTTGCTTTGGAATTATTCAATAATAATCTTATTTTTAATTTCATTTGGGTTTTCGTGAGTACCTGGAAAATCCTTTTCAAGGATTTCACCACACTCTTTCACGGCTATACAGATGCCATCGGCAAGCTCATTTGATTTAATCTTGCTAACCATGCCCGCTAATATTTTTTGCCATGTATCCTTAGAAACTTTTGCGTTAATTCCGGTATCAGCCAGTATCTCTACTCGATGCTCAAGGAGTGAAACCATAAGAAGTATTCCGGTGCGCTCTTTTGTTGCATGAATGTTATGAGAAAAGAAAGCTTGTAACGCTCGTTGATGTACTTCTTCATCAATTTTAGAACCGGAAAGAAAAGGCCTTAAAATTGTGTCAAATGTTCCCAACCAATACCCGATATAGAGCCCTGGGATTTGTGCCCAGAGAATCCAGACTGAGTCAGAATAATCGATGCAGGAATAAACAAGAAATCCAAATAGTAAAGATATAACTATAGCGAGTCGCCAGCGAGCACCAGGGTAATCATCACTCTGATTAACTATCATTGGCACAATTTCGCCAGTAGTATGCCTTTCAGCTTCGAGGACTGCCTTTGAAATCTGATCAAGATCGGATTGATTGAAATTTATCATTTACCAGCCCCCACTTGCGCCGCCACCTGAAAATCCGCCGCCGCCTCCGCCAAAACCACCACCGAAGCCTCCACCACCAAAGCCTCCACCACCAAAGCCTCCACGCCCTCCACTAAGGATACTGCCCAGAAGTAGCCCGCTAAGAAGAGAAGCGCCCATGCCCCCTCTCCCGCCTTTGCCGCCTTTGCCTCTTCGGCCAAGCATTGGGCCAAACAAAAAGAACGCAAGGAATAACAAATACCCTAAATTTGCTCCACCGGATCGCCTCTTTCTTTGCATCTGGGGGGCCGGAATATTCTCTAATTCTCCACCAATGCTCTCAGCGATCATTCCTAGTCCAGTTAACACACCTGCATTAATCTGTCCTTTTTTGAAAAATGGAATAATACCTGCCCGAATGATCTTTCCGGCTAGTGCATCAGGCAAATCACCTTCTAGACCCTGCCCAACCTCAATGCGAACTTTACGATCCTGTGTGGCAATGAGTAACAACACCCCATCATCCTTATCTTTTGAACCAAGTTTCCATTTATCTACAATCTTAATTGAGAAGCCCTCAATTGTTTCATCTTGAAGTTTAGGAATCGTCACTACTTGAATTTGGGGTCCATATTTTCTTTTAAACTGCATCAAGCTTGCTGAAATCTGTGCATTTTCAGATTGGGTGAATGCACCCGCAAGATCAACTACCGGACCGGTATGTGTTGGAATATCAAGAGAAAATACGGGGCTCGCCCACAAGCAGCTCAGGAAACTCAGGAAAAGTGGAAGTCTTAAACTCATCAAAACTCTATTTCAGGAGCTTGCTTTACCTCATCTTCATTTTCAAGACTAAACTGAGGTTTTTTATCATGCTTCAGGAATATTGAATTGTACCAAGAGGTGGGTGGCACTGTGACCAGGTTATTAAATCCCTTTATTGACTGTATATATCGATTCCTGGCAACGGTAATCCTATTTTCTGTTCCCTCAAGTTGTACTTGAAGATCACGAAAATTCTCATTGGCCTTTAAGTCCGGATAACGCTCGACAACCACCATAAGGCGAGAGAGGGCTGATCCCAGTCCGGCCTGAGCTTGTGAAAATTGATTAATCGATTTAGGTGTTAATTGACTAGGAGCTACATTTGTCTGTGTTGCTTTTGCTCGAGCCTCTACTACTGCCTGTAGAGTTTCTTTTTCATGTGAAGCATAACCTTTAACTATATTGACAAGATTAGGGATTAAATCCGAACGCCTCTTATATTGATTGAGTACTTCTGACCATGCGGCCTCCACCTCGTTAAGGGCAGTTGGTATGCTTTGCATTCCGCAGCCAGGCAGCGTCAATGCTAGAAAAATAACAGAAACAAAAGAAAGATTTAACTTATTCATGTATTCAATTTTACCGTAAATATATAGCTAACCCTAACTAAATATATGTTGCAGCCTCATGAATTAGAGTAATAGTCCTTTAATGTCATTACATATATAGTGACTCTTTCGGAGGCTTTTCATGCAATTACGACTTAAAATAAATTGATTTATATCATCGTACTTGGTATTGTTAGCGGATCGGGTCCTGTTGCACGAGAATATTATGAATATTTCTTTGAATCGGATTCAAAAATTATATACCGAATATAAATCAGAAAAGGAGTAACAAGGATGAACAAATTATTGATCACCGCTGCTGCCTTAGCAGTATTTATGATTAATTCGCCAGCTATGGCCGCATCAGATAATGATTTGACAGATCTTGATAGTATGTCTACCGCAGAAAGAGCGCTGATGGGTGAAACTGCTCAAGCAATTCTAAATAGAATGGCCTGCGCAGAGTTAGATAAAGGCGACAAGATCAAAGATTCAACAGATGGGACAACACATACTTGCCCATAAATAACGTTGCTTAAAAACTTCACAGACATTATTAATATTGTCTGTGAAGTCTAGAGTTCTCATACTCTATAGTTATAGTATTCCCCTCCCCTCTAAGAAAAAACACAACTTTATTCTTTACCAATTTTCACCAAGGTAAATTATTTTTTTGTTATCTATTCTCAGCCATTAACTATCTCAAATAGTTAGTAATTCATTTAATACCCATAACAGACAGAAATGTCCGTTACTTCATTCCTTTTATTGGGTTCTGCAGGATAAAATATTTACGATATTTCATTCTTTTTCTCTCTCAACGCCCTTTATACCGTGCTGCCATCTAAATTTTCTATTGAAAAACAATTGCATCAGTTCTTGGCCTACCTGTGCGTCGATTTGTTGCACCCAAAACAGATCATTAGTATTTTTTCTTAGATAGGATTGCAGTACAATGGCAAGCATATTTTTTTATACACTTCATTAATATTAAATAAGTTCTTAGAACGTAGGACAAGAATTTTTCTGAATAAAAAATTTTAAATCCACACAAATATTCTAATTAACCAACTTAATTTAAGGAGAAAAGCTATGGTCAGATGGCAAGATAAACCATTTGCTGTTGAGGTAAAAGCAGGTGATACAAAAGCATTTTGTGCCTGTGGATTATCCAAGAATGGACCCTATTGTGATGGCTCCCATGTAACAACAGACAAAACACCCTATGTAGTTAAATTCGAAGAGGATAAAACTATTTATGCATGTGGATGCCAGGAATCAGCCAATCGTCCCTACTGTGATGGCAGTCATGCCAAATGAGGGATTAATTAATCTGCGGCATAAGCATGAGCTTAAGCCACCGTTTTTTTGTGTATCGAGTATGTAATGTATAGCACTTAATGAATAAAAATATTGACTGGATCGTTACATTTAAATTAGCTGTAACTATATGTTCATATAAATGTAATAAAAATGTAATCTAATTTCACTAATATTCAATAAAATTTTGGGGAATACTACTAACTCCTCAATGTTTTTCTTTATAAGAACCTTGAAATGAACCTTAAATTTATTTTTATTTTCTGTCTCTTTATGTGTGTGGCTCCTGGGGCTTATGCAATTGAACTTTATGTAAATACTAAAACTAAGCAGATATTTACAGAGGCCGGTCCGGATCGGGAGCTAATTGGCACCTTTGAAAGAGTTAAAGATAAACCAGTACAAGTAACAGCTCCTGCTGTCTTACCTCCAAGGAATAGAAGTGCAGAATTAAAAATTAAAGCTGAAACTGCACGACTTGTAAGAAAAATAGATTCACTAGAACGAAAAATCCAAGGATCTAAAAATGTAAAAGTTACGCGACTAATCAGTAAGATAGATTCTCTAGAAAAAGAAGTCAAAAAATCACAGAGTACAAAAGTCAAATTAGATAAAAATGGACTTCAGGCTGAGTCAGCAGATGGAAATTTCAAGTTTAAACTAGGTGGAAAGATGCATGCAGATGCAGCAGTAAGTAGTAATGATCACTTCTCAAATGGAGGTGATCTGACAGAAGCAAATAATGGAACACAAATCACTAGAGCACGTATTGGTTTCACAACCACATTACATAAAGTATGGCATTTTAAGACTGACATCGATTTTGCTGGTGATCAAGTAAGAGTGAAAGATTTGAAACTTGCTTATACCGGCTTAAAAATATTTGAGGACGTAAAACTTAGAGCAACTGTTGGTCATCAAAAGCAAACTTTCAGTCGTGAAGTACTTGAAAGCTCAAATGATCTGATGTTTATGGGGCGATCTATGATGAACGTACTCAATAAACCGGTTGTGGGTCGTGCAATAGGGTTAAATTTAGCTAGTTACGGAAAGAAATGGACTACTGCAGCGGGTGTATATGGTGACGGAATGAGTGAGAATGATGGTCACGATGAAGGGTGGGGGGTTAATGGCCGAGCGACATTTAACCCTGTACTTAATCATGATGATGGGATACAGAAGCTAGTTCATTTAGGGGTAGCCGGGAATTACCGGAGGAGTAGTGATAATGACAAGGTGAATGGTAATTCAGCTAATTACCTAAGGTATAGATATGAAACTCATAAAATGAGTAACTTATACCCGATTAATACAAATATCACGCATGTTAGAAATATAAAAATGGTTGGGTTGGAAGCAAATGCTGTATATGGCCCTTTTAGTCTCGGCGGCGAATTCACCAGATCCTGGGTGCAGCGTAGTAGTACCGCTGCCAGTGGGTATGGGACTACTCTTGATTTCCATGGTTGGTACGGAGAAGCAGCTGTAACCCTGACCGGTGAATCACGTACCTATAAGAACGGGTTGTTTAAAAGATTAAAACCAAAAAATGCATTTAGCTTGGCTAGTGGCGGACTAGGTGCGTGGGAAATAGCCGCACGTGTTGGTGGGATAAACATGAATGACGGAGCATATAAAGGCGGCGCCATGAAAAACTTTAGTTTTGCTCTGAACTGGTATGCAAATGAAAATGTCCGCCTGATGTTTGGTTTTGACAGGATAATCGAAATAGATAACTCCCCACTAATCAAGCGTTCAAATGGCGGAAAACCAGATGGCCTCAATACATTCATGTTTAGAACTCAAATAGCCATCTAATTTATAATTATTAAATAGAGAGTATTAAATAGGAAATAGGATAATGAAATTATTAAACTTTAATATGCTTGGAGCGTCAGTAACATTAGGGGCCGTATTTATTAGCGTCGCCGGTATCGGTATTGGAAATGCCGGAACAATAAGAATTGACGGCTCCAGCACTGTCTATCCTATTACCGAAGCAGTAGCAGAAGATTTCCAGATCGCCAAAAGGGGAAAAGCTAGGGTAACAGTTGGTATATCCGGAACAGGTGGTGGTTTTAAGAAGTTCTGCAGAGGAGAGGTGGATATTACAGACGCTTCCCGCCCCATAATGCAAAAAGAAATGGATAAATGTAAAAAAGCTGGAATTGAGTATGTTGAAATGCCCGTAGCATTTGATGCATTAACAATTGTAATCCACCCAAAAAATAATTGGAGTAAGACTATAACCGTAGCAGAGTTGAAAAAAATGTGGGGGCCTGCTGCTCAAAATAAAATTAACAGTTGGAACCAGATAAACCCAGCATGGCCAAATACAAAATTCAAGCTCTATGGCGCAGGTGCGGATTCAGGTACTTTCGATTATTTTACTGAAGCGATTGTTGGTAAAGCTAAATCAAGTAGAGGTGATTTTACAGCATCTGAAGATGACAACGTTCTGGTTCAAGGTGTATCAAGAGATAAAAATGGGCTTGCTTTTTTTGGTTTTGCTTATTATGTGGAAAACAAGAAGAAGCTTAAAGCTGTGGCCATAGACGCTGGCAATGGAGGAGTACTCCCATCTTATGAAACAGTTGCAAATGGAACTTATCAACCTTTATCCCGGCCAATCTTCATTTACGTTAATGTAAAGGCAGCAAAAAGGCCAGAAGTGAGAGAGTTTATTGATTTCTACATGACAAAGGGTCCGGCTCTGGTAGAAGAAGTTAAATACTTCCCACTTTCTAAGGCAGTCTATTCCCTTAATTTAGAAAATTTGGACAAGAAAAAGGTAGGAACTGTCTTTGGTGGCGAATCAAAAATGGGTATGAAAATCGAAGATGTGATGAGACTGGAACACAAGAATTAAATACTAATAATAATCTTAACTCTTATTGTACCCTTCCGGCAGCTCCTCCCTCGGATTCTAGAGCTGCATCTCTTGGTTCTGAATAACATGGCCCTACTTTGGAGCAAGGTTTTATTATCTCATCCTAAAATTAATCTTTCTAACCATGGTTCGTGTGCATTAGGGAACGTCTGCTTGATTCTATTAGTTAAAGAGTATACTTCGTAGCACAGTCAAGAATAATGGTTAGCACTAGTCCGTAAAACCATCTCTAATGATTTTAATCATGCCATAGAGCTTAGATTTAAGCTCGGTATATAAAGATAGCACAAGATTTTATTATTTTGATAAGACTCGACTTAATTTAAAATATTGAAATAAATATCAGATATATTATGACAGGGAGCAATTAAATGGTCGCAAGTAATGAATCCTCAGAATACAAATGGTACAAATCACCACGCTTTAGAATTTTTCTACATCTTTTAGCAGGATTCTGTTTAATGTCTACTGCAAACAATAGTGGACTCACTACGATCATTAGCCGTTCATTAAATTTTACTCAGTCAGAGGACGTTGTCATTCCTATAATAACCATGATCATATCAGGGATGGTAATTGTATCCGGCTATTTTCTGTCATCTAGGCTAACCTCAGCACTAGACAGATCAGACCTTAGGGAGATACAAAAATCATGGATTACCTTCTCTCTTCCGGTAGTCTATTTTGTTCTTCCTCTGGTTGTTTCACCAGCTATCAAAACCTTAACAGGCTAAATTATTGTTAAATAACATTTATTTCCAATAACTTATCGATATAAATTTAAATAAATCACGTATAAATAAAAATAATTATCCTGTGTGATAGACCCCAAAAATAGACTCGCTATCCAGTTATACAAGACCTATATCAGGGCTGCTCCTTATTAATGGATTGAAATGTATAAATGTATAAATGTATAAATGTATAAATTTATTATAATTATTTGCATTACTACTGCCTTGAGTAGTTGCGCTACTACCACGCGCTGGGAGCACCCAACAAAGAAACAAACAGGTAGCTATTTAGACCTGCTACATTGCAAGCAAGGCGCTAATCAATCAGCAATAAAATCTGGAAATTTACAGGATAAAGAATTTATTAAAAATGAGATTGATAAATGTATGAATGAGAAGTATGGATGGAGTAAAGAAGAAGACTCTCCTCTCCGCTACTACCTACCCTTCCCTTTTAATCTATTCTTTGCTTATCAGTAATTTATTTTTAGCTTGAAAGTATCTGTTAGACAATAGATTCTAAGTTAGAAAAATCTACAAAAGGAATGGGGGTTTTGAGCTATTGTTTGCTCTTTACTGCCTGATTTCAAGCTGTAATCGTATAATTAACCAGACCTGCTATTTCTATTCTAAATTAGGACTGACTGTCTGGTTAGGTTCCCGCTCTCGTTTAGTTTTTAAAGTCCGTTAACCGCACGATCCTTAGCAAGAACTTCAATAAGCCTTTCAAGCGCGAGCCTTAATCTGCCTTGACCTGCTTCGGCAAGTCCTGCCTTTATTTTTAATGCCAATTCATCTGCTGTTGGTATTAACTCAGTTCCTTCCGAATGCACCAGGCGCATACAGTGCTCAATTACTTGTACTGATGGGTTCACCTTCCCGCTTTCATAACGGCTAATAGATGATTGTTTTACGCCTAATTCTAGAGCAAATTCCTTCTGACTATGCTCGTTTCGGGCAGTTCTAATTAATTTAGCCACTGTAGTAATTGACACTAAAGGACCCCTATAAATATATACACCTCATGCATATTATACGATATAATATGCTTTAAATGCATTTTTATCTAAAATATATGAAATTTGATCAGAATAAAAATGTAGTTAAGCTCTGCAGCAAGCTGAGGAGCTTACAAATATTGCAGGAGTTTTAAATAGGATGGCTAATGAGATGGAACAATCTCAGGCTGATAATACTCAGACATGGGTAGGAACTGTAAAAACGTTACAGAAGAAGAAAAGCCTGATTTAGGCTCAATTATTACTTTAATTTTAAAAATGGAGCAAAGCTATGTCGCAAATTACTAGGACCCAACAGAGCCTTAATTGGGGGGACAAGAAGAGTGAGGACATGCTGGACATTGCCATGGGATCTGTCATAGCTCTTTTTTCAGCCTGGGGCTTATATATAGGAATTAGTTTGCATTTGTAAATAATGAAGAACCAAGGTTAACGGGTCCATAAGTTTTAATCAGCCATGTTGGCATAATAATTTAAATAAATATTACAATTATGAATATTTCTACTTTAAGTACCTCTATAGAAAACATTGATGAAGAACAGTTTATCAAGCAATTCACACCACTTGTAAAACGTATAGCCCAGCACATAATGGCAAAACTACCTGCCTGCGTACTAATGGATGATCTTATTCAGGCTGGAATAGCTGGCCTAATGGATGCAATCAAGCGTTATAAAGGCTCATATGACCATCAATTTGAAATCTTTGCAGCTCACTGTATACGCGGATCCATTCTGAATCAGTTACGAGTATCTAGCTGATTAAATTGTGAGAATAAGTAGCTAATCAGAATTAGTTACTTCTATAATGCTTTATGTAAGGCTATTAATTCTAGCTATAACCTAGAATCGAGTCCCCTCCCCTAAGGCTCCGTCAGTTCTGGAGTCCTCAAATAATCAGCACGTCAATCTTTAAGCGATAGACCAAAATTGCCTTCACAATCTTGGGTGCGTGACCGTGGGTATTAATTTCGTTTATTCTGATCTAGATAGGATTCTCTAAACCAAATTACGTGGTTACAGTCTAAATATATATGAATATTTAACATTAATTTATTACTATACCTGTATGT
>Ga0209816_1003195_pt1 | contig 11326 bp, 10 predicted proteins | sample CoawatmetaG01DNA_FD_187509 | JGI IMG/M metagenome (GOLD analysis project Ga0209816, IMG submission 187509) | Marine microbial communities from the West Antarctic Peninsula - Coastal water metaG017-DNA (SPAdes) (version 2) | ecosystem: Environmental > Aquatic > Marine > Coastal ... | reverse complement strand
CCCAGTTCAGATAAATTTCTTCATCCCAGTCTATCGAGTGTCGTTCACCCCTAGGTCGCTTTTGACTAGGCACACTCACTTCAATAATTTGGTCATTGCTAATGCGCACTCGATAAGTAGATGTTTTGCCGTGGTAGCCAATATCAACAACCACTCCTTTGAGCTGATTTGTTGTCGCGTCCAAAGATGTTTTTGATAAGGTGATTTTTTCTGGGCGCACTGCTACCCAAACTTTAGTTCCCTCTATAATTGACATAGGATGGTTGGTATAAAACTCGACTCCCAGCTCTTTACTGGTAACAACAACATGATCAGCATCACTTTTAGTAACCCGCCCCTCAAACATATTGGCAGAACCAATGAAGTTGGCCACCAGTCTTGATTCGGGGTACTCATAAACTTCTGTCGGTTCACCAATTTGCTGAAACTTGCCTGCATCCATCATCGCCATGCGGGTCGACAAAGTCATTGCCTCTTCCTGATCATGGGTAACCACAACGAAGGTGACTCCGAGTTGATCCTGAATGTTTATTAACTCAAATTGCGTCTGTTCCCTTAAGCGCTTATCTAATGCGCCTAGAGGTTCATCAAGCAGAAGAACTTTAGGCCGCTTGACTAGAGCTCGAGCGAGGGCAACACGCTGCCGCTGCCCACCTGATAGTTGATGGGGTTTGCGCTTAACAAAATCTGACAGCTCAACCATGCTGAGAATTTCTTCAACACGGCGCTTGATTTCGTCTTTTGGGATTTTATCGCGCTTGAGCCCATAAGCGACATTCTGTTCAACCGTCATATGCGGAAATAGCGCATAAGATTGAAACATCATGTTGATAGGGCGATCATAGGGAGGCACTTCAGTCATATCAACACCGTCGATATAAATGGTGCCACTTGATGGGGTCTCAAATCCAGCCAGCATACGCAGCAAGGTTGTTTTGCCACAACCAGACCCACCTAATAGGGAAAACAGTTCACCCTTGTAAATATCGAGATCGATATTGTCAACTGCAGTGAATTCGTCAAATTTTTTACTAACACTACGAAGTTTGATAAATGGCTCTGCATCAGCATCAAGCCAAGGTCTATAGGAATAATCGGTTTGTTGTGACATCGTAAAAATCCAATGGCTTACATTAATAGGCCCTAGGCCATACAGATACAGTTACCGCTCTATAGAACGATAACCGTATTGCTTGCGATATTATTGGCCAGATTTAAACTTTGTCCATGCACGAGTACGTACCCGCTGTATTTTTCTTGGAATAGCTTTGTAGGTGTACATTTTCGCAACAGATTCGGCAGTAGGGTAAGCAGCTGGGCTACCTGTTACTGCTGGGTCAATCAAATCAAATGCAGTTTTGTTACCGCTTGCATACCATGTGTAATCAGTATTAGCTGCAGCCACTTCAGGGCGCATCATATAGTTGATGAACAGGTGAGCATTTTCAACATTCTTCGCATCTGACGGAATCACAAGACCGTCAATCCACAATACTGCCTTACCGTTTCCTGGTGGTACGAAAAAATCAAGCTCTACACCAGTGTTTGCTTCCTCAGCACCAGACATGGCTAATAACCCGTCTGGCCCCCAAGTCACCGCAATACAAAACTCTTTCAACGGCATTTGTTGGTAGGCGTAATTATCAAAGGTTTTAATGTAAGGTCGAATTGCAGATAACATTTCTTCTGCTGCGTCGTAGTCCGCCTTATTCGCTGAATAGGGATCTAACCCCATATGTGCCAGCGCCATGGGTAAAATGTCTGTAGGTGAGTCTAAAAAGGCTACCCCACACTTCCCGAGCTTCTCCATATGTACCGGATCAAAAACCATATCCAGTGAACCAATGGGCGCGTCTGGGTATGTTTCTAACACCAATGCCTTATTGTATGTAACGCCGTGTGTGCCCCACATATAAGGTGTGAAGTAATTGTTACCGGGGTCAATATTGAGGTCTAATTGCTTATCCAAGCTGTCCATTATATGAACCAAATTAGGCAGTTTGGATTTATCCAGCTTTTGTAAAATATTTGCGGGGAGTAACCGTGCAACCGCACTACTTGAGTGACTCACCACGTCATAACCAGAGTTACCAGCGAGCAACTTTGATTGAATCGATTCTTCCGAGTCATAGTTATCATAGGTAACCTTGACGTCAAATTCTTTTTCAAAATTAGCGACGGTGTCTTCGGCAATATACTCTGCCCAATTAGTAACATTTAGCACACCTGCGGCATAACCAGTAGATGCACCAAACACCAAGGTAACGGCTATTGTTCCGCGTGTTAAATGTTTGACGAACTTGTTATTTTTATAGTTCATGTTCTCTCCAATTGACATGTTTTAAATGTCGAGTGATTAATAAAACCAACTTTCCTGTTTTTTGTATAAATACTAACGTGTCCGACAATAGCATAAAGCCGTTTTAACCTTCAAGTGAAGCGTGTATTATTTTGAACACTCTGATTAAGGCTCTGCCATACCTTATATATTTATCTAAACAATTGTTTTATAACATATAAATTATAAACAGCGCCTCTTTTTTAAACGATTTTTTGATATTTTTGTAAAAAATAGTTGCATTATTCCAAACATATTGTTTAAGAAGCTTGTCTATTACTGCCTTATGCTTGCTGCCAAAGCACAAAACCTGCCTGTATCTACAACTGAGTAGCACCCAACCTTAGTGGGTTTTCAGGTCATCATGGCTAAGGCTCTGCTCTGCCCCAGAGTTACTTGATACCACCGCTTTCAACTCAACTTTTTAATGAATGCTTATAGTCCTCTATCGTGTTTTTCTGCAACGGAAACATAAGTTCCATTAATTCAAACACTGTTTTGTTCGCCTTTTTGGGGCTGAATTTAGGTTCTTCAAAAAGGCAGCTTTGCCAAAGGCCATCGAGCATCCCCTCGATGGCCATAGCAGCGACTTCAGCTGATACAGACGTTTTTACACCCTTACATAACTGAGTGCACAAACAAAGCAGTGTAGATGAAAACTCATTATCCGTTTGCCCACAAACTTCCTGATACGTCGGCCTAGATTGTGATGCACCCCAAAATGCATACCACACTCCCACATTTTTACGATTGCATACCTTGGGGCTGAATGCCGACATCACTATTAAGCACAACTTATCAATAGGGGCCTCTCCAGCCACCGCAATAGCAGATTTCCAGTTGTCAGTGTATTCCTTAGACAAAAACCGTAAGACCTGTTCAAGCAACAGGTCCTTAGTTTGGAAGTGAAATATAACCACCCCCTGTGATACGCGCGCATGCTGAGCTATTTTGGCTACGGTCGTTTGTGACAAGCCGAACTGATCAATACATTCAATGGTAGAGCCAATTAATTGTTGCTTTCGAAGGAGTGATTGAATCGCTCTACTTCGGTGTGGCTGAGTGCTTTTTTTTGCTTCAGCAACGTCCATTAACGCTCCTTATTTATCAATCTATGCGAGTTAGTATTATTGACAAATAAAGTTTTGTCCAGTATAAATTGACTGAACACTTACTCAGTAAGTTATAAGAATGAACCTCATAAATATGAGCTGAACTGGTTTTTGGAGATCTATGAATAATCCGACCGAGCATATTCAAAAGCAGGATAACCAATTTATCCACCCTTGGGACAACTTCCAAAACTTGGGTAACAACCAACGTACCGTTGTTGAAAAAGGCGACGGGGTTTATATATATGATAGCCAGGGCAATCGCTTAATAGATGGCCCCTCCGGAATGTGGTGTGTCAATATTGGGCATGGCCGCAAGGAGATGGCGCAGGCAATTTATGATCAAGTCATGCAGTTACCGTTCACCTCTCCATGGTCCATGGCCACCAGCCCAGCGGCACAATTCAGTGAAGCTCTTGCAGCTGAAGCGCCGGGGGACCTCAACCACGTATTCCTTACCACGTGTGGCTCAACGGCCGTTGATTCTGCCTTACGCTTTGTCCAGTTTTATAACAATTATCGAAGCAAACCTGAAAAGAAAAAAATCATTTCTCGGTTAAAGGGCTATCACGGCAGCACTTATCTCTCAGCAAGTGTATCTGGGAAAGAGCGCGATAAAAACTATCTCGATTTTGCTACCGACCTGGTACACCACATCCCCGCACCACATCCATTGTTGAAACCAGATCACATGACTGATGCTGACTTTCTCGATCAATGTGTTGCCGACCTAGAAAATAAAATTGTTGAACTGGGAGCAGACAAGGTTGCCGTTTTTGTTGCTGAACCGATCCTTGCTTCTGGTGGTGTTATTGTCCCACCAAAGGGTTATCACAAGCGCTGCCTAGACGTATGCCATAAATACGATGTGCTCTATCTCTCTGATGAAGTTGTTACCTCCTTTGGCAGGCTCGGGCATATTTTTTCTTCTGAAGCCGTGTTTGATATTGTCCCTGATATTATTACCACAGCCAAAGGTTTGACCTCGGCTTACATCCCCATGGGTGCTTTTTTGGTTTCAGACAGATTACTCAATGAGTTCAATAATCCAGACATTGAGAGTGCTATATTTTCTAATGGATTCACTTATTCAGGGCATCCAGTTGCTGCTGCTGCAGGATTAAAAAACCTTGAAATAATCAAACGCGAAAACCTTTGCGAAAATGCGCGTGACGTGGGCGCTTATTTGCAGCAAAGAATTAAGTCACTTTACGATATTCCTATTGTTCGGGATGTTCGAGGGCTTGGTTTAATGTGCTGTGTTGAGTGCGAACTAACCAAGGGTGCAGATGACCTAGAAATGGACTATGAAATTGGCGAGCGCATTGACCAACATTGCCAAGCCATGGGCTTAGTCGTGCGGCCACTGGCTAATATGTGTGTGATATCCCCACCCCTTATTATTACCAAAGCACAGGTCGATGAGCTAGTCGACATTCTCTATAAGGGCGTGGAGCTAGCAATGCATGATTGCATTGCTGACGGAAAATTTAAAAACGTTTAAGTGGGTTTATTTTTGGAGATGTAGCAATGAATTTTATGAGCCCAGACACTGTGTTTGCACAAGCCGGCAACAACCGCCAAGGCTTGCCTGCATGGACGTATAATAATGCCGAACTAACTGAACTAGAAATCAATAATATTTTCTTGAAAACTTGGTTATGGGCCGGCCATGTCTCTGAAATTTCCAAGGTTGGGGATTATCAGTGTATGGAGTTAGCCCATGAGCGTGCCGTCATTATTCGTGGCGAAGATGGTGTAGTTCGTGCTTTTCATAACGTGTGTAACCATCGTGCATCACGCGTTGTTCCTGACGATAAAGGCCATTGCAGAAACGCATTAGTGTGCCCTTTTCATGGTTGGTCTTACCACCTTGATGGGCGCTTGAAAAATATTCCTCGTGCCGAAACATTTCCTGCCATTGATAAGTCTGTTTTGGGATTAAAGCCCATTGAATGCGAGGTATGGCACGGCATGATCTTTATTCGATTTTTTGGAAGTGGCCCAAGTGTTGCAGAAACACTTAAAGACGCCGAGGAAGAAATCTCGCTCTACAAAATTGAACATATGCAGCCACTTGTTGAGCCTTGGACGACGGAATTTAACTGTGACTGGAAATCAATAGTCGACATTGATAGTGAGGGTTACCATGTCCCAATGGGGCATAAAGATTTATATGACTTACTGGGCAGAAGTTATTACGATCAGGTTTTAAACGACGAAGTGAGTCGTTCATATGGCAATATTGATGCAGGCAAACATAAATCTCAACTTAATCAAAATTATGTTAATACACTGCCACAAGAAAGCTACCTACCTGCTACGCATCAACGGGAATGGATTTACTGGTCCGCATTCCCAGGCTTTGTTATCACTCTCTTTCCAGACCAGATTGAAATTTATCACTCCTACCCAATCAGCTTTCAAAAAAGTGCCATGGCAGGGCGCAGCTACGCCCTTACAGATGAACGACCTGAGATGAAAAGCGCACGTGAATACAATCGCCAAATTAACATCATTGTGGGTCAGGAAGATGTGCAGCTGTTAAAATGGTCAGCAGAAGGTATGCGCTCAAGTGCCTATAATGGTGCAATAATGTCTGATTTAGAGGTGGGTACAGCCGCCTTTCACAATCAGCTGCGCAGTACCGTACCAGTGGCATTATTAGATGTTCCGCCCCCTGCCGGCACCTTGGGCCAGGTTAATCAACAAATGGTCAAAGAAAATTAACCTAACCATCAAAAAGCAAGCATAACAAAAAAGGAATTAGTTCATACTAAAAGGCGAATAGTGAACGTGTAACGAGCTTTGCATGTGTAATGCACTACTGCAAGCAAGATTGCTCGTATATCTCTAATGGTAACCCGTCAGGGTCATTAAAAAAGGTGAACTTTTTATTCGTGTATTCATCCACACGAATTGGCTCTACTGCAATATTTTTTGAGATTAAATAGTCTGACATCAAGTCGACTGAATCGACAGAAAAGGCTAAATGTCTTAACCCTAAAGCTTCAGGAAAACTTGGTCTTTTGGGTGATTTAGGAAACGAAAATAATTCAATTTGTTCACCACTTGGCAGCTTTAAATCTAGTTTATAGGAGCCTCGGCTTTGTCTATAATTTTCTGCAATAATTTCCATACCTAGAATAGCAGTATAAAAATACTTTGATTTTTCATAATCAGAACAAATTATTGCTACGTGATGAAACGAATTTAACACCTGTGCCTCCTTGGCATATAACCATCAATTTTTGAGGCTAAATCGTATCATAATAGTCAGTAGCAAGCCTTGCCTGATGCGTTCGCACTAGACACCAATGCCTATCAGGTGTGGCGGATTCACTGGTGCCAAATGTTGAGTTTTTACTTTGAGACAAAACTGCTTGAAGAAGACCGCAAACAGGCGTAAAATCCACGATTGAGATAGTGGAAAAGAACATGGAAAAGTCATCATGAAAACTCCAAATATCGCTTATGGAAATACCGTTCGCCAGGCAAATAAAAAGTTGCGTCGGCAACGTATCCTTGAACTTGCCGCCAACTTAATGGCGTCGGAGGGTGTAGAAGCCTTTACAATAAACCGGCTTGCCAGCGAAGCGGGGGTATCAACACCAACGATTCACAACTTATTCGGGAAAAAAAGTGACATTATTAAAGAGTTGGTTTCGAATTTAATTGAAAAAATGCAGGGTATTTTTCTGCACCACCCGCCCATTGACCCCATTGAAAATGCCAAGTTCTTCCTCGACAACATGGTTGCTGCATTCGAGCAAGATACCGATTTTTATCGTGCCGCATTTATGTCGGCTGAGCAATTAAGATTGTTTGATCCTAGAATTCCGGGGGGGCTTTTCCAGCGGGCACAGCAGGTGGCAGCGCCGAGGAAGGAGTGGTACGAGAGTGGGTTGTTTTTAGGAAATATCGAACCCAGCACAATGATGAAAACAGTTCACAATAGCAACCGGCTTGGGCGGCTTGACTGGGTGGGTGGCTACATTGATTTGAATCAATTCCGCCATCAGGTCTTAGAGAGCATACTTTTGGCGTATGCGTCCGATGCCAGCCCCGAACTTCACGTTAGGCTGAGTGAAGAAATCAATGGCCTTAACAGCCTGTAGTTTATAGCACCATCACGGTAGTTATTGGCCGTTAGTCTTTGGCGTTGTTGCTACTATCAGCTGCCTGTTGTCGCTGTGACAGGGCCTGGCGAACTTCCAACTGACTGGCGTGACTCATCTTCACTTTGAATGACATCCACATGGGTAGCAGCATGATAATTGCCAGCCCTGGCCCCATAATTAGCCCCAGACCCCACAATACCGTGCTGGACACTTCGCCTGGTCGTGCTCCAGCCTGCAGGCCTATCAGGTCCAAAAACGGGCCAGCTATTAGGTAGCCAAAGCCGCTAATGAATTTGGCGGAAAAGAAAGCCGCAGCAAAAATTACGCCCTCCTGGCGCTTGCCAGTGGCCAACTCCTGCTCATCCACGATATCAGCCAGCAACGACTGAACGGTGATCACACGCAAAATAGTCATGGTCACATGGACTGCCCAGTTAGCGTAGATCAAGGCAAATACCACCGCACTGTTATCTGGCAGCAGGTCAAACAATTTCAACGGTGTCAGCCAGAGCAGGTTGATGGTGGTCAAAGCACAGGTCAGGCGCAGTAACTGTTGTTTTTCAAACAGCCGATTCAGTACTCCAGAAAACACGGCCACCAACAATATCGCGACAATGATAGGACCGGCAAACAGGATGGAAGTCTGGGTCGCATCCAGTTGCCAGAAATAGGTGTAAGTCACCATTAGCAATGTCGCGGTAATGCCACCTATACCACCCAGGCCCATATCCAAAATCACCATGTACCTAAAGTTCTTGTTGCGAAATGTGCTGAATAGATCGCGCAGCATATTACCACTGGTATTTGCCGCGCCGCTGGAAAGTTTGGGAATATATTGCCAGGTGCCGGCAATGCAGATGAAGCTGAACAGTATGACGAGGAAGCCGTTGATCCAGCCAAAAAAATGGTAATTGTCGATGACAAAGCGGCCATCTAGGCCATTTTCTTCGTTGAATAAAAAAATCAGGGCTATCGCTGAGGCAAGAGTACCGATAAACCAGGCCATAATGGTGCGCATGCCAGCCAGCTGTGTGCGTTCGTGATAACCGCTGGTAATCTCTGCACCCAGGGCTAGGTAGGGCACCATAAAAAAGGTCAGGGCTGTGCGCACCAGCAGGATGCTGATCAGCAACCAAGCAAACAGTTGCCCTTGATCGCTCAGCACGTTTTCGGGCGGCCCGTAAAGCATGACAAAACCTGCAGCCAGTGGAATAACAGCGGCAACCATTAGCGGGTGGCGGCGGCCAAGGGCCGAGCGTAAACGGTCTGACCAAGCGCCAATTATAGGGTCGCTGATACCATCCCAGATAATTGAAATGGCAATAGCAAGACCTGTCAGCGTCCCCGACAGACCCAGCACCTGCTTGTAGTAAAACAGGATAAAGACACCCATTGCCGCCTCTTTGAGTGCGTGACTGACAATGCCAGAGCTATACAGCAGCCGGTTCTGAAAACTAATATTTGAGATAGTGAAATCCTTTTCAGGCCGTGGCCAGATTGGGAGGCAAAAGATTACCTCTTATTTTCGCACCTACACTATATAAAAAGCTGACCAAATAGACAAGTTTTCGGTATTAATACCTATTTAATACAGCAGGTTACTGCTTTTAGCCGGCGAGTGAGGCATCAGATTGGTTCAGATTTAATTGGCAAACAAATTTTATTGCTAGTTAAATCTGTTGACTTTGTGGGGAGGTGTGCATAGTATTCGTTTGCATCCATCGTCTTAGATCAGATCAGATCAGATCAGATCAGATCAGTTAGATGGGTAAGTCATTAAAGATCATCTTGCCGAAAACGGCATTTGTTAATAGAAAGGGAAAAAGTATGAAAACTGAACTTCATCAAAGCAAAATCAAACTCGCGGTCCTATCGGCAATCGTCGCTGGATCCATGGGGCTTAGCGCCACTAGCTACGCTGCCACGCAAACGGGCACCATGACGGTTAGCACGTCAGTTGCGGTTTCCTGCACTGTAGGAGTGACCCAAGACATTTCGTTCGCTGGCTATGATACGACCGCAACAGACGATCTTGATGCTACTGGCATCTTGAGATCGACCTGCACGAATGGCGGAGCGGCAAAAATAACACTGGGTCAGGGTGCTGGTGGTCACGAGTCCTCAACTCCTACAAATCCAGTGCGTCAGATGAAGAATGGGGCAGGAAGGTTGCGATACAATTTGTTCACTGATAATGGTCACTCGGCTGTATGGGGAGATACTGCGGATACAGGTAAAGCGATCACCGGAACTGGCGCCTCTATAACCACTAATGTCTATGCCCGAATTACTAAGAACCAAGCAGTTATCGCCGGGACTTACAATGACAGCATCGCGGTGACACTCACTTACTGATGTTAATTCCAGTGCTAAACAGGCCGCTTGCGGCCTATGTTTTTGACTTTGCGTACTAGTCAGGGGAAACGGGTGAAAAAGACAAGACACCAAACACTGCTTAAAATATTGGGCCTATCGCCTGTGTTGCTATTCGCTGCAGGCCTTAGCCTGCCGGTCTTTGCCGCCACATCAGCTTCAGAAATGGCTGTGACAGTCAATGTTAACGCGTCCTGCACGATGGGCGCAACAAACTTAGACTTTGGCACCTATGATCCTTTTGGAGCCCACGCAACGCAAGACCTTAGGATTTCTGCCAAGGTAGAAACGACCTGTACACTAGGTGCAACTGGCGTTGTCACTATGAGTCCCGGTGACCATAGCCTTTATTGTGTTATTAATGACTGCCTTCGCCGATTGGCAAATGCAGAAGCAACTAGTTTTTTGAGCTACAACATCTATACACATGACAATTATTATTTTTCACGCATATGGAATCACAATGTTGGTGAAATGAGCTCAGTCGCCCGAGTGGTGGGTAGCGGCGTTTCCCAGAATTTGACGGTTTACGGTAAAATTCCTAAAAATCAAACGAATGCATCAGCAGGAAGCCACACTGATACCATCAGTGTAGCACTCACCTACTGATGCTCGCGCGTGCAATGACCAAAGCAGCTTTCGGCATCATTCTTTTGGTAATGGGAGCCAGCGTCGCAAGCGCCGCCTCTTTGGGGGTGAGCCCCGTGCGAGTGACGCTATCCGAGAGCCAGTCGATGGGCGCGATCACCGTGCGTAACGACGGCACTGAGCCCGCGACGCTGCAAATGGAGATGCTGAACTGGTCACAAGCCGAGGGCCAGGATGTTTTAACGCCCACTCGCGAGCTGCTGGCCAACCCGCCTATTTTTACCGTGCCAGCGGGTGGTTCGCAGTTGGTCCGGGTCGGACTTCGGCGAGCGCCGGATGGGCAGCGCGAGCTTACCTATCGCATTGTCCTCGAGGAATTGCCGCCCCCCCCCAGTCCCGATTTTAACGGTACACGAATGTTGATGCGCATCAGCCTTCCAGTGTTTGTTTTACCCGAGGTCGACGCTAAACCCGTGCTGCTGTGGCAGGCGACTCGCACCCCGCAAGGTGCCCTCAAGATTAGCCTGACCAACAACGGTAATGCCCATATCCAAATCGCCAACTTCAAGCTGTCGTTGCCCGGTAGCGCGCAACCTTGGGTGACCCAAGAAACTGCTGAGTATTTGCTGCCCGGTCAGAGTCGCGACTGGAACCTGCCAGCTGACTCAGAATACCCAGTCCCACCACCAGGGACTTCCTTACAGCTTTTTGCTCAGACGGATGCCGGTGACATTGAGGCTGAAGTCATGATTGCACCTTGATGTGCGCCAGGCAGGAATCGGTGCTCATAAGAT
>Ga0209816_1003192_pt1 | contig 11328 bp, 8 predicted proteins | sample CoawatmetaG01DNA_FD_187509 | JGI IMG/M metagenome (GOLD analysis project Ga0209816, IMG submission 187509) | Marine microbial communities from the West Antarctic Peninsula - Coastal water metaG017-DNA (SPAdes) (version 2) | ecosystem: Environmental > Aquatic > Marine > Coastal ... | reverse complement strand
CGTTCCTCATTGAAAGTAACTAAATTTTTTCTGTTAATCAGTCTTTGCAAAAGTGTGTCTTTTAATTCATTTCTCACTTCATTGTATTCAGAAAGTTGCCCAAGGTCATGAAACTCAGCTGGATCCTTAGTTAGGTCAAATAATTGTGGAGGGAAGCTTTTGAAATAAACATACTTCCATTTATCAGTTCTGATCATATATGCTCTTGCATCATGCGGGCCAAGATTAAGAAATTCTCTTTGGTGATAAAAGGCATAATCTATCTCACTAAAGACAGCATTTCTCCAGTTTTCTTGATTCTTTCCTTGCAGCATTGGTAATAATGATTTGCCCTCTAGGCGATGCTGACTAGAAGTATTTTCAGTAGCATCCAAAAAAGTTGGTAGAAGGTCTATTGCTTCAACTAATCTTTTATTTCTAGTTCCCCTTGTTTTATTTGCACTATCAGTAGGGTCATATATTATTAGAGGAACTTTAACACATTGTTCATGAAAAAATTCCTTTTCACCGAGCCAATGATCACCAAGATAATCACCATGATCAGATGTAAATACAATCATTGTGTCATCCATTTTTCCATTTTTTTCAAGAAACTTAAATAGCCTCCCTAAATTATCATCAATTTGTTTAATTAACCCCATGTAGCAAGGAATTACTGTTTCACGCACCTCTTTTTTAGAAAAAGTTTTGGATACTTCGGTATTCATAAATGCTTCATAAACAGGGTGTGCATTTATTTTTTCTGAGTCATCTCTATGAAGAGGAGAGGATTGACTTGGTGAGTACATATTGTGATAAGGAGCAGGAGCAATATATGGCCAATGTGGTTTAATGTAAGACAAGTGAAGAAACCATGACCTTTCTCCAGAATCCTCAATATACTCCATCGCCTTGTCTGTCATATAAGCTGTTTCAGAGTGCTCTTCAGCAACTCTTGATGGTTTGTTTGAGTTTCTTAGTTTCCATCCACTCAGTATTTCCCCATTTTCACCTTCTGCAGAATTTGCCCATGAATTCCAAGGGTTATCCCCTTCATATCCAAGTTTATTTAGCCATTGATTATATGAAAGGTTTTTATTATTTTGCCTTTGATTATCTGGATGAAGACCATCATCCCGAGCATAGGGTTCAAAGCCTGGCTCACTAACAATGAGGCCAATTTCTGTTTCTTTAGTAATATCAAGCCGAGCCATTCCATCTAAGTCAGGTTTCATATGAGTTTTACCAACCACACCTACTCGCATTCCATCCTTGCTCAAGTAATCACCAATCATGAGCTCGCCAATTGGTAAGGGAACTTGATTTGAGGTTGAGCCATGACTAAAAACTGTTCTACCAGTATAGGTGCTTGCACGAGAAGGACCACATACCGGCGATTGAACAAAAGAAGATTCAAAAAGAACACCTTTACTAGCTAACCCATCAATATTTGGAGTTTTTAGGTTTGGATGTCCATAGCACGATAAATAATCCCACCTCAATTGATCAGCCATGATGAAAAGTATGTTTTTAATTTTGGCCATAAATATTTATAAAGAAGGTTAGTTTTATTAGCTATACATTAAGCTAGGGAGATATAAGCATATTGCAGGAAAAGCAATAATTAGGGCAACTCGAATCACATCAGTAATTAAAAATGGAATTGTACCAAACCATATTGTTTTAAGTGGAGTATCTTGCATTACGCCTTTAATTACAAATAAATTCATTCCGATCGGAGGAGAAACTAAGCCAAACTCTACAACGATAATGGCAAAAATTCCAAACCAAATAGGGTCAATACCTGCAGCAACTATTACTGGATAAAAAACAGGAATAGTTAGAAAAAGCATTGCTAATGAATCCATAAGAGTGCCTAAAATTAGGTAAATAATACATATCAAAAGAATTATTCCTAAAGGGCTCAGATCTAAATAATTTATAAACTCTACAACAGTAAATGGAAGTCCTGTAACTGTTAATAAAAAGTTAAAAACACTTGCTCCAGCAACAATAAGATATAAGGAGCCTACTGTTTTGATTGTAGTCCAAGTTGCCTCTTTTAAAAGTTTTACTGTTAATTCGCCTCTAAACATTATTAAAAGAATTACAAGCATAACACCAACAGCAGCACTTTCAGTTGCTGTAAAAAATCCTAAATATAAGCCGGTCATGATTATTACAAATATAGAAAATATTGGAAGTACTTTTCGAATTGCAGAAACTCTTTCGGCTAGAGGCATTTTTATTCCATGACCACCTTGATCAGGGTATATGAAAAGATAGAGACGAATTGCAAGCATATATAAAACCACAGCAATTACTGCAGGGATTAAAGCTGCAAAGAATAGAGCTTGTATTGATTGTTCAGTCAAGTAGGCATATATTACAATCATTACACTTGGAGGTATGATAATGCCTAAAGTTCCTCCAGATGCAATCGAGCCACTTGCAAGAGCATCACTATAACCATGCCTTTTCATTTCAGGGCCTGCCATTTGTGCCATTGTTGCTGCTGTTGCAATCGATGAGCCACAAATCATTCCAAACCCCGCACAAGCCCCAATAGTTGACATTGCTAATCCACCTTTAAAGTGTCCAACTACTGCATATGCAGCATCATATAGATTTCTTGAAAGGTTTGCGCTATTTGCAAGATTACCCATTAATACAAAAAGTGGCATTACAGAAAGAGAGTATTTTGAGACAGCTTCGTAAGGGGCAAATCCTAGAACAACAATCGCAGGATCAAAGCCTGAAATTAATGCAAAACCCACAAAACCAACAAATAACATTGATATTCCAACTGGAACATTCAAGATCATCAGTGAGAGAACTGCAGCAAAAGCCAAGCCACCATTTATTAAAGAGTCAACATCAAAATCCATTACAAGCCCTTCAATTCATTTTTCTTTTCAGAAAAAGTGTTTAAAAACCAAAAAATAATAGTAATCATGCTAAGAAAAAGCGCAAAAGAAATGATATAAAAAAATGGATAAAAGGACAAGTCTAACTCTATTGTTGTTCTTCCATCCTTTAAGAATGAGTTTGCAGATAGGAGAGCAGCATATGTCATAAAACTCATCATAAAAAACATTAATAGAAATTTAAAGAATAAGAGGAAATACTGAAAGCTTTTGATTTGTATGCCGTTAATGAAGTCAGCAGAAACATGCGAATTTAAATAAAAAGCTCTTGGCATAGAAAGGAATGCAACAAGGCCCATTCCAATTTGAACAATTTCAATTGTTCCAGTAATTGGAGAGTTAAAAAAGCGCCTTCCAAATACATCAAAAAAAGTCAGCATAGCTAAAAAAAATAAAACTATGCAAGCTATTATTGCAGAGATATCTGCTGCTTTTTTTACAATTTTATTCATATAAAATGTGCATTTTAAGTTTATAAAGCTAGTCGCTTATCCAAAAGTATTTCATGTAAATTTTTGGCAGTTAGATTTAAATGCTCTGTTATTAAAGTACTTGCTAATTGTGTGTTTCGATCAATGGCAGCTTCAAATAAATCTTTATGTTCTTTAATTGGGTTTCTTTTTTTGGAGCTCATCGATGAAGCCAGAAACCTATATCTTTCAGATTGCTTAAAAAGTGACTCTCTCATAACAAGTAGGTTTTTTGAAGGACATGAGTTAACAAGAGCTTCATGAAATTTTTTATGAGCAGAGGGCCATTCAATATTCGGTAAACCAATAGCTCCAGATGATTTTTTTTCAAGTTTTGTAAGCTTATGGTGGGCAAGAACAAGAGTAGATTCCCAATCATCGCCTCCAGCCTCTATTGATTTGGTGAGAGCAAGAGGTTCTAAAATACATCTTAGCTCAGTTATCTCTGAAAATTCTTTTAGTGACACTTCCGCTACAGTGAAGCCGCGTCTAACTTCATTTTGAACTAGACCATCAGACTTAAGCTGAGTAAGCGCTTCACGTATTGTTCCTGAACTATATCCCATTTCAGTTTGCAGTGTTTCAAAGTCAAGTTTTTGTCCAGGATTAAGAAGTCCTTTTAAAATAGCATTTTGAAGAATCGCATAAGCAGACTCCGCTCTAGAAAGGTTTGCATTTTCGATGCGAGATGTAAATTCTGATGAATTAATTTTAAATGTTTGCATTACTCTGAATAATTCAATTAAATTTTAAACTTAGTTTAAATAATAATAATCAATAATACAATGCTATTTTTAAAAATAAATTTATTTTCGAAAATAATGTTGATTTTCGATTTAGAATAGATTAATATTAAGTATTAAAAATTAATATCCTAAAATAAAAATGAAATTTATATCTTTTAGAATCGAGGGTGAGTCTTGTTATGGCACAACCAATGGAAGTACTATCACAAACCTTACAGACAAAGTTCTTGGAGCCAAGACTTTAAAAGAGTTGATTTCAAGAGGGGGTATTTCAGAAGCAAAAAAATATGCCTCAAAAAACCTTGGAAATATTAATTATAGTGAAATAGAGTTTCTTCCACTTATTCCAGATCCAGGAAAAATCATTTGTGTTGGATTAAACTATCATGAGCATGTTGTAGAGACAAATCGAACCATCGAAGAGAACCCAGTTATATTTCATCGTTTTCCAGATAGTCAAACAGCCCATTTGCAGAGTATTCAAAGACCTCAAGCATCAACACACCTAGACTATGAGGGCGAGCTGGCAGTCATTATGGGCGATGCAGGTAGCCATGTTAAAGAAAAAGATGCTCTAAAACATATTGTAGGATTTAGTTGTTATAACGATGGATCTGTTCGCGACTGGCAGCAACATACAAGACAATTTGGTATGGGGAAAAACTTTCAAAAAACTGGAAGCTTTGGTCCTCATATGGTTCTTGCTGAGGATATTCCAGACTATAAAGCTCTTTCGTTAGAAACGAGACTTAATGGGAAAGTAATGCAGAGCGCAAAGCTTAGTCAACTAATTTTTGACATTCCATTATTAATTTCTTACATTTCCAAAGCTTTGCCATGGCGGGCTGGAGATGTATTGGTTACAGGAACCCCTGGTGGGGTTGGGGCCAAAAGAAAGCCCCCTGTTTTTATGAGACAGGGAGATAAGGTAGAGATAGAAATCTCAGATATTGGGATATTATCCAATCAAATTAATGATGAGATAATTCAACATTAATAATAGTAAAACTAAAAAGGAGAAAATAGTATGTTAAGAAAAACAATAACGTTTTTTACGCTAGCAGCGTTGTCTTTTGCTTTTAGTGGTTCTGCAATTGCAGCAGACCCTATAAAGCTAAAAGTTGCAACTTTTGAGCCAGGTGGGGCATTTATTGCAAGCAAAATTGTAAAAGCTTGGGCAGACAAAGTCACAGCTGAATCAAATGGTGGCTTAGAAGTTAAGGTATATGCAGGAGGAGTTTTAGGTGGACCACCAAAACAATATGATATTGTTAAAGGTGGAATTGCAGATATTTCTTGGACTGTGCTTGGTTATATTGGGAACCAGTTTCCTTTAGCTCAAGTTGTTGAATTACCATTTTTAACAAGAACATCTAAGGCTGGAACAAAAGCGCTTAACACTCTTTATGAGGAAGGGTATCTTGATAAAGAAATGGAAGGAATTAAACTTGTAGGACTTCATTCTAATCCAGCATACCAACTTCATATGAGAGATAAAAATGTATTAGAGGCATCTGATCTTGAGGGTATGAAAATGAGGGTTCCAAGCAAAATAGCAGGATCTATTCTAGCTAAGCTCGGTGCAACTGGAGTTTCAGTGCCAGCACCAGGAACTTATGAAGCACTTCAAAAAGGAGTGGTAGATGGCACACCTTTCCCTTATACTGCAGTTGGTTCTTTTAAGTTATATGAGGTTACAAAATACCATACAGAGGTTAATATAACCAATGCAACTTTTGGTTTGATTATGAATGAAGACAAATATAATAGCCTTCCTGATAACCTTAAAAAAGTGATTGATAACAATAGTGGCCATGCTTTTGGTGACTGGGCAGCAGAACTGATTGATGCTCAAAATACAAAGCTTAAGGCTGAGATTGCATCACTTGATGGACATGTAATGTCTAAAGTTTCAGAAAGTAGCCTTCAAAGGTTTAAGTCTATTCTAGCTCCAGTTGAGTCTGAATGGTTAGCTGAAATGGAGAGTAGAGGTCTGGATGGCGATGCTGTTCTTAAAAGAGCAAGAGAAATTATAACCAGCATAGATGGTTAATAAAGTATGAGACACTAAGGGCTCGCTTTTTTCTTTGCGAGCTCTTTTTTGGAGATTATTTAGATGGCTATAAGTGCCCTTAGTTATATTGGAGTAAGCTCAAGTAAACTCAAAGATTGGGCTGAATATTCTCAAAAATACCTCGGTATGCAACTGGTTGATAGAGGTAATGGAAATCTTAGTTTTAGAATGGATGACCAAAAACAACGTTTAACAGTAACAAAAGATTCAAGCGAAGGACTGGCCTTTATGGGCTGGGAAGTTGAATTTAAGGAAGATTTGCAAATGTATGCTGCAAGACTTGAAGCGATTAATATTCATGTAACCCACGGCAAGTCAGATTTTTCTGATAAGCGCTTTGTTGAAGATTTAATTTATTTTAATGATCCTCAAGGAAATCGTATTGAGCTAGTTTATAAGCCAATGAAGGAGTCGGATCCGTTTGTTCCAGGACGCCCTACTTCAGGCTTTAAAACTGGAGCTTTTGGTATGGGGCACGCAGTTATTCATGTAAAAAATGTAGAAACGCTTATCCCTTTTTATCGGGATATTTTAGATTTTAAAATTAGTGATTATAGTAATACTCCAATTTCATTATGCTTCTTTCATGTTAATGGTCGCCATCATAGTTTTGCTTTTATTGGTTCGGGTCAGACTGGCTTCCATCACTTTATGATTGAATATAATAATCTTGATGATGTAGGCCAAGGTTATGATTTATTACAGTATAAAGATAAAGCAATTGCCTATACAATGGGAAGACACACAAACGACTATATGACTTCGTTCTATTCATATTCACCATCTGGTTTTTTTGTTGAGAATGGATGGGGTGGAAGAATCATTGAGCCAAGTTCATGGGAGCCTATCGAAACATTCGAAGGGCCAAGCTTCTGGGGACATGAACGCCTTTATCTATCTGATAAAGAGAGGCTAAAGTTCCGCTCAAAAAGACTAGAAACAGCAGCTGAAGGCAAGCGAGCACCTTTACTAATTGATTGTCCATGGCTTTACTCTCAAGCGATTCAAAAAAAATAAAATATTAAGGCTAATTTAATTATGGAATCTTATGATGTTGTTATAGTTGGGCTTGGGCCGACAGGCGGCACATTGGCAAATCTATTGGCACTTAACGGCCAATCCGTATTAATCCTTGAGCGAGAAAAGAGTATTTATAATCTTCCCCGAGCTGTTCATTTTGATGATGAAGTTATGCGTGTTTTTGAGTCAATTGGAATTTCAAAAAGCCTTTCAAGGAATATAATTATTAATAAAGGTACTAAGTTTGTAAATGCACAAAACGAAGTTGTTCTTGATTGGCCTCGCCCTCGATCCATTACAGACAATGGTTGGTACCCAAGCTATAGATTTCATCAACCGAATCTAGAAAGACTTCTTCAAAAGCGCTTAAATGACTTTAAAAAAGTTTCAATCAGGCGGAATACGCAAGTGGTAAAAATCATTAATAGTGATAATCATGTTGAGATCACTATTAAAGATAAGGAAACTAATAAAATTTCTTCAATAAAATCAAGTTATGTTGTTGGTTGCGATGGTGCTGGATCAATAACAAGAGAAGAAATGGGATACAAACTTGAAAATCTTGGATTCACCCAAAAGTGGGCAGTAGTTGATTTAATTTTAAAGAAGGATAAAAAAGAATTAGCCGACAGAACTATCCAGTATGCGAACTCAGAGCGGCCAGCCACATATTGTCGAAATGTTGGAAAAAGGAGACGCTGGGAGTTTGCTATCCTTGATCATGAGAATGAAACAGAAATTTTGTCAGACAAGTATATTTGGAACTTCTTAAAGCCGTGGCTATTGCCTCATGAAGCTGAACTGGAAAGAAAAACAATTTACACGTTTCAATCTGCTATTGCCAAGAGATGGAGAACAGGCCGTGTATTTATAGTTGGTGATGCAGCGCACTTAATGCCGCCATTTATGGGGCAAGGAATGTGTTCTGGAATTAGAGATGCTTCGAACTTGGCCTGGAAGATTAACCTTTGTTTAAAAAATAATCACAATGAAAGGCTGCTCGATACATATCAATCAGAACGCTTTTCAAATGTTGAAGAGTACATTCAAACAACCATGAGAATGGGGGAGTTTGTTAATGATATTGGTGCTTCAAAAATTACAAGTAATATTGCAAAAGGGCCGGATGGAACGATGAGTATGAAATCAATTCAACCCCAACTTGGAAGTGGTCTTGGGGAAAGCGCTGATAAAAATAGAGGGAAGGTGTTTCCTCAATTAGTAATGAAAAACGGTAATAGACTAGACTTGAGTTTTACAGGGCTTCCAGTTTTGCTTTTAGCAGAAGATTTAAAAGACATTAATGTTACTAGCAAGATCAAGTGCTTTTATGAAAGTCAAATCCCAGGTTTAGCAGAAGTGCTAAGAAACTATAAAGCTAAAGCAGTTATTGTTAGGCCAGACAGATTTGTTCTTGAAACATGCTCTTCAATTAATGAATTAAATGACTTTATTAAAAACAAATTAAACGAATTAAACATTCTTTAATTTACATTCTGTTAAATAATGGAAAAATAAAAATGCCTTTTTATAAACCTAATGAATTGCCAAAATTAATGGTGTCACCAAATGGCTCCAGAAAAATGAAAAAAGACCACCCAGAGATACCTATGACAATTCCAGAAATTGTTAATACTGCTAAAAATTGCTTCAATGCTGGAGCAGGTGCAATACATTTTCATGTTAGAGACGAAAGTGGTAAACATGTTTTAGATTCTGGACTCTATAAAGAGGCCCTAAAAGAGTTGGAAAATGAAGTTCCTAAGATGCATCTTCAGATCACAACTGAGGCTGTTGGTCAATATTCCCCTGAAGAAATGAGAAAGCTTGCTTACGATGTAAGTACTCCTGGAATTTCAATTGGAATTCGTGAGTTAATGCCTTCATTTAAGCCTACAGTCGAAGACATAAAGCTATATCAGTATCTTAATGAAAAAGAAACAAAAATACAGCATATTTGTTATTCCCCTGAAGAAGTTGACTTACTTGCATTAACTCTTAAAAAAGCAGGCTTAAATGAACAAAGCGCATGGTGTTTATTTGTTATTGGCCATTACTCTGGAGAATTAAGCTATCCGAAAAATATTCAACCGTATCTAGATAAAGTAAAAGAAAATCATGTATTCGCTGATTGGGCAATTTGCGCATTTGGTAAAGAAGAAGCGAGTTGTGTTGAAAAAGCTATATCTCTAGGTGGAAAAGTAAGAGTAGGGTTTGAAAACTCACTTTTTATGCTTAATGGAGAAATTTCTCCAGATAATGAAACAAAAGTAAAGGCAGTAAGTGCCCTTTTTAATTAGTATATTCAAATAAAAGGAATTAGTTTAATTCGTTTTTTTTACTTCCAATTAAACTTTTAAAAGTATTGTTTTGTAAAGAGCATAAAATTAAATGATAATAAGTAGAAAATATTTCATGAGATTTAAAATAACCGTTGAGTTTTCAAAAATTCTATATTGTAATGAATGAGTTACTTTGGAATCCAACTTTAAGTGAAATAGAGGGCTCCCAAGCCTGGGAGTTTATTCAAGAGGTTAATAAAAAATTCAATATAAGTCTAGAAAATTTTCATGACTTATATAAATGGTCGTGTAAGTGCCCCGAATCTTTTTGGGAATTATTTTGGAGTTATTCTAAAATTATTGCGGAGAAAGATTCTAAAGAGGTTTTAAAAAATGGTGATGATTTTTTAGGCTCAGAATGGTTCTCAGATTCAAAATTGAATTTTGCAAACAATCTACTATCTAAACGAGATCAAACACCCGCAATAATTTTTTGGGGTGAGGATAAGTATAAAAGTTCTCTAACGTACGACGAATTATACAGTCAGGTCACAAGACTCTCTCATTGGCTTAAGGAGAATGGTGTTATGAAAGGGGACCGCGTTGCTGGCTTTCTTCCTAATATGCCAGAAGCAGTGGTTTCAATGTTGGCAACTTCAAGTATTGGGGCAATTTGGACATCCTGTTCGCCCGATTTTGGCGTTCAAGGAGTCCTAGATCGCTTTGGTCAAGTTAAGCCCAAAATATTTATTTGTGTGGATGCATATCTTTATAACGGAAAGGTGTTTAATTGCCTTGAAAAGAATGCAGAGATAATATCCAGACTGCCATCTATTGAGAATACTTTATTGGTTCGTTATATTGACGATCAAGCCTCATTAAATGAGCCTAATTCGATTTTTGCTTTTGATGAGATTGTTAATCAGAATACAACGCCTGAATTAAATTTTGAATCTGTTGAGTTCAATGATCCACTCTATATTTTATTTTCGTCAGGAACTACTGGCGTTCCAAAATGCATTGTTCATGGAGTTGGAGGGACGCTAATTCAACATAAAAAAGAGCACACTCTCCACTGTGACATTAAAGAGGGTGAAAGAGTCTTTTATTTTTCTACTTGTGGCTGGATGATGTGGAACTGGCTCGTTAGCAGTTTAGCCTTGGGCGCAACAATAATGCTCTATGATGGCTCGCCAATATTAAAACACAATGCTAGTATTTTGTTTGACTATGCAGAGCAAGAAAAAATTAATGTTATGGGCGTATCTGCAAAATTTTTGGATACTTGCAGAAAAATAAATCTCAATCCAAATGTATCTCACAATTTAGACGCTTTAAGAATGCTACTTTCTACAGGATCAGTGTTAAGTCCTGACTGTTTTGATTATGTCTATAAACACGTAAAAGAAAAAATATGTTTGTCTTCTATTTCTGGAGGAACTGATATTGTTTCATGTTTTGTATTGGGCTCTTCAATACTCCCAGTGTATCGAAGTGAGTTACAAACTCGAGGCCTTGGTCTTTCTGTTGAAGTTTGGAATGAACTAGGTGAATCAGTTGTTGGAGAAAAGGGTGAGCTTGTTTGCACTAATACTTTTCCTTCAAAACCAATAATGTTTTGGAACGATAAAAATATGGAGAAATACAAAAGTTCATATTTTGAACGCTACTCTAATGTTTGGTGTCATGGTGATTATGTAAAACTCATGGAGACGGGTGGGATGATTTTTTATGGAAGATCAGATACAACCCTTAATCGAGATGGAGTGAGAATTGGAACAGCTGAAATATATCGACAAGTTGAAATACTAAATGAAGTATTAGAGTCTG
>Ga0209816_1003191_pt1 | contig 11331 bp, 11 predicted proteins | sample CoawatmetaG01DNA_FD_187509 | JGI IMG/M metagenome (GOLD analysis project Ga0209816, IMG submission 187509) | Marine microbial communities from the West Antarctic Peninsula - Coastal water metaG017-DNA (SPAdes) (version 2) | ecosystem: Environmental > Aquatic > Marine > Coastal ... | reverse complement strand
CCTAAACACCAAGAATCTTGCATAATTGGAAAGCCAGAATTTTCAGGTTGCCCATAATCTTCTGCATCAAAAAGGATAATATCTACTCCAATCTTAGGGTTTTTAATGCTGAATTGCCTGGCTATTTCTATTAAAACTCCAACGCCACTTCCTCCATCATTTGCGCCAAGTATTGGCTTGTTTTGGTTTTCAGTATCATGATCTGCAATGTGCCTGCTATCCCAATGCGCAAAAAGGGCTACTCTGTTATTTTTTTCAGTAGAAAAGCTAGCTATTATATTTTTTAAAGTATGATTCTTACCATCATAAGTTGTGACTGGGGCTTCTTGAACGATTACAGTTGGGGTATAGGTTTTAAATTTTTTTTCTAACCAAATTGCACAGTCCTCCCACCCTTTACTGGATATTACTCTAGGACCAAAACTAACTTGTTTTGCTACAAATCCATAAGCAGAATCTGAATTAAAAGTTGGGACTTCAATTTTTGCTTTTGGTTTAGAAACAAGTTTAGTTTTTTGCTGAGGTTCTGTGGAACAGCCGATAATTAATAAAGTAGTTATGATTAGCAGGGTTCGATATGACATATATTTTATTCTCTGTTTATTCATTTTTTTCTAACAACTCCCAACTATTTTAACTCCCAACTACTACCTTCTCTTCCATCTTTTATTTGTACACCTACTTTATCTAACTCATTTCTAATTAAGTCTGCAGTATCAAAATCTTTTGATTTTTTAGCATTCCCTCTTAGTTGCAATACCAATTCCATCACCTCATTCGTCAGATCGTTCCCACTACTTTTTTTATGGGGGATAAATCCTAAAATATCAGTAACAAAGGTTTTAAATATTATTTTTAATTGCTCTAAATCACAAGTGTTCAAACTTCCTTTTCCATCTTTTATAGAGTTGATAATTCTAACGCCATCAAACAGATGAGCTATTAAAATTGGCGTATTAAAATCATCATTCATTGCTGTGTAACACTTCTCTTGCAAAGTATTTACGTCATAAGTTGAGGTGTCTGAAGCTAAAATATTACTTAAAGTTTCCATTGCATTCATAAGCTTTGTAAATCCTTTTTCTGCAGCTTGCAAGGCTTCATTGCTAAAATCCACTGTGCTTCTGTAGTGGGCCTGTAAAATGAAAAAACGAATGGTCATTGGAGTATATGCTTTTTCTAATTTCTCATGACTTCCATTAAAAAATTCTTCTAAATTAATAAAGTTTCCAAGAGATTTCCCCATCTTTTTCCCATCTACAGTAATCATGTTATTGTGCATCCAATAATTTACAGGATTACAATCGTTGCATGCATTGCTTTGTGCTATTTCAGCTTCATGATGAGGGAATACTAAGTCCATTCCGCCTCCGTGAATATCAAAAGTTTTTCCTAAGTATTTCTCGCTCATTGCAGAACATTCCATGTGCCATCCAGGAAAACCTTCACCCCAAGGGGAGGGCCATCTCATAATATGTTCAGGATTTGCTTTCTTCCAAATAGCGAAATCTACAGGGCTTTTCTTTTCAGATTGCCCATCTAAAACTCTAGTTCCTTCCAAGGTATCTTCTATATTCCTTCCTGATAAAGTTCCGTAAGGATATTTTTCATTATATTTATTCACATCTAGATATACTGATCCATTTATGGTATAAGCAAATCCATTTTCAAGAATTTTCTCTACCATTTTAATTTGTTCAATTATGTGTCCTGTTGCTCTTGGTTCTATTGATGGAGATAAACAATTTAATGATGCCATTGCCTTGTGATAACTAATAGTATAAAATTGAACAATTTCCATAGGTTCTAATTGTTCTAATCGTGCTTTTTTTGCAATTTTATCTTCCCCCTCATCTGCATCATTCTCTAAATGCCCAGCATCTGTTATATTACGTACATACCTCACTGCATAATCCGAATGTTTTAGGTAACGAAACACTACATCAAAAGTAATTGCTGGTCTAGCGTGACCAAGATGGGGGTCTCCATACACGGTAGGTCCGCAAACATACATTCCTACATGATTTTTTGCTATAGGTTTGAAAACTTCTTTCTGTCTTGTAAGTGTGTTATATATTTTAATTTTTTCTCTCATCATGATGTGATTGTATATTGTTCCTTCAAGTTTTTCATCATAATGGAAGTCATTTTTTCTAAATCATATTTCAATTCCCATCCCCAATCTTTTTTAGCATAACTATCATCAATTGATGAAGGCCAAGAATCTGCAATTGCTTGTCTGAAATCAGGACTGTAGGATATTTCAAAATCAGGAATATGTTTTTTTATTTCTTCTGCAATCTGTTTTGGTGTGAAACTTACTCCTGCTAAATTGTAAGAAGAACGTATTTTTACTTGTACGGCTGGAGCTTCCATTAAATTAATAGTTGCGCGAATTGCATCTGTCATATACATCATTGGTAGTCCTGTATTTTCTGACAAGAAACTTTCATATTTTTTATGCTGAATAGCTTGATGAAAAATATCTACTGCATAGTCGGTAGTTCCACCGCCTGGAGCTGCTTTCCATCCAATAAGACCAGGGTAACGGAGACTCCTTACATCCACTCCAAATTTATTGAAATAGTATTCATTCCATCTTTCACCAGCTTGCTTAGTAATTCCGTAAACAGTATTAGGCTCCATTACAGTGTATTGTGGTGTATTTTCCATTGGTGATGTTGGTCCGAAAACAGCAATAGAAGAAGGCCAAAAAATCTTTTTTATTAGTCCGTCTTTTGCTAAATCTAACACATGAGAGTGTGATCGCATGTTTAAACTCCAACCTAATTCTATATTTTTTTCGGCATTTGCTGAAAGTAAAGCTGCTAACAAGTAGACTTGTGTGATTTTATATTTTTTTACAATATTTCGTAATAATTTTTCGTCCATTATGTTTAATTTTTCAAATGGACCTGATTCCATCACCTCAATTGAAGAAAGACGAATATCAGAAGCAATAACATTGTCATTCCCATAAATATTTCTTAACTCTATGACCAATTCAGTGCCAATTTGACCTGAAGAACCTATTATTAATATTCTTTCTTTCATCTGTTATTTAATTGGCACAAATATAACATTATACATTATTTATACAGGGATAATTTTAATTACAATAAAAATTGAGAATTTTGTATCTTTGCATTATAATTTGTTGATAATTTATGGATCCGAATACTGGTAAAAAAAATATGTTTAATAAACTAAGCAAGCGACAAGGTTTAAAATTATTAGATCAAGAAGACTTCAAAAGGAAGACAGTTTCTTTTTACCGATATGTAATTATTGATTCTCCTTATGAGCTTAGAGATGAATTGTATGAGTCATGGAAAAACTTAGGCGCTTTAGGAAGAATATATTTGGCGCATGAAGGCGTGAATGCTCAATTAAGTATTCCTGAATCCAAATTTGAAGAATTTGTTATTTTAGTACATCAAAACCCATTTTTTAAAGATGTTGCTTTTAAAATTGCAGTGGAAGATGATGGTAATTCATTTTTTAAATTGACTATTAAAGTGCGTAAGCAAATTGTGTCTGATGGCTTGCCGATCGATGAATATGATGTAACTAATATTGGTAATCACCTTGATGCAAAATCATGGAATAAAGCCTTAGAAAAAGGAGCTACAGTAGTAGATATGCGTAATCATTACGAAAGTGAAATAGGAAAATTTAAAGGTGCTATTTGCCCAGATGTTGAAACCTTTAAGGAGGAGCTACCGGAAGTAAAAAAGATACTTGAGGGTAAGGAGGACAAACAGATTCTATTGTATTGTACGGGAGGAATTAGATGTGAAAAAACCTCTGCCTATTTAAAGCATCATGGTTTTAAAGATGTAAATCAGTTACATGGAGGGATTATAGATTATGCACGACAATTAAAAAAAGATGTAACTTTAAATAATAATTTTATTGGAAAGAATTTTGTGTTTGACGAAAGAAGAGGAGAGCGCATTTCTAATGATGTAATTAGTAGCTGTCATCAATGTGGAGATCCATTTGATACTCATGTAAATTGTGGAAATGTAAATTGTAATTTATTATTTCTGCAATGTGATTCTTGTAAGGTAAAATATGAAAAATGTTGTTCACTAGAGTGCATTGAAATATTTAATTTACCATTAAATAAACAAAAGGAATTAAGAAAAGGAACGGATAATAAAAATATATATTACAGTCATAAAAGAGTGAATTTAAACTTAGAAAAAAAAATATGATCAGAATTACTAAAGAATTCAAATTCGAGATGGCACATGCACTTCATGGCTATGATGGTTTGTGTAAAAACATACATGGACATTCTTATCGCTTAAGCGTGACCATTAAGGGTAGTGTTAAAAATGAAAAGGGGCATGTAAAGGATGGAATGGTAATGGATTTTGGAATTTTAAAAGAGATTGTTAAGCCTGACATTGTCGATAAATACGATCATTCTTTGGTGTTAAACGCTAATTCTCCTCATGCAAATATTGATTTATCGGCTTTTGATAAAGTGTTTTACTTGCCTTACCAGCCAACTTCAGAGAATTTGGTTATGGACTTTGCTTCTATTATTAAATCTAAAATCCCTAATCATTTGATTTTGTGTAAAGTAGTTTTGTCTGAAACGGCCACATCTTTTGCTGAATGGAATGTCGAAGATAATCACTAAAGCACTTGTTTTATTATTGGTATTAAATCTCTCTGAATGTAGAATTAATATAAATATGTTTATAAATGAAAAATATGACAAAAATTATAGTTTTCATTGATAGTATTTTCTATTTTTGCAACCGAAAAATTCTAAAAAATGACGAATATATTAATTGTTGTAGTTGTAATCTTATTGTTGGCAACTTTAGTGCAAATAGTTAGGGTTAGCGAATTATTGTCAGACATAAAAAATAAGGATGTTAATGAGGTAACAGATAAGGATAATAATACTCAAGGGATATTGTTTTTAATAGTCGGTTTTGGGTTTCTAATATTTGTTGTTTGGCAGATGGTAACTTGGAACCACCTTTTATTACCTCCAGCTAGTTCAGTTCATGGAGCTCAGATTGATACTTTGATGAAAATTTCAATGGGATTGATTCTAATTGTCTTTTTTGTTTTGTCACCTATACTATTTTATTTTCTATATAAATACAGAGGTAAAAAATCTAATAAAGCATATTTTTTCTCTCACAATAATAAGCTTGAAGTTGTCTGGACTATTGTTCCTACTATAATTCTTACGAGCTTAATTATTTTTGGCCTTAAAACTTGGGATAAATCAATGAATGTTGATGTTTCGGAATCAACTACTATTATCGAAGTTTATGCTCAGCAATTTAATTGGAATGCAAGGTATTCAGGACAAGATAATACTTTAGGAAAAGCGAACTTTAGATTGGTTAAAGGAAGTAATATTCTTGGTGTAGATATGCTAGATGCAAGCTCTGCTGATGATAAAATGTCTAGAGAGGTTCACTTGGTGATTGATAAACCAGTATTATTAAAGTTTCGGTCTCAAGATGTAATACATTCTGCTTTTTTGCCGCATTTTAGAGTGCAAATGAATTGTGTGCCAGGTATGACTACTCAGTTTGGGTTTACACCAACTAAAACAACTGCACAGATGAAAGAAACTGAAGGAGATGATTTTGAATATATTTTGTTATGTAATAAAATTTGTGGTGCCTCGCATTACAATATGCAAATGAAATTTATTGTTGAAACCCAAGAGGAGTATGATGTTTGGCTTGATTCTCAGGAAAATTTAGAAAGTAAATTATTAACTCAAAAATAACATAAAGATGTCGGAACACCATAAAGAAAGCTTTATTACCAAATATGTCTTTACAATGGATCATAAAATGATTGCCAAGCAATTTCTGATAACAGGAATGTTTATGGCTGTTGTTGGAATGCTTATGTCTGCTATTTTTAGAGTTCAATTAGCCAATCCGGGTGAAAGTTCTATCTTATATAGTTTATTGCCAGGAGCATGGCTTAATGATGCAGGAGGTTTAAACCCCGATAAATATCTTGCTTTAGTAACTATGCATGGAACAATACTGGTTTTTTGGGTGCTAACGGCAGGACTTTCGGGAACATTTGCTAATTTTCTTATCCCATTACAGATTGGAGCTAGAGACATGGCTTCTGGATTTCTAAACATGTTATCATATTGGTTCTTTTTTATTGCTACAGTTGTATTACTTAGCTCATTATTTGTTGAGACTGGTCCTGCTTCTGGAGGATGGACAATTTATCCACCACTTTCTGCTCTGCCACAAGCCATTCCTGGATCTGGAACCGGAATGACTTTATGGTTAATTAGTATTACATTGTTTGTTGTAGGCTCATTGCTTGGGGGATTAAATTATATAGTTACCATATTAAATCTAAGAACTATAGGAATGACTATGCAACGTCTTCCTCTTACTATTTGGGCTTTATTAATTACGGCAATACTTGGAGTTCTTTCATTTCCAGTTCTTTTATCATGCGGATTATTACTGATTTTTGACAGATCTTTTGGTACTAGTTTTTATCTTTCAGATATTATTATCAACGGTGAAGCTTTACATAATGAGGGGGGAAGCCCTATTTTATTTGAACATTTATTTTGGTTTTTAGGTCATCCTGAAGTATATATTATTTTATTGCCTGCGTTGGGTATTGTATCTGAAGTTATTGCTGTAAATTCGAGAAAACCTATTTTTGGTTATAAAGCAATGGTTGGAGCCTTATTACTAATTGCATTTTTATCATTTATTGTTTGGGGACACCATATGTTTATGACTGGAATGAATCCTTTCCTTGGCTCTGTATTTACATTTACTACTCTGCTAATTGCCATCCCTTCAGCCGTGAAAGTATTTAATTATTTGGCAACCTTGTGGAGAGGTAATATTCGTTTTACACCAGCAATGTTATTTGCTATAGGAACAGTTTCAGCATTTATTACGGGTGGTTTAACAGGTATTATTCTTGGTGATAGTGCTTTAGATATTAATGTACATGACACCTACTTTGTAGTAGGTCACTTTCATATTGTAATGGGTCTTTCTGCTATATATGGAATGTTTGCTGGTGTTTATCATTGGTTCCCTAAAATGTATGGAAGAATGATGAATAAGAACTTAGGCTATATACACTTCTGGGGAACTTTTATTTGTGCTTATGGTGTGTTTTTCCCAATGCATTTTTTAGGGTTAGCTGGTTTACCAAGAAGATATTACTCTAATTCGGCTTTCCCAATGTTTGATGGATTATCGGACATCAATGAATTAATTACTTTCTTTGCCTTAGCAGGAGCTATAGTTCAAGTATTTTTTCTTTTTAATTTCTTTTATAGTATATTTAAAGGAACAAAATCATCTCAGAATCCATGGAAGTCAAACACTTTAGAGTGGACTACTCCTGTAGAAAGAATACATGGAAATTGGCCTGGAGAACTACCGGTTGTAACGCGTTGGGCATACGATTATTCAAAGCCAGGTGCTGAAGAAGATTTTATTTTGCAAACTGAGCCATTAAAAGAAGGGGAGATAGAACATTAATATATGGATATAGCTTTAAAAAATACAGTTAAAAAACAGCTTTTATGGGTGGCATTAGTCTCTATTTCAATGTTTTTTGCCAGCATGTTATCTGCTTTTATAGTAGAAAAAGGAGATGTTGATAATTGGAAAAATTTTAGTCTACCTACTTACTTTGTATTAAGTACTGGTATAATCATTCTAAGCAGTTTGTTGCTATTTTTTATAAAACCAGCATTAAAGAAAGGCAAATCTATATTTGGCTTAGTTTTTATAGTTTTAATTTTAGGATTGTTATTTTCATTCTTTCAAATTAAAGGTTGGGAACAATTAACAAATCAGGGTATATACTTAACTGGGATTGGAAGTAACGTAGCAGGCTCTTTTTTATACATATTAACTTTAACTCATCTACTACACCTTGTTGGGGGGTTAGTTGGTTTGTGTATAAGTACAATTAAATCAAAACAGAATTTATATTCAATTAATAATTATTTGGGTTTAGAATTAACATCTATTTATTGGCATTTTTTAACCATACTATGGATAATACTCTTTACTTTTTTAAAATTCTATTAAATTAATAAATTAAAATTATGGACGAAGCATTAATAAAAGATCATAAGCCAGCATGGAAGGGAGGTGACCTGCCTTACAAGGCGAGTTATGGAAAATTAATGATGTGGTTTTTCTTAATAACAGATACCTTGACATTTTCTGCTTTTTTAGCATCTTATGGTTTTAGCCGCTTTAAGTATCAGGACAGTTGGCCGGTCCCGGAAGATGTATTTACACATTTCCCTTTCCTTCATGGAGATCATCCATTACTTTTTGTAGCTCTTATGACCTTTATACTAATTATGAGTTCTGTCACAATGGTATTAGCTGTAAATTATGGGCACAAAATGCAAAAGAATAAGGTAATTCTTTGGCTTGTACTAACCATTATTGGCGGCTCTATGTTTTTGGGATCTCAGGCCTGGGAATGGGGTCATTTTATTCATGGTGATAAAGGAGCAGTCGTTACAAATGGAAGTAGTTCTTACAAGATTAAAGATAGTTTATTTGTAAATTCTAATTTAGCTCATGTATTTAAGGATGGACATATGTATTCAATTGATAATTTATCTGAGGGTAATCATCACGATTCAGCCCATTCAGATGATATAGATTTTGATAATTTTATTTCTGCTTTTGCATCAGAAAAAGACCTTAATCTACGACTATCAGATAAAACGATACTTGATCATGATGTAGCTGTTGAATATTTAAAAGAACGTGGCTTAAGAACTATAAAAGGTGCAGATCTTTATGAAAATGAATATGGTCATACTTTGTTTGGAGACTATTTCTTTTTTATTACGGGATTTCATGGTTTTCATGTATTTAGTGGAGTTGTTCTTTTAATTATTTTACTCGTTAATGTAATAAAGGACACCTACGCTAGAAGGGGTCATTATGAAATGGTAGAAAAGATTGGTCTATATTGGCATTTTGTTGATTTAGTTTGGGTATTTGTTTTCACATTCTTCTACTTAGTATAATTAAAAAAAAAAATATGGCAAGCGAAACAAAAGGTAATTGGTGGATTTGGAAGGTATTTTGGATATTATTATTTATAACTGCTTTTGAAGTTGCTCTTGGAATGATTAAGCCACCTTTTTTGGTTGATACAATCTTTTTAGGAACAAAATTATTAAATCATATATTCATCATTTTAACTATCATAAAGGCAGCATATATAATTCTTGAATTTATGCATTTAGGACATGAAAAGAAAAGTTTAAAATGGACAGTATTATTACCAGCTATGGTATTAGTACCTTATTTGTTGTTTATTATTTTAAGCGAAGGAGTGCATTCATACTTAATGATTTAAAGACAAATACTTATGAAAATAGAGAAAATATCACTCCTTTTTTTATTATTGGTTTTACCCGCCTTAATGTATAATTATTTAACAAAGGGGTATAATAATTTTATTAAATTAGAAGTTGTTGGGGGCTCAGATCACATTATTGATAACTTTAGCTTTATCAATCAGGACAATAAGATTATTAATAATGATAGCTTGAAAGGATCTATTTATGTAGCAAATTTCTTTTTTACTTCTTGCCCGTCTATTTGTCCAATAATGACAAGAAACATGTCTTACGTACAAGACAAGTTAAGTGCTTTCCCTAATATTAGATTTTTATCTCATACAGTTGACCCAACTAATGATAATCCAGAAAAGTTAAGTGAGTATGTTGACTTAATGCAAAGTAAAAATATTAACATTAATTTATCTAATTGGGATTTTGTAACTGGAGATAAAGATAAACTATATAAAATCGCTGCAAATTATTTTGTTAATGCAAGTGTTGATTCTTTAGCTCCTGGCGGATTTTTACATTCAGAATACTTTATTCTAATAGATAAGCAAGGAAGGGTTCGGTCTGGAATTGATAAAAATGGAAATGCTGTAGGTGCTTATGATGGCACTAATGAAGTTCAGATGAAGGACCTGATTAATGATATTAATGTTCTAATGGCAGAATACAAAAGACCTTTAAAAAATGATAAAGATTAAATTATTACTTCTAGTAATTTTAATGACTTGTTTAAATTCTATTAGCATTGGTCAATGTGCAATGTGTAAAGCTGTTGTAGAGGCTAATTTGGAATCAGGCGATACTAAAGCGGCAGGTTTAAATGATGGTATTTTGTTTTTAATGTCTATGCCTTATATTGCTGTTTTCCTTTTTGCACTATTCTTCTACTTACAGAAAAGAAAAACCCAGACTGCTTAATTCTTTTCCTTTTTCAAAAACTTATTTTCTTGTAACTATTTTTTAGTCTTTTACAACCTAGCTAGCTTCTTATGGAAATACTCAATTCTTTCAATTGCGCTTCATCAATGTCGGATGGTGAGTCAATCATCACATCTCTGCCCGAATTATTTTTTGGGAATGCAATAAAATCCCGGATACTTTCTTGACCACCCATTATAGCACATAGACGGTCGAATCCAAAAGCAACACCTCCATGCGGGGGTGCTCCATATTCAAAGGCCTCCATTAAAAATCCGAATTGTTCTTTTGCTTGTTCTTCACTAAACCCCAAATGCTTAAACATTAGTTGTTGCAAAGCTTTATCGTGTATTCTTATACTTCCACCGCCTATCTCGTTTCCATTCATAACAAGGTCATAAGCATTGGCACGCACTGCTGCTGGGTCAGTATCTAGTTTTGCAATATCTTCTGACTTTGGAGAGGTAAATGGATGGTGCATGGCATGGTATCTTTCACTGTCTTCATCCCATTCTAATAACGGGAAATCCAACACCCATAATGGGGCAAATACTTGCGGATTTCTGAGTCCTAATTCTTCTGCTAGGTGTAGTCGCAAAGTCCCCAAAGCTTTTCTGGTTTTTTCTCTGCCTCCTGTCATTATTAAAAGCAAATCACCTTTTTCACATCCTGCTTTTTCGGCCCATGCAATTCTAGCATCTTCATCAAAAAACTTATCTACTGTAGATTTTGATGTACCGTCCTCATTATACTTGCAATAGATAAGTCCTGTTGCTCCAACTTGCGGTGTTTTTACAAAATTTACCAATGCATCTAATTGTTTTCTTGTATAGTTAGCACATCCTTTTGCGTTTATCGCAACTACAATTTCTGAATTGTCAAATACTCCAAAATCTTTTCCTTGGCATAGTTCATTCATTTCTACAAATTGCATGTCAAAGCGAATATCTGGCTTGTCCGATCCATAGAGCTTCATTGCAGTATCATAAGTCATTCTTGGGAATTCATTCAGATCAATTCCTTTTACT
>Ga0209816_1003188_pt1 | contig 11337 bp, 6 predicted proteins | sample CoawatmetaG01DNA_FD_187509 | JGI IMG/M metagenome (GOLD analysis project Ga0209816, IMG submission 187509) | Marine microbial communities from the West Antarctic Peninsula - Coastal water metaG017-DNA (SPAdes) (version 2) | ecosystem: Environmental > Aquatic > Marine > Coastal ... | reverse complement strand
TTAGTATACTTATCTAAAAACATGAATCTTTTATCTTCACTTAGCGGCAAGTCTGTTTCATAAGACCAACTGTTTTCCCAAGCGTAAATATCTTGGCTTATGATTACTTCTTCGTCTTCAGAGTCTTGAGCTAAGTAAACATTCCAAGCGGCTATAGCTTGTTGCTCAGAACTTAAAAGACCGTTAACTTCTGCTTTAATAAAAGGTTCAGATTTTCTTTTAATTTTATCTAAGTCATATCTTAAAATATTTCTACCTTTTCCATTACCTATATCTATTATTTCATAATCAGGTGTTCCATCTACATTTTTTAAAACAAATTCTTCGCTTATAGTAGCGCTATCAATAAGTTTTTTACTTTCTTGATCAAACATGTTAGGTTCAAATACACCTATTTCAACCAAAAGAGCATTCATTTCTGTAGGCACATCTGGAGTTGGAGCTATTAAATAAGTTTTGTTTTCAAGTATTGCTTTTACTGTTGAATTATTAAACACTAAAGTTTCATAAAACATAGGTCCATTAAAAACTAATTGTTGAGTGCCGTCTTCTAACAAATCTAAACTAACACTATAACCTTCGTCAATAGAAAAACCAGGTTTATCAGTCATAACAGAATTAGCAACAGTATAGTCCGCGTTGTTATTTGGATCAAAGTTTTTGCTTTCAGTTGTCATTAATTCACCACCTACGTTAACCATAAAATCAATAAACTTTTGAGGAGCTTCTTTTAATAAAAGAATTTGATCCATTTCATAGTCACAATTATCGCCCATGATACAGTCATTGTTTTTTATAGCAAGTTCGTATTTAGCATATTGTTTTTCACTACCTTTGAAAGCTTCTAATATATTAAAATTAGTGTCAATCGATGTTGCAATAAAATCTTTATTATAAGCAAGAACATCACTATTGTTCATGTGCTTAATCATTAAGTTTTTTTGTATATTGTCAAGTTTGTTAATCATTTCTTTTAATTTATTAATTATCATCTGAATCTAGACCTTCTACGCCAGTAATAAAGCCTCCAAGCGAAGTTCCTAAATTCATCCAAGCAGCTGTTTGATTACTATCAGCGTTTGCTGCGTTTTGAGTAGCGTTATCAAGTTGACTTGCTACTCTATTTAATTTTTGCATTTGTCTATTTTCTTTAGTGCTAAACATAAAGCCTTTGCCTTGCGCTTCAGCATTTTGAACTCTTCCACCTTCGCTTATTTGTATGCCTTGTATTCTTCGTTTTTCTGATAATCTAGCGTTTTGTAGTTCTGATTCGCCTTGAGCTCTTAGTTTTTCGTTCTGTGCTTCTTGTTTTTCTATGTTAGCTGAAACTCCTTTTTTACTTCTTGCTGCTGCTTGCGCTAAAGCCGTTGCTCCACCAGCTCCAGATCCTGTAGCTCTTAAAGTATCTAAAGTGTTTGCTAAAGCTATATCAGCTTCTTCTATTTGAATCTCCGCTGCTTTAGTTGCAACGCCAAGGTTAGCATAAGTATTTGTTAATTGACTAGACATATCCATCGCTAAGCCAGCTAAACTAGTTATACCATCATAAGGATTTATTATAGTTTGTCTGCTTTGCTCTAAATCGTCTAGCTTTATTTGAAGTCTATTTTGCAGATCACGTGCATCGTTTCTTCTTTTACCAGCACTTATGCCGTTATATATACTGGACGCTAATCCTATTCCTAATCCAAATAAACTCATATTTATATTTTTATTTTATTATCTTGAGGCAAATACACTACCTACAGAGAACAGTTCTTTTAATCCACCTGGATCTGTTGTTGCGTCTGTTTTCATAGTGACTGTTGCGTAATAAGCTTTTATACCAGTCATTGAATTACCAAACACAACCTCGCCTCGTATAGCTGTTATAGTGTTATTAGGTATTACTGCCATATATTTATTTTGTTTTCTATCAAATCCTGCTCTGTAACTTATGCCTTGATCTGGATATAATCCTTCGTCATAGCTAAATATTTTATTAGCTTGATTTACGTCATTTGCGGTTAAAGTTATTGTTACAATGCCATTACCACCTACTGAACTTGCTCCTAACCCATTTACTAATGTAATTGTTTCTCCACTTCTATATCCAACACCTGCGCTTACCACTGTTACAGAAGTAACTGCATTTCCATCAACCACAACGTTTATTAATAATCCAGTACCATTACCACTACTGATATAATCTACGCTGTTGTAGGTAGCGTTGACACCATCTGCGGTATTTGTAGTTATTGAATTAAACAAACTAGTTGGAATAATTGGTCCACCTCCTATTATAGTATCAATATGACTTATAAATGTACCTGCCGTAACTTCGCTTTCATCAAAACCAGTTCTATCAGAAAATAAGCTTGTAACTTCCCATCCATTACTGCCTTCGTAGTTTATAGTTTGAAAAGTTTTCATCACTGTAGGAGAGGGATTAAATACAAACTGTATAGAAGAAACATTATTTTTTCCATAAAAATTGTTTCTATTAACACTATTACTATAATGTTCAAAAACTAAAGAAACAGTATCTGTAGATTTTGTAGAATAAAAATTACCTCTAGAGCTAAACATTGTCTGTGGTTTAAAATCAAAAAAGCTTGTCCAGCCTTTAGACATTTCATCATAAACTAAAGTTTTAAAGCTAGAGTCATCATATCTATTAGTAGGTTGTATGGATAAAGTATAAACTTTATTGTGTAAATCATAAGAACCTAATACTGCTCCTGTGTTTGAAACTAATGATAACTGATCTCTAAAAAAGTCAATCATACCATAGTTTGATATTTCTGTTATCTGTCCACCAGCAAGCCTTAAAACAGCTCCACGGTTCTTATCCACAAAGTATTTCATATATCCGTACTTAGCAAAAGACTCTGGATTATTAGCAATACCCCATTCTCCTGATATAGGAGTTATTTGGCCTATCACAACTTTACCAGTTGTTGTTAAGCCAGCACCTTCAGCTGTAAATATAGCATCTTTGTCTATCAATGCATTGTTAACTTTACGCTCTTGAAATATAAGTAAATTAGTATCTTCTGCAAATAATTTTTGTATTGAACCACTTATTGGATCTACACTTCTGGTTATTTCTTCAGCTACACTAAATTGATTTGTGTTGTTTACACCAGTTCTAGAATTTAATATACCTGAGTATATAAGAGAGCTACTTCTTCTTTCTTGATTTGGATCATCAGCTACTAAATATGCTTTAACGCCATAGTCAGTAGAGACATTATTATAACCTCCTCTTATTCTTGATTCTTCTATATACCAGTCTTGCGCAGGATTACTTACCATTGGTCCTGCCCACGGCGTAGCGCCTTGATTAGAAGGTAAAGGTATTCTAACCCCAGCGGCATTTACACCAGCTATACGCTTCACATAAAATGAGTTAAAATATCCTATTTCTAAAGTAAGTGCCATACTATTATTTATTACTTGTTTTTATATTATTTTACGTACATGGATTCAAAGCTCCACATGTAACTCCAGGGAAACTAGCGTCACTAAAGTCTACATAGAAAGCAGGGTTTGCTCCCGCTTGACATGCTGTTCCTGTTAAATAGTCTGTAACTACTCTATATTCGCCTGCTTGAGCAAAAATATACGACTTTGTTGTTGTTGCTCCAGCGGCTGCACTTATTGTTAAACCATCAGTTATTGTTTCAGGTGATTCGTTAGCAGCAGTAGCTCCACTCCAGCCTGAACCTGCGCTTGATCTATATTGTATCCAAAACTTAATACTTGCGTCATTACCAGCCGGGGTTGTGGTTCCTCCTTCTATAACAGCTTGAAGTGATAATCTACCTTGACTTAAAGCCCCTGTAAGACATTCTAACCCACTTACATCGTTAGACTGGAATCTCACATTGTAAAGAGCGTTTGGAGGGTATACAGCGCCTGTTGGATAAAGAAGACCACCTGCTTGAGTAGTGTTAACATCTGTTGCCGCAAATAACCATTCACTGTTTTGACCACACGTTGCGGCTTTTATATCACGACGTCTACCAGCACAAATTGGTAGCGGAACATGTTGAGAGCCTACAGACACTAAAAGACTACATGTTGTAGAAGCTAGACCGTCACCATTAGCATCAGTTAATATAACAGGTACAGTATAAGAAGTTAAATCTACTAAGTTACTAGCTAGTAAACGACCACTAGAATTAATTGTAAATATATTTGGAGCCGGAGTAGCTGTGTTAAATATAACAACAGTACCTAAGCTCCAAACTAAACCAATTTGATTTAACGCATCAACAGAGCTACCATTAACTCCGGTCATATCTTTAATACCTGCCGCGTTTCCGTTGTCAGCTATAGTTACATCTGTTGGGTTACTACAATTAGTTATTGTTGGTGCTACATTAGTTAAATTTGAGTTTATGTTAAAATAAGTCGTTTGTAAATCATTACTATTAGACCCATCAAAAACACATTTAACGTTTATTACATAATTTTCATCAAGCGTTGGTGATAAAGATGATTGACTAAAAACAAAATTAACAGGACTTGAGGTTCCAATTTTCCATACATAACTATCATTAGTGTGTACTATTTGAAAAGGCCAATCTTCTTCAGCAATTAAAGCACTGCTATTTATTAGTCTTATAGATTCTATAGTTACTATTGGTTCTGTTGTTGCTCCAACTATTATAGAGCCTGAACCGTCTCTAACTTGAAATCCAGTATTTGGAACAAAGCTGTTAGTATTATTAGCAACTATGCTTTCAGGAAAAGTAAAAGAATTTACAGTTAAACCAGTTACTCCATTAAAAGTATTGCTTATACTTCTGTTTAACGTTCTAATTAATCCTGTTAAAGAAGTTTCCCAGTATATGTCTAATAAAGAAGAAACAGGTTTTGTTTCTGCAACCGAAAGAATAGGTGCCATACAATGCAGGCCAGATCCCGGAGCGCCACTAGCTAATGCCGTAACCTGTGATCCTATTGAAACACTAGATTGATTTGATGTGCTAAACTTAATTAAAAAAGGATTTTGATCTGCTCCATAAAAACTTACATTAGCTCCAGTTTTACCCCATGGAATAGCGCCAGTTAAACTAGTAACTGTATTAGAGCCTACTGTTGGATTTATTGTTTGTCCATAGTCTCCTTGTTCTTGATTAGGTTTAAACGGTATAGCAACTAGTTCAGTATCTCTTACTGTAGCTATGTTTAAAACATTTTGACTTAAATTACCTGGATAATATTGTACATTTATAGGATATTTAAAACCTGTTGGTCCAGCGGCGGACGTAACGTCTGGGTTATTAATCCTTATATATAGTAATTCTTCACTATTAAATTCTAAATCAGTAGGACCTACTTCAGCTAAATTTCTAGGAATTTTATTTATATTATCACTTATAAGCGTGCTAAAAGCATATTCTCCTAAATCTTGCTCATATGCATTAGTACCAGAAGGTATAACAGGTAATCCATTTACAAACCCTGGGAAAAACACATTGTAATATTCTTGCTGTTGTTGTTTTACTACTATTTTGTATGAGTACCAACCTAGTGGATTTGACTCAGGTATAACTAAAGTAAAAGTAGCGCTTGCATTTCCTGTTAATATTGTTAAAGTTTCGCCATTAACATATCCACTACCTGGATTATTTAAAGTAAAACTAGTTATAACTCCTGAGCCATCTATACTGGTTATAGCTACAGTTAGACCAGATCCAGAACCGCCTGTGGTTTGAACGTTAGATTGTAAATTATACCCTGCGCCGCCTGCTGTTAAATTTATTGAAGCTACCGATATTCCATCCGAGTAAAGTCCTGGTTCGCCTGTTGCTAAATTAACAGTTTCGCCAATAGGTTGCTCAATAGATATAGTTAACACTTTACCTAGCCAAGCTAATATATCTCCTTGCGTAGCAGCTGTATTGTAAGGTAAAAATACTGTAGATCCACTTGCTGTTTCGCTATTGTCATTGGACGATAGAATAACGTCAGATTGTCTACCGTATATATCTGATAACACAAAACCAACTTGATATGTTCTGTTTTGTTTTAATGTATGGTATGGGTATTGAGTATAATTGTCGTATATTATTCCTTTATCGTTTACGCCAACATTATAAGGTATAGCAGAAGGAGGAGTCATTTTTTCTAAGTAATTACCATACACAACCCTGCTTCCAACAAATTCTTGAGCTAAAGCTTTTATAGGTACTCTATCGTAAACTCTAGTTGTTTGACCTTCTGGAAGTGTTTTATATGGTTTGCTAGACTTGTAATTGTAATCATAAAAATACTGAACATCAAAACCATGTAAATCATCTTCGTAAAATATATTAGTAAAAGTTGGCGTAGGATTTGTCAGTGCTATAGTGTCTAAAACTTTAACAGAAAGAGCGTCTGACTCTTTGTAAAGTATATCAATATTTTTTATCTTTAAATTAGAAGACAACAATGGTGCTGTATCGTAAGGTAAAGGTATTCTAACGTTTATATTGTCAGAATCATTTTCAAACCAAGAAATAATACTACTCTTATAAGCGTCAACCATATCTTGGCTATAATCGTTTTTAATACTTCCAACGCTAGATGTTTCTATTTTTTGATTTAATTGACCTGCTCCAAACTCACTGTACTGTTTTGGTATAAATGCAATTTGGCTAAAAGGAGCCATTAAAGAATATTCATTATCTTCATATTGAAATCTATAGCTAAATCTTACAAATTTATCTTCTAAAAAAGCAGGATCACCTTTCCAGTTTTCTTCATAATTAGGGTTTTTTCCAATTTCAATTACATCATTAGGAGCTAATAAAGCTATAACATTTTTATCAACCTTTACATCCCAACGAGAAGTAATATTAGGACTAGATCCGTTTACAGAAAGTGTTACGCTAACTACTTTAACATCATTAGCAAAAGTAATTGCTCCAGCTGCAGCGGTAAGACTTGTTATATAGTCCCCAGCTCTAGGCAAACCACCGTAGTCGACATCTAGTATTCTAATAATATTTGTTGTTGATTGACCGGGTTCAATTTGTAAAGTGCTTACTGTTTGTTTAGAGTGATTAGAAAGATTTACATCACCTTGGTTGGTCATTGAAGACCTACTAAAGTCAAGATCAAAAGAAGCAGGTAAAGCTTCTTCTAAAGCTGGCAAGAAACTAATAGTAGTTCCATTTACGTTTGTAACTCTAGTTAACGTAGTTATTAAATCATTTATAACTTGCTTATTGTGATCAGTTATTATATCACCAACTTTTATAGAAGTACCGTTTGGATTTGCTCCAACATCCATAGACGTTGCGCCAATAGCGGCGGGATCAGTTCTAGTAAAAAACCTTTCCATTAATATAGGAGTTTGGTAAGGCATATATTTAGCTACAGAAATTTGTTCTTCAGTAGAATAATATTGATTAGTAGCACTTATAAAGTTTTGCTCTGCAAGTGTAACATTTATTTTTCTTGGTTGATTATTATTATCAGTCCAATATAAAAAATCTTCAACTAAGTTTATACCATTTATACTGAAAGATTTATTAAAATTTAAAAAACTACCTATAACTAATGTAGAAACATTATATGGAGAAGATAAATCTATTTTATATATAGCGCATTTATTTGACGTAGTTGCTCTTTGAGAAGAGTCAACGTTTTCAAAATCCGTAGTAATTAAATAAGCTAGGTTATTAGTCTCGTCTATAGCATGACCTATAACTGAACTGCTTGAAGAAGGTAGTAAGCTTGCGATTTGAGCATTACCTAATATGTTTTCAAATTCACCAACGTCAGCTCCTTCAGATCTACTAATCATTAAATTAACAGCTTCTCTATATTCACCATTAGGTAAAATACGAGAGTCAATATCTTGATTCATTTTACTTTTTAGAAAAGTATTTGTTATTTCTGCCATGTACTAATGTTTAATCCATTTAGACTTACCTCTCATTACTTGAGTTATTTCATCAAGTTTAATGTTAGATAATCTTATTTTTGCGTTTCTTAGTTTTGCACTACGTTCTTTTTTAAAACGTTGAACTATGTATTCTTGTACGTTAATTCTAGTTGATAATATGCTATATATAATATGAGCATATAAGGCCTCTTCTGCTAACTTAGGTATCTTAGTATCTTCTTCATAAGCTAATCCATCTGAGATGTACTCTAGCACTATTAGTCTATCTTTTAAGTTGCTAGAAAAAGCTATTCTACCTTCTCTTTCATTCATATTAAACCAACCGTTTATTTGAGCTATTTGAGGTTCCATACCATATCTTCTACCGTAATAACCTCCAAGACCCCAACTTCCGTCGTAATAGTCAAAGAAATTAGCAAAGTTTCCACTTCTAAATTCACCAGTTATAAGAGCATCGTCAGCTTGACGCCATCTAGCTTCTGTTTGAGATGTTCCTTCTAAATTTTCAGAGAAATTATCTTGTGTTGGTTGACCTTGTTGATCTTGTATAGGAGTTGAAAAAGGACTTATGGTAAGATTATTAGCAGGGTATACTATTCTTTTTACACCTAATATATCGATTGAAGAAATTCTAACATAATTAACATAGTCTTGCGGTATGATAACAGCTAGACTTGGTGGTATAGTAAGCTCTTGTGATTTTATACTTTTTAAAGTATCGTAACTAAATTCTTGTAAACCACGTTTAGCGTGAAACATTATGTCACTTCTCTTAACATGTGGTATTAATTTACCGTCTCCAACGTATCCAACTATGAAATTGTTTATAACATCTACTAAAGACGTGTAAGAATAACCACCATAATTATCTTCTACAGTTTGACCTAAAGCAGTTCTATTGCCAAAAGAACCACCGTCTAAAGCTTTCATTTGTATTATAACGTAAGTAGCAGCTGGTAAAGTACCTGTTATTGTTATAACGTTATCATTAATAGCGTAAGGTAATATATATTCCGCGTACGTTACGTCATCAGCGCTAGTGTATAATTTAAAATTATTTAAAGCGTAATTAGTATCAGTAGGATTCCAGGAGTTTACTCCTCCTAAAGATAGATCTGTGTTAAACGTACCTGTAAAAGTTTGCTGACCTGCGCCTAGTGCTGGAGTTGCTGATACAAATCCTTGTGCTCCTGCGTAATATTGTTCGTTTGTTTCTTGGATTAATCCTCCGTCAGGTCTTGCCATCTTTTATGATTTTGAATTTTGTTCTTCTTGTTGAATTTGCGTAGATGCTACTTGTATAATTGTTGGATCACTTACTATAACGCCTGCATATAATAATATTTTTAATATAACACTAGTTTGTTCTGTTGCGCTTAATTGAAAGTTAACAGATGTAGCGTTATACAAAAATTGACCAAATTCTCCCGTATCATAATTCCATTGTATGTCATTAGGTTTAGCTAAATAAGATACGTTTATATCGCCAGGTAAATTTATAGTAGTTGGAAATACAGAAATAGTAGGGTTAAGCGGTGTAGCCGTTGCGCCTGCCTCATATAAATATATAGGGAAATTAGTTGTTGGTTGTGTTAAAGGAGATAGAAGTAATTGTGTTATCTCATTTCTTTGTAAAAAAGCGCCTATTGTTTTGTTCCTGTACATTATAGAACCTAATTTATATAGATCTGAAAATGGACCAGGTGTGTCAGCTGGGTAAGTTCTTACGTTTAAAAAGAACGGATTAGTACCAGTTATTGCGCCAGGGCTAGTAGTATTGTTAATGTATTTTTCAAAAGGCTGTAGGTTTTCTTCTAAATTCTTAACTCTGTTAGCGTATTCAGTATCGTTTTGAGGACGTCTTATTTGTTGATTTAAATCATCAAAATAGCTTTCAAATATCTCTAGCTGAACTTGAGTTGCAACCCTGTTGAATTCATCAGGCGTCATGTAGCCTCGTTGTTGCTGGTTAAGTATTAATAAGACTGTCTTATAAACAGTATCTACGTTTATTGCCATTTGTATATTTTTATTATAATATTGGGCCCGAGTAAACGAGCCCTATATTAGTATTACTTGTTTTTATAGTTTTTTATCTATAGACTTGTAAATTTCTACACCTTCGTCAGTCTTTAAAAAAGCTGCAAATGCAGAATACGGGTTTTCATCAAACGGAACGTTCATTAACTTTCTGTTATTTGATGCCCAGGTAAATGTTCTTTGGTCTTGAGATAAGTTTATAATTCCAGCTTCAGTAGCTACAATTGCAACGTTTCTAAGTTGAACATTTTCATCATTAGCTAAACTAATAAACAAAGAAGGGTTTGATTTTGCGAATAATAGTAAATCTCTTTTAAGCTCTTTAGAACTCATTGTATTTACTGTAGATCCTTTTTCAACTCTTAATATAGCTTCTGCATGATCAATCTCTATATTTCTAGCTGCGTTTAAAGCATCTATCTGCATGTCTAGTTCTTCTAAATCATCATTAGCTTCTTCTACTGCACTATATTCTTCATATATCTTATTTTTTAAAGGATGATATAAAGATAATAATTTTTGTAAGTTTTGTTTACTTTTTGGTACTCTTAAGAATCCATCGTTAAAAACAATGTGACCCATTGTACACTCTCCCTTTTGTTCATCTACTAATGGAGAATCTTGATTGGTTGCAAATCTTATTTCTCTTTGCTTACCTAATTCTTCATCAAAATACAGTAAAGCATGTTTTCTTGTATGCTTTCCTGGTATTGTTAATGTTAAAGGACTTTTACCATGTTTTAAATAGTAAATTCTATCTCTTAGTTCCCAACTTGGTTTAGTTGGTTCAACTGGTGCTACGTATGTAGCTTGTACTTGAGGTGCAACCTCAACAGTTTCTGCTTTAGCTTTTTTAGCCATAATATAATATAATTAAATAGTTTAAAAAAAATAAATACCCCCGTAATTAAACGGGGATATATATTAAAGTTGACTTATTATAGTCCTCTGAATAATACAAAGTTGTTAGCAGCTTGAGTTACTAAACATCTTTCAGATAGGAAGTTAACTTCCATAGCATCAAGAGTTGAAGTAAATGCTCCACCAGCAGAACCAGTTAACCAAGATTTCATTCTTCTATCATCACCTTGTGAAGCTCTATATCTTACGTGTAAGAAAGGGCGTCTGATGTTAGTTCCTAAAATTTGATCGTAAACTGTAGATGTTCCAGCAGGTACTAATACACCTTCAATTGAATTAACTCCAACAATTCCACCTCTTGTAGAAGCATCGTTTAAGTATTTCCAATCAGTTTTGTAAAAGTCATAAGAACCTCTTCTGAAACCACTAAAACCTAAGTTTAAAGCCATTTCTTCAGAATTTTCGAATAAACCGAAAGCAGTTCCTCCTGCAGCACCGTAAGATATTGCTCCTAACATATCGTCAAAATCAAGAGATGTTTGTCTCTGTAA
>Ga0209816_1003187_pt1 | contig 11338 bp, 6 predicted proteins | sample CoawatmetaG01DNA_FD_187509 | JGI IMG/M metagenome (GOLD analysis project Ga0209816, IMG submission 187509) | Marine microbial communities from the West Antarctic Peninsula - Coastal water metaG017-DNA (SPAdes) (version 2) | ecosystem: Environmental > Aquatic > Marine > Coastal ... | reverse complement strand
AATGAGAGAATGCTTTATTGGCCTCAGCCATACGATGAACATCTTCTTTCTTTTTGACAGCAGATCCTTTGCCTTCAGCTGCATCAGTAAGCTCACCAGCCAACCTATGATCCATAGATTTCTCGCTTCTTTTTCTTGCAGCTTCGACCAACCAACGCATTGCAAGAGCTTGTCTTCTTGAAGGTCTCACTTCAATTGGAACCTGATAAGTGGCACCGCCTACTCTTCTAGATTTAACCTCAACCATAGGCCCAATTGTATCTAGAGCTTTTTTAAATACTTCTACCGGATCTGATTTAGCAGTTTCATCTATTTTATCAAAAGCACCATATACAATTTTTTCTGCAATAGATTTTTTGCCATCTTTCATAATATGGTTCATAAACTTAGCTACGATGATATCTTTGTACTTAGGATCAGGTAGGATTTTTCTTTTTTCAGGACTTCTTCTTCTTGGCATAATTATTTACCTTTCTTGGCTCCATATTTTGATCTACGTTGTTTTCTATTTGCGACACCAGATGTGTCAAGAGATCCTCGAATAGTGTGATATCTGACACCGGGAAGATCTTTTACACGACCGCCTCTTATTAATACAACTGAATGTTCTTGAAGGTTATGCCCTTCACCGCCGATATAAGAAGTAACTTCATATCCACTGGTCAAACGAACCCTACAGACCTTTCTTAAGGCTGAATTAGGTTTTTTAGGAGTAGTAGTATACACCCGAGTGCAGACCCCTCTTCGTTGAGGACATTTTTCTAACGCTGGCACATCAGTTTTCTTAACTTTTGGTTTGCGAGGCTTTCTGATTAATTGATTTACTGTAGACATAATTTATTATTTTGACGCGATTTTATAGAGATGATTCACTACGGTCAACATTATTCCTCGCTTTCTTGTAATTCTTGTCTTAAAGCAGCTTCAATATCATCCTTGGATAACATGAAATCAGGAGAATCACCTGCTTTTTTTGCAGCCATTAGATCATGAAATTTCATTCCTGTTCCTGCAGGTATTAACCTTCCCACTACAACATTTTCTTTTAAGCCTCTCAGATAATCAACTTTACTGGTTACAGAAGCCTGAGTTAGGACTCTAGTAGTTTCCTGAAAGGAAGCAGCAGAAATAAATGAATTTGTTGTCAATGAAGCTTTGGTGATACCAAGAAGCACTCTTTCGAAGACTGCTGGTTTCTTATTGTCAGCGACAGCCTTTGCATTCTCTTCAAGTAATTCGGAGTATTCAACCTGATCACCTTGAATAAATTTAGTATCCTCACCATCAACAATTAAAGCTTTTCTGAGCATTTGACGCAAAATAGTTTCAATATGCTTATCATTTATTAAAACTCCCTGCAGCCTATAAACATCCTGGATTTCATTAACAATAAAGTTAGTGAGCTGAGGAATTCCTCGCAATCTTAAAATATCATGAGGGCTTAAAGGACCATCCGAAATAATATCTCCCTTTTCAATTCTTTCACCCTCAAATACAGTTAAGGTCCTATGTTTTGGAATAAGCATCTCAACATTTTGAGCTTTTTTAGTAGACCCATCTAGCGTGATTACCAACCTAACTTTTCCTTTGGTTTCTTTACCAAAAGCAATGGATCCAGTTTCTTCTGCAAGAATAGCTGCATCCTTTGGTTTTCTAGCTTCAAATAGATCTGCAACACGGGGAAGCCCGCCTGTTATATCCTTGGTTTTCGAACCCTCTAGAGGAATTCTTGCTAAAACTTCACCTGCATAAAGTTTTTTACCATCTTTAATATTCACAAGAGCTTTTGCAGGAAGTGAGTAATTAGCTGGAGTTTTATGCTCACCAAGGGTAACTTGCTTTCCTTTGGTATCTACCAAAGAAATTGCTGGCACTTTATCCTTTCCTGCAGATGGTCTTTCTGCAACATCAATAATCTCAATGCTACTTAAACCTGTTAGTTCGTCGGTTTTTGATCTAACGGTAACCCCATCTTCAATATCAGAGAATTGCACAATCCCCTCTACCTCACTGACGATAGGACGAGTATATGGATCCCATCCTGCGATTTTAAGACCAGGTTCCACCTTAGTATCATCTTTTGCATACAAAGTTGACCCATAGATTACTTTATGTTGCTCTATTAACTTACCTTTCTCATCGGTAAGAGTAACTTGAGTATTTCTAGACACAACAACTTCTAATTTATCCTTATTAGTAACCGTTTTTATGTCAGGTGAGAAATTTATCACACCCGAATTATTAACAACAATTGCATTATCCTCAGATGAGCTAGATGCCGCTCCTCCAATATGAAAAGTTCTCATAGTTAATTGGGTTCCAGGCTCACCAATTGATTGCGCAGCAACTACACCTACAGCCTCTCCCCGATGAACAAGTTGTCCTCTTGCTAAATCACGGCCATAACATTTTGAACATACGCCATAACTTGCTTCACAAGTCATCGGTGAGCGAACTTTTAATGATGCTAAATTTAATTCATCAATTTTAACAATGGAGTTTTCATCAATTAGGTGTCCATTAGGAAAAACCTCAACTCCCTCCATATCATTTATAGATTCAGCTATAACTCTTCCTAAGACCCTCTCAGTCAATGGTTGAATTATCTCGCCGCCTTCTACAATAGAAGACACAATAACTGATTCCTCAGTGCCACAGTCATCCTCAACAACAACGGAGTCCATGGCTACATCACAAAGTCTTCTTGTCAAATATCCAGAGTTGGCGGTTTTAAGCGCAGTGTCTGCAAGACCTTTTCTCGCTCCATGAGTAGAAATAAAATACTGCAAAACAGACAATCCTTCTCTGAAATTTGCTGTTATGGGTGTTTCAATAATTGATCCATCTGGCTTAGACATGAGTCCACGCATTCCAGAGAGTTGCCTAATTTGCGCGGGTGAACCTCTCGCTCCTGAATCTGCATACATAAATACTGAATTAAATGAAGCCTGTTCCACCGTCTTGCCATCACTATCGAGGACCTGATCAGTGCTAATCTTTGTCATCATGGCTTTTGCTACTTTTTCATTGGCCCGAGACCAAATATCAATTACTTTGTTATAACGCTCTCCTTGAGTAACAAGCCCTGATTCATATTGAGACTCAATTGCTTTAACTTCTTTTTCTGCAGCATCAATAATACCTAGCTTCTCATCAGGAATTACAAAATCATCCACACCAATTGACGAGCCTGAGCGAGTTGAATGATCAAATCCTAGATACATAAGTTGATCAGCAAAGATAACAGTAGCCTTAAGACCAGACTTTCTGTATGAAATATCTATAAGCTTAGATACAGATTTTTTATCTAAGGTTCTATTTACATTGTCAAAACCAACCTCTATGGGTGTAATTCTCCAAACTAAAACTCTTCCAACAGTTGTCTCCTCAAGGAAAGTACCTTTATCTGCATTTGTAATTCTTACTTTAATGCTGGCATGGATGTCCAATGTATCAGACTCATAAGCTCTAAGGACTTCATCTGGATTGCTGAAGATTCGTCCATTACCCTTGGCTGAAACATTATCGCGAGTCATATAATATAAACCTAAAACAATATCCTGCGTTGGATTGATTATTGGCTCTCCATTTGCTGGAGATAAGATATTATTGGTTGACATCATTAGAGCTCTTGATTCAAGTTGAGCTTCAATAGATAGAGGGACATGAACTGCCATTTGGTCACCGTCAAAATCAGCATTGAATGCTACGCAAACGAGTGGGTGGAGTTGAATAGCTTTTCCTTCGATCAGTAACGGCTCAAAAGCCTGGATTCCTAGCCTATGAAGAGTAGGGGCTCTATTTAATAGAATTGGATGTTCTCTAATAACCTCTTCAAGAATTTCCCATACTTCAGGAGTCTCTCTTTCAACTAATTTTTTAGCTGCCTTGATAGTGGTTGCTAATTCTTTTTGTTCAAGTTTTCCATAAATGTAAGGTTTAAATAACTCAAGTGCCATTTTTTTTGGAAGGCCACATTGGTGTAACTTTAGGTTTGGACCAGCCACGATTACCGATCTACCTGAGTAATCTACACGCTTACCTAGTAAATTTTGTCTAAATCTGCCTCCTTTACCCTTGATCATATCTGCAAGTGACTTAAGGGGTCGCTTATTAGTTCCTGTAATTACACGGCCTCTTCTACCATTATCTAAAAGTGCATCGACACTTTCTTGAAGCATTCTCTTCTCATTACGAACAATGATTTCCGGAGCATTAAGCTCTAGAAGTCTTTTTAGTCTATTGTTTCTGTTAATAACTCGTCTATAAAGATCATTAAGGTCTGATGTTGCAAAACGCCCGCCCTCAAGAGGAACCAAAGGTCTTAGATCAGGTGGTAGCACCGGCAGAACACTCATGATCATCCATTCTGGTTTATTACCAGATTCATTGAATGCTTCAAGTAATTTCAATCTCTTAGAAAGCTTCTTAAGCTTTGTTTCTGAGTTTGTCTGAGGAACCTCTTCTCTAATTATTCTAATTTCCTCCTCTAGATCTAACTCTTGAAGCAGGAGTTGAACTGCTTCAGCACCCATAGAAGCTGTAAATTCATCGCCATAAGAATCAAATGCTTCTACAAACTCTTCTTCTGTCAAAATTTGACATTTTTCAAGTTCAGTCAAACCAGGGTCAGTAACAATATAACTTTCAAAATAAAGTACTCGCTCAATTTCTCTGAGTGTAATATCTAAAAGCAAGCCAATTCTTGAGGGCAATGATTTTAGAAACCATATATGAGCTACTGGAGCTGCAAGCTCCACATGGCCCATTCTATCGCGCCTGACTTTTGCTAGAGTTACCTCTACTCCACATTTTTCACAGACAACACCTCTGTGCTTCATTCTCTTATATTTACCACAGATGCATTCGTAGTCTTTAACGGGACCAAAAATTTTTGCGCAGAATAAGCCATCCCTTTCAGGTTTAAAAGTTCTATAATTGATGGTCTCTGGTTTTTTTACCTCACCAAATGACCATGATCTAACCATTTGAGGGGATGCAAGCCCAGCGGTTATTGAAGAAAAATCTTCTTGCTTAACTTTCAATGAGTTTAGTATATCTTTCAATTAATTCTCCTAATTTTCAGAATCAAGTTCTATGTTAATTCCAAGTGATCTTATTTCTTTTGTCAATACGTTAAATGATTCAGGGATATTTGCATCCATTTGATAATTTCCTTCAACAATATTTTTGTACATATTTGTTCGGCCCGAAACATCATCAGATTTAACTGTAATCATTTCCTGAAGAGTATAAGCAGCGCCATAAGCTTCAAGAGCCCAGACTTCCATTTCTCCAAATCTTTGACCACCAAACTGAGCTTTTCCACCAAGAGGTTGTTGAGTAACAAGACTATATGAGCCTGTAGATCTTGCATGCATTTTGTCATCTACTAGATGATTAAGTTTGATGATATACATATATCCTACGGTCACAGGACGCTCAAACTTCCTACCAGTTCTGCCATCAAACAAAGTTAATTGCCCAGACTCAGGAAGATCTGCAAGTTTTAATAAATCTTTAATTTCTGATTCCTTGGCACCATCAAATACGGGAGTAGCGATTGGCAGCCCTTCTGACAAATTATCTGCCAATGTCAGGATCTCTGAATTATTAAAAGCACCTAAATTCTCTTTAATAACTGCATTTTTGTTGTAAAGAACATCAAGATATTTCCTTAATTCATCGGATTTAGCTTTTGCCTTAATCATTTTATTAATTTTCTCTCCAATACCTTTGGCAGCAGCACCCATATGAGTTTCTAAAACCTGGCCTACATTCATACGAGATGGAACACCTAATGGGTTTAAAACGATGTCTATTGGATTGCCTGCTTCATCATATGGCATATCCTCAATTGGCATAATTTCAGAAATAACACCTTTGTTGCCATGTCTTCCTGCCATCTTGTCCCCAGGCTGAATTCTTCTTTTAACAGCCAAGTAAACTTTAACAATTTTAATAACCCCTGGGGCTAAATCATGCCCGCGAATTATTTTTCGCTTTGTTTCTTCAAAACTATCATCAATCTCTTGGAGATAGTTAGATAAAGCTTTTTCAGCTTCTTCTACCTTACTATTTACTGAATCTTCAGAAGATCTAATAGAAAATAATTCCTCTAGGGAAAGGTCTCTAAGGTCATCGATGGAGATAATCGAGCCTTTTTTAAGGCTTGGTCCTTTCGAAACTTTGCTACCTTTTAAAATTTCATGAAGCCTGATGCGGGTTGCATCATTAATAATATTGATTTGATCATCACTATCTTTCTTCATAGTAGCGAGGTGATCTTGCTCAATAGACTTTGTTCTATCATCTTTTTCCATGCCATCTCTTGTAAAAACTTCTAAACCGATAACGGTTCCGTTAATACTTGATGGGACTCTTAGCGAAGTATCTTTTACATCAGAAGCTTTTTCACCAAATATTGCTCTCAAGAGCTTTTCTTCTGGAGATAGTTGGGTCTCACCTTTAGGAGAAATTTTTCCAACAAGTATATCCCCTGCTTTAACTTCTGCACCAACATATACCATGCCGCACTCATCTAGTTTAACGAGAGATCCTTCTCCAACATTAGGAATATCTGAGGTAATCTCTTCAGAACCTAGTTTCGTATCTCTTGAGATACAAGTTAACTCTTGAATGTGTATGGAAGTAAATCTATCTTCTCTGGATACTTTTTCAGACATCAAGATAGAATCTTCGAAGTTATATCCATTCCAAGGCATAAAGGCTATTCGAATATTTTGGCCTAATGCCAGTTCGCCATTATCTACTGACGGTCCATCAGCAAGGATATCACCAAACATTACTTTGTCGCCTAAAGAAACTAATGGCCTTTGATTGATACAAGTATTTTGATTTGATCTGGTATATTTTGTTAAATTATAAATATCAACGGCATTGTTTGAATGCTTCGAGTCTGTAACCCGAACAACTATTCTTGCAGCATCAACTCGTTCTACAACTCCATTATTCTTAGCTACAACACAAACACCTGAATCGCCAGCAACAATTGTTTCAAATCCAGTGCCAACTAATGGTTTTTCAGGTTTCAGAACCGGCACAGCTTGACGCATCATATTTGAGCCCATTAAGGCTCTATTGGCATCATCATGCTCAAGAAATGGAATCAATGAAGCTGCAACAGAAACTACTTGCTGAGGTGCAACGTCCATAAGATCTATTCTCTCTGGACTTACAAGAGCGGAGTCCCCTTTATGACGAACAGGCACCAAGTCATCTGCAAATTTTCCAAGTTTATCTAGAGCAGCATTAGCCTGAGCAATAACATATTCAGCTTCGTCAATTGCAGAAAGATAAATAATTTCATCTGTTACTTTGCCTTTGATAATTTTTCTATATGGTGTCTCAATGAATCCGTAAGAATTTGTTCTGGAGTAACATGCAAATGAGTTTATAAGACCAATATTTGGTCCCTCCGGAGTTTCAATCGGACATAATCTGCCGTAATGAGTGGGATGAACATCTCTAACCTCAAAACCTGCTCTCTCTCTAGTAAGCCCCCCCGGCCCTAATGCTGACACTCTTCTTTTATGAGTAATTTCAGATAAAGGATTATTTTGATCCATAAACTGTGAAAGTTGACTTGAGCCAAAAAATTCTTTTATAGCTGCAGTGACAGGCTTTGCATTGATTAGGTCTTGAGGGCCAAGCTCATCAGCTTCAGCCATACTAAGCCTCTCTCTAACAGCTCTTTCAACTCTTATTAAACCTACTCTGAATTGATTGGCAGTCATTTCACCTACAGACCTAACTCTCCTATTACCCAAATGATCAATATCATCTACAGAATCATGGCCATCTCTAATGTTAACAATTCCTTGCATAACTGACAAAATGTCATCAGTATCTAGTATTCCTGGTGTTTCCTTTACAGCATCTAACTTAAGCCTTCTATTAAATTTCATTCTGCCTACTTCAGAAAGATCATATCTATCTGGGTTAAAGAAGAGGTTTTGAAATAATTGCTCCGCTGAATCTTTGGTTGGCGGCTCGCCAGGTCTCATCATTCTATATATCTCTACTAGTGCCTCTAACTTATTGGAAGTACTATCCACTCTCAATGTTGAGGAGATGTATGGGCCTTTATCTAGGTCATTAATATATAAACAGTATAGTTCGGTGATACTAGTTTCCCTTAATAATTCAATCACAACGCTATCTATTTCAGTATTAGATTGAATCAAGACCTCACCAGTTTCTTTGTTGAAAACATCTTTTGCTAGAACCTTGCCGATTAAATAATCATCGTCAACTTTAAGAGATGAAATTTTACCTTGCTCTAATTCACGAACATGTCGAGCTGTAATTCTATGATTTGCTTCAACAATAACTTTTGATTTAATTTTTAGATCGATAGGTAATGTTTGGCCGCGCAATCTTGATGGGATCAAATCAATCGTTACTCCTACCTTTTCAATATGAACTGTATCAATTTCATAGAAATTTTGAAGAATCTCTTCTGTACTCATATCAAGAGCCTTTAGAATAATTGTTCCAGGAATTTTTCTTCTTCGATCAATTCGACAATATAGATTGTCCTTTGGATCAAATTCGAAATCTAACCATGAGCCTCTGTATGGAATTATTCTTGCAGAATATAAGACCTTGCCTGATGAATGAGTTTTTCCCTTATCATGATCATAGAAAACTCCTGGAGACCTATGAAGTTGGTTTACTACAACCCTCTCAGTTCCGTTAATCACAAAAGAACCATTCTCAGTCATTAGTGGAACTTCTCCCATAAAGACTTCTCCCTCTTTGACATCCTTAACTTCTTGAAAGTTTGTATCCCTATCGTAAATAACTAAGCGCACTTTAATTCGCAAAGGAGCTGAAAAACTAAGACCCTGAACCAAGCATTCTTTTACAGAATATGATGGTTTACCTAATTCATACGAAACATATTCAAGGGCTGCATTGCCGGAGACACTAGTGATTGGAAAAAGAGTTTGAAAAACTTCTTCAAGACCTTGATTTACTCTTGCACCTTCGTCAACATGCTGTTGCAAAAAATGTGAGTACGATTCAAGTTGAGTCTCTATAAGCCTTGGAAGTTCCATAACCTTAGGTAATCTTCCAAAGTTTTTTCTAATTCTTTTTTTCTCAGTATAGCTATACGACATATGTTGCCCTTTAAATATTAATAATTAATTGAAAGATCTACTTCAGCTCTGCGGTTGCACCAGCTTCAATTAGTTGCTTAAGCATGTCTTCAGCATCAGCCTTGCTAACTCCTTCTTTTAATGTGTTTGGCGCGCCATCAACCATGTCTTTAGCTTCTTTCAGACCCAAGCCAGTTATTGCACGAACAGCTTTAATTGCTTGAACTTTCTGGTCTCCAGCCGCAGTCAACACCAAATCAAATTCAGTTTGCTCTTCAGCAGCAGCAGCTTCTCCACCACCAGCGGCAGCAGGGGCAGCAGCAACAGCAGCAGCAGCAGTTACACCAAATTTTTCTTCAATAGCTGAAATTAAATCAACTAAGTCCATAACGGACATCTCTTCAATCGAACTTAAAATATCATCTTTAGATATTGTCATTTTTTTCTCCTAGATTTAGGCGTTTGCCTGTTTATTGTCACGAACTGCAGCAAGAACCCTAGCTAATTTGCTTGGCACTTCATTAAGAAGTGTTGCAAATTTACCAATTGGTGCTTGTAGCACAGAAGCGATAAGAGTTAATGCTTCTTCTCTTGAAGGCAACGATGCTAAAACATCTATTTGCGCTCCATCAAGAAGTTGCCCTTCTACTACCAAAGCTTTGATCTCGAGAGCTTCAAAGTTTTCAGCGTAAGTTTTTAACATCTTAGCTGCTGCACCTGGCTCAGCATATGAGAATGCAAAAAGTGATGGCCCTGTTAAAACTTCATTGGTACAACCAAAGTCAGTCCCTTCAAATGCCAATTTTGCAAGTGAGTTTTTTATAACCTGGATATGAACTCCAGATTCTGTTCCTTGTCTTCTAATCTCAGTTAACTCAGAAACCTTAAGGCCCCTGGCGTCAGAAATTACAAGCGAAGATGCAGAAGCCGTAACTTCCTTTACTTCCTGAACTATTCTCTCTTTATCTTCTCTAGCTAATGCCACAACAATTCTCCTATTAATGCCTTTCGGCTAATCAGTGACAAACCGCATTCGCAATTTGAACACCACCTACGTAGGAAATTAAGCTTTCGCACCTACGGTCTTTGACGGCTGCGATAATCGCAACAATCTAGGGTCAAAAAAGACCCTAAAATCTATAAAGCAAAGGAAGCAGGAGCAACTTTTACCCCTGGTCCCATCGTGCTACTTAAAGCAACACTATGTATGTAAACACCTTTTGCAGAAGCGGGTTTTAATTTCTTAACCTCTTCAAGCATAGCCGTTGCATTTTCTTGTATTTGATTTGAAGAAAAAGAAACTTTACCAATGCATCCATGCAAAATTCCATTCTTATCTGTTCTAAATCTTACCTGCCCTGATTTGGCATTTTTAATAGCATCGCCAACTTTTTCGGTAACAGTTCCAGTTTTAGGATTAGGCATTAAGCCTTTAGGACCCAGAACCTGACCAAGCTGACCAACAACTTTCATTGCTGCTTGAGAAGAAATAACAACATCAACTGAAATCTCTTCTTTCTTAAACTGTTCTGCTAAATCTTCCATGCCCACAAAATCTGCACCAGCATCTTTAGCTTCTTTAGCCTGATCGCCGTCTGCAAAAACTGCAACAGAGACTGCCTTGCCAAGTGAATGAGGAAGAGTAATAGCGCCTCTAACGTTTTGATCAGATTTACCAGCATCAATACCAAGCCTTAGAGCAATATCAATAGACTCATCAAATTTAGAAGATTTTACTGTTTGAAAAATAGTCATAGCTTCATCTAGAGAATACGTAGTCTCCGGATTAACAAGTTCTAATAGTTGTTTTTTCTTTTTAGTTAGCTTAGTCATTATTTAACCTCTACTCCCATGCTTCGTGCTGTGCCTTCAATAATTTTTACTGCTTGATCCATGCTATTAGCATTTAAATCTTTTTGCTTCATCGTCACAATTTCTTCAAGTTGAGCTCTTGTAATTGTTCCAACCTTCTCTCTGTTTGGAACGCCGCTGCCCTTAGTGATTCCCAATGCTTTTCTTATTAGCACAGCTGCTGGGGGTGACTTAACTTCAAAAGTGAAAGATTTGTCTTCATAAACAGTGATCACCACTGGAAGAGGAAGCCCTTTCTCTGTACTCATCGTTTCAGCATTAAAGGCATTGCAAAAATCCATGATGTTCACAGCGGCTTGACCCAATGCAGGCCCAACCGGAGGACTAGGATTAGCTTCGCC
>Ga0209816_1003184_pt1 | contig 11344 bp, 13 predicted proteins | sample CoawatmetaG01DNA_FD_187509 | JGI IMG/M metagenome (GOLD analysis project Ga0209816, IMG submission 187509) | Marine microbial communities from the West Antarctic Peninsula - Coastal water metaG017-DNA (SPAdes) (version 2) | ecosystem: Environmental > Aquatic > Marine > Coastal ... | reverse complement strand
AGATTAAGGCAAGATTCAAAATGCCCCCCCGTCTAACAATTTATGGGGTAGTGTTATTATTATACATCTCACACACACGGGTGACACCCCCGTACCCCCTTGCCTTACACCCCCTAGACAATGTAAAAAAAATATAAAATGGGAGTATTACAAATGGCAGGCAAGGCATTACGCAGGCGAATACTAGCCGACATCTCTAAGCAAGGCGGAGCAGATTACCTGTTTGACCAGCTCGCCTCTGGCAAAACACTTACTAAGCTTGCTGCTGAGTATGAGTGCAGCCGTGAGTATTTCAGCAAGTCCATCCACGCTATCCCAGAATATGCTTCTGCCGTGTCAAAGGCGCGGCAAGCTGCGGCAGACGCGTTGGTTGAGCAGGGCTTGGAGATGGTTGACGCGTTAGGCGGCGACAGTTCTACGTCGGAGATTGCTGCCACACGCGAAAAGGTTCAGTGGCGCAAGTTTATGGCTGGCTCATACAATCAGGAGCGATACGGCAATCGGCCTCAAACAAACCTGACCATATCTGTGAGCGACATGCACTTAGACGCCTTGCGCAAAGTTAATTCTGATCTTGACGCAATTGATAAGTTTGACCGCGAGCGCGAGGAATTGGCCATTGACGCTGAGTGTGAGGATGTCACAAATGAATAACGCCAACCCTTTGGAGGAGTTTGTGCTGCGCTACCGCGACGACCCGGTTTTGTTTGTGCAGGAAGTTTTAGGCGCTACTCCTTACGATTATCAGGCTGAGTTCTTGGACGCTTTAGCTGCTGGCGAGCGTAAGATGTCTGTGCGGTCTGGCCACGGTACTGGCAAGTCAACAACGGCGTCTTGGGCTATGCTTTGGTATGTTTTGCTGCGCTTCCCCAATAAAGTTGTGGTTACGGCACCCACGTCCGGCCAGTTGTTTGATGCTTTGTTTGCCGAGCTTAAGCGTTGGATTAATGAGCTGCCGGATCAGCTTAAGGTTTTGTTGACGGTTAAGTCCGACCGGGTTGAGCTGACTGCGGCCCCGGCTGAAGCTTTTATTTCGGCTAGAACGTCACGCGCTGAGACGCCCGAAGCACTTGCCGGGGTACACTCTGCAAATGTGCTGTTGGTTGTAGACGAGGCTTCTGGTGTGCCTGAGAAGGTGTTTGAGGCTGCCGCGGGTTCTATGTCGGGTCACGCTGCGACTACGATATTGTTATCCAACCCCACCCGGTCTAGTGGTACGTTTTTTGAAAGCCAGACAAGACTTAAAAATACTTGGTGGACACGGCGTTGGTCGTGCGTGGATAGCCCGCTTGTGTCTGACGAGTTTGTTGACGAGATGCGTGCGAGATACGGTGAGGATAGCAATGCTTTTCGCATTCGTGTGTTGGGCGAGTTTCCCATGGCGGATGATGACACGATTATTCCGTTTCATTTAGTTGAAAGCGCTATTCGCCGTGATATTGAGGTTACGCCTGACGCAAAGCCTATTTGGGGTTTAGACGTGGCTCGGTTTGGGGCTGACAAAACTGCGTTGTGTAAGCGGTATGGCAATGTTGTGACTGAGATTACGTCCTGGCAGGGCTTAGATTTGATGCAGACAGTTGGGCGAGTTATGGCCGAATACGAAGGCTTGCAGCCTTCTATGCGCCCTAAGGAGATACTAGTTGATAGCATTGGCGTTGGCGGCGGTGTTGTTGACAGGTTGCGTGAGTTGGGCGCGCCTGTTCGCGGGATTAATGTTGGTGAGTCACCAGCGATGGGTAATACTTATATGAATTTGCGGGCTGAGCTTTGGTTTAAAACTAAGGGTTGGTTGGAAGATAGGTCGTGCAAGCTGCCCAATGATGATCAATTGCTGGCCGAGTTAACGGGCATACGTTACGGCTTTACGCCGGGGGGAAAGATGAAAGCTGAGAGTAAAGATGAGATGCGCAAGCGTGGTTTAAAATCGCCTGACCTTGCCGATGCTTTGTGTTTAACTATGGCGTCTGACGCTGCGACGGCTTTATCTGGCGCGATGTCAAGTTGGAAAACGGCCATAAAACGTAATTTAAAAGGTATTGCATGAAGCAAATTCCGTTTTACAAGTTGTCGCCTAAACTAAAGAATATACGCATGAACAACTGGATTAAACAGTATATTGGACGGGGCTTATCTTTAGAGGATGCTCAGCATGCTGCGCGTTGGCGGGCAGGGCATTGGAAGTTGTCAGACCGCATGGAAAAAGTTATGGCTGACATTAAGGATATATGATATTGCGGGTAATACCCCTTCCGTGGCCTTTGTAAAATAAATGTGCTACTGTGTAAAAAGGATTGATAATATTAAACCATGTAAAGGTTGCCCAACCCCCGCCGCTTTCAAGCGCGCTGGCACTTGTTTGGCAAAAAAATACGGGAAGTAAGCATTATGGGTATTTTAGATTTTCTTGGAGATTTATCGTCTAAGCGCAGCAAAGAGCTTGGGCTTGGCGGCTTGCAGTCTTTGTTAGGAACGCGCGGAGCAGCGCAAGCTGGCGCCACTGGCGATGAGATGATGAAGATTACCGGAGGCGATAGCTTGCCGGGTTATTATGATCCAAATACTCGCGAGTATGTGCCTTGGTACGTTGATTTATTTGACGGCGGTGGTTTTAATTCTGCTGGCGGTGCAATCTCTGCTGAGCAGCCTAAGGGTATTATGGACGTAGCTGCTAAAGGGCCAAGTATTGCTCAAAAAGAATTAATGGGCGGTGGTAATATTGAGCTTTCTGACATGGAGAGATTAAATCGTATGTCAGGCAGTGACCCGCGAAATATGGGCGGTGGTAATATTGAGCTTTCTGACATGGAAAGATTAAATCGTATGCCGGGCAGTGACCCGCGAAATATGGGCGGTGCTTCTGGTTACGGTCAGACTGGTGTAAGTCCGCTTGACCCATTTGGCGGAGCTGGTCCAACTATACCTGTACCTACTGCAACCGATCCTTTTAACGTGCCGTTTGCGGATTTTTCTTCCGCGCCTATGGGCGTTGATGAGCGTAATCTTGGTGGTGCGGTTCTAGCTGCAGAATACCAAAAATTTGTTCAGTATTTAACAAAAGCAGGTGGCTTTGAGCGTGAGCTACAAGACCCCGAATGGCTTTTACGCACATTTCAAGATGGTAAAGCAAAAGGTAGGTTATAATTAATGGCAATAACAACTTACGCAGAGCTAAAATCTAGCATTGCAGACTTTCTTAACCGCGATGACTTAACCGCCATTGCTGGCGATTTCGTCACGCTGGCTGAGGCTGGAATGCAACGTCAGGTCCGTCACTGGCGGCAAGAGAAGCGCAGCACGGCAACAATTGACACGCAATATAGCGCGATACCTGCTGACTTCCTTGAGGACATCCGGTTTTACATTACATCCGGCACGACTAGCCCGCTTGAGAAGATTAGTCAGTTCCAGTTGATTGAGCGTAAATTTACCTCATCTAACGCTGCTGGCGTTCCACGTTATTATGCTTTGACTGCTGGCGAGTTAGAAGTTTATCCAAGACCAAACGGCGATTACACGGTTGAACTTTATTACTACTCGCGCATTCCAGAGTTAAGCGATAGCGTGACGACTAACTGGTTGCTGGAATATTTCCCTGACGCATACTTGTATGGGTCTTTAATTCACTCTGCTCCTTACTTAAAAGAGGATGCACGTTTGACTACTTGGGCGGCTTTGTATCAAAGTGCAATTGATGCTATAAACGAGTCAGGTGATGCAGCTAAATTTGGCGGATCAGGCCGTCGCATGAAAATAAAGGCGTACTAATATGAGTTTTTCTAATGAATTTGAAACCAGAGTTTTAACTTATGTTTTCACAACGAGCAGCACAACGCGCCCAACTCAGTGGCATATTGCGCTTTACACTGGCGCGCCATCTGACCCCGGCGGCGGAACTGAAGTATCTGGCGGCGGTTATGTCCGAAGGGCTGTTGCGTTTGCCGTTTCTGGCAACACTGCCTCAAACAATGCTGCGATTGAGTGGCCAGTTGCCACGGCGAGTTATGGCACCGTTACGCACGTCGGTGTTTTTGACGCTGCAAGCAGCGGCAACTTAATTGCTTACGCGGCGTTAACAGCTAGTAAAGCAATTGCTACTGGCGATGTATTTAGGCTCCCATCTGGTGACCTTGACGTTACACTCGACTAATGGCTGAGTATCGCAGCGGCTACGGCAGGGCTACATACGGCTCGTATAACTACGGGCTGGATGGCTTTGTCACTGACGGCGCTGGCACAATTATTATTACGACTACTACCGCTGCCGCTTCGGTTCGCGTTAGATTAACTGCGTCTATTATTGTTGGCGTTTCTTCCACATCATCTGAAGCTATTCGGGTTCGTGAGGCATCTGCGTCCAGCACGGCTTCCGCTACAACTGCATCTTCTGCCCAGCGAGTGCGTAACGGCGTTGGCGTTTCTGCTTGTGCTGCAACAACAACTGCTTCTTGCGTTCGTAAGCGCAATGCTGCTGGTACAGTTACTGCTGCGGCAACTGTTAGCTCTAGTGCAGTTCGCGTTAAGCCTACCTCTGCGACAGTATCTGCTGTTTGCAGTACATCTGCCAGGGCTGAAGCAATATACAGCAGTAGTGCTGACATTGTTTGCGTTATAACATCTGTGGCAACGTGCAACCGGGTTCAGTCGGATAGTGCTTTAATTGTCACTGTTTTAAGTACGACTTGCAGTGCTGTTAAAAAATGGGAGCCAATCCCTGACACACCTGAAACTTGGACTGATGTTGCCCCCGCAGAGAAAATATGGCAATATGCCCCTAACGCATCTGGTAACTGGACTGCGCTTTCCCCAAATTAACGGAATAAAGCGCTGTTTTAGGCAACTGTACAACTCTGGCTAACGCCGAATAGGAGAATAACATGGCTGATACAACGACAACGGCATATAGTTTAACCAAACCAGAAGTTGGTGCTTCCGAAGACACTTGGGGTGCAAAGATCAACACTGATTTGGATAACTTAGACACAATTGTAAATGCGATTGGCGGCAAAACTGCTGCTGCTACGTTGTCTTTTGCGAATGCGGCCAAGGTTGTGACGACTGCCGCAGGTGCTAACATCACGGGTACTGTCACGGCAACAGGCACTTCAGTATTTGCTTCATTGGACATCTCTGGTGACATAGACGTAGACGGTACAACAAACCTAGACATTGTGGACGTTGATGGTGCAGCTAACTTTGCAGCAAACGTAACTATTGCAGCTGGTGCTGACCTTATTACTGCTTCAGCAGGAGACGACAATGTTTGTATAGGTTTAGACGCAGGTGACTCAATAGCATCAGGTGGAAATCGCAATATTGTAATAGGAAGAAATGCAGGTACTGCGATTACGACTGGTGATTCTAATGTTGCTATCGGTTTTGACGCTCTTAAAACTGAAGATGCTAACGGAAATAACGTAGCGATTGGAGCATCCGCTTTAGCTACTCAAAACGCAGGAGCAGATGGCTACAACGTAGCAGTTGGTTATAACACAGGAATAGCAGTCACCACAGGTTTAAGAAATACCCTCATAGGTGCTAATGCAGGTGATGCTTTAACTGACGCAGATGATAACGTAGGTGTAGGACATAACGCTTTAGGCGGGAATACCATAGGTTCAAAAAGTGTAGCTATAGGTAAGGATGCTTTAGAAAGTCAAAACCCTGCTACTGCTGTTGCTATGTATAACGTAGCAGTCGGGGATAGTGCAGGAATAGCAGTCACCACAGGCGTACAGAACACCCTAATCGGGGGCCAAGCTGGAGATGCACTCACTAGTGGTAGTGGTAATGTTGTAATGGGCTACAATGCGTTTAGTGCAGAAGATACTGGTAGTAATCACGTTGCCATAGGTAAATCAGCATTAGCTGCTTTAAATATAGGCGGTAACAGTAACGTAGCCGTAGGCTTAAATGCATTAGCTGCAAATGTCTCTGGTGGAAGGAATACTGCTATTGGAACAAATACTCTTGCTGCTCAGAATACATCAGGAGGAGCAGCAGATACTTATAACACGGCTATTGGAGATAGTGCAGGAATAGCAGTCACCACAGGCGTAAGAAATACGTTGGTTGGAGGAACCACAGGACAAGGTTTAACCACAGGCGGTAATAATGTTGCTATGGGTTATGGTGCGCTTTATACAGATGATGTAGGAAGCAATAATGTTGCTATAGGTGTTTCCGCACTACAAAATCAAAACACTTCTACCGCTGCAAACAATTACAATACAGCAGTAGGATCACAAGCAGGTCTATCAATCACCACAGGTTTACGAAATGTCTTAATAGGTGGTCTAACAGGAGATGGACTTACAGATGCTGATGATAACACAGCTTTGGGTATGGATGCACTTAGCACAGATACATTAGGTAGTAAATCAACCGCAGTAGGTAAAGGTGCTTTAAATGTTCAAAACTTCACTACAGCGACAGATACTCACAATACCGCAGTTGGTTATAACGCAGGAACAGCAGTCACAACTGGCATAAGAAACACCATTATGGGGGGCGAAGCTGGAGACGCTCTTACTGATGCAGATGATAACACAGCAATAGGATCATTAGCACTTAGTGCAGATACTCTTGGTAGCAAGTCTACGGCTATAGGTAGAGGCGCATTAAAAGTTCAAAACTTTACTACTGCTACAGATACTCACAATACCGCAGTTGGTTATTCCACAGGTGAGAGAGTCACAACGGGTAGATTTAATGATCTATTTGGTAGTTTAGCAGGAGATGCTCTAACAGTTGGAGGTTCTAACGTTGCTATGGGTCATGCCGCATTGAGTACAGATACGGCGGGTAGTCAATCTGTAGCAATAGGCACAGGTGCTTTAAATGCTCAAAACTTTACTACAGCTACAGATGCTCACAACGTAGCTGTTGGTAGGTCTGCGGGATTATCAGTCACAACTGGCAAAAGAAACACAATCATGGGTAGCGAAGCTGGAGATGCTTTAACTGATGCTGATTTTAATGTAGCAATAGGATCATTAGCATTAAGTGCCGATACCTTGGGCAGCAGGTCGGTGGCTATTGGTACTTCAGCTTTGCGTAGTCAAAACTTTACTACAGCTACAAATACTTTCAACACTGCTGTGGGACATGATGCAGGGCAATTAATCACAACTGGCATAAAAAATACCCTAATCGGGGCGCTTTGTGGTGACAACCTTACCACAGGCGATTTATGCACTAAAGTTGGGTACAACCTGAACGAAAGTGCTGTTGGTATAGATAACGAAATTATGATAGGTACTAACATTACGGGAGCTGGGGCTAACACCATACGTTTAGGTAATGCGGCAGGTAATGCAACACTTAACTTTGACGGTTCAGACACATCATGGGCAGCGGCCTCCGACTCAAGACTTAAAAAGGAGGTAGTTAATTCTACTGTAGGTTTAAACTTTATTAAAGATTTACGCTCTGTTACATTTAAGTGGAATGCTAAAAATGCTATTGAAAATAGTTTACCTCAATATGACTCTACTTCTTCGGAGCCTGTGTTTGGAGAAGGTAAAGCTCATCATGGATTTATAGCTCAAGAAGTCAAAGCTGTTATTAATTCACACTCTGATGTTGTTGATGGTCACAATCTTTGGAGTGAAGACCCTGATGGAACACAACAAATATCGCAAGGTGCATTAGTACCTATGCTAGTCAAAGCCATCCAAGAACTCTCCGCAAAGAACGATGCCTTGGCAGCCCGTATCACAGCCCTAGAAGGTTAAACATGGAACTAATACCACGCCACTTTCCAAACGTAGGTGTAGTTGAGGCACAGCTACCAGAAGACGTGACGAAAGATATATGGAAGGTTATCAAGAAGGCACGGAAAAATCCTGATAACATGAAGGGTGAGCTTGCTGGCAACATAAGCTCATCCATCAGGCTGGACTCTAGCTCACCGCTGCTTGAGAAGTTTATCACTGAGGTAATACCCTCGTTCATGGATAGCCACATACAGAACTATGGCGCACCTTGGAGAGCAGTTATGAAGGAGGGCGAAGGGTTTAACCTTGAGAGCCTCTGGGTTAACTTCCAGAAGCAACATGAGTTCAATCCACCTCATGATCACAGTGGCGTGTTTAGCTTTGTAATCTGGATGCAGATACCTACGTCCTACGCAGAGCAACGCAAGCTACCTGTATGCGCTGAATCAAATGCAGATAATCACATCAGCAACTTCGCATTCAGCTACACTAATACGTTAGGCAAGGTATCTACCTTTGCGTATAACATGGAGAAAGAAGCGGAAGGTTATATGGTTATGTTTCCCTCGCAGATGCTCCATCAGGTTTTCCCATTCTACGAGAATGACGGAGAAAGAATATCAATCTCAGGCAATGTTAATATTGCTCCATTAAAAGGATAAAAGAAAATGGCAAGAGACGCAGCACAAATCGCACAGGATCACTCAGCATTGCTGGGCAGTGTGTCAGTAATTACTAACGTGATTGATGATAGCAATGAGTTCTGTAACGACTTAGACTTAGCAGGAAAGAAAGAGCGTGTAGCTCGTAGCAATGGCTATCTGGTACACATGAAGGCGCTAGACGATTGGGGCAGCGAGAGCTTTACTGCAATAGACGCAGCTATATCTGCAGCTAATACTTTTGCTAACTCTTAAACTTAAAGATGCGTAAGTGTTAAACTAAATCTAAATACAGCATCAGGGTGGCTAGCGCCGCCCTTTTGCTTATTTGATTTAATGTGTTATGTTGGCGTAACGCGATAAAACGAGCGAGGCTTAAATGGCGCTGATTGATCTTAACATTCCGGCTGGCGTTTATCGCAACGGAACTGACCTTCAAAGCATGGGCCGCTGGCATGATGCGAGTTTAATTCGTTGGGGTGACGGCGTTATGCGGCCAATCGGCGGATGGCGCTTGCGTTCTTCAACAGCGGCTAACGCAATCTTGCGAGGCATGTTAACTTGGATTGACAACAGTGATAACCGTTGGATTGCGTCTGGAACATACAACAAACTTTACGTCTGGGTCGCATCAGGTGTCCGACACGACATTACGCCCGCCGGGCTAACCGCTGGCCGCGTTGATGCCGTTTCGTTTACTGGCTATGGCGGCTCTAACTTTGGATCATACGCTTACGGCATTGCCCGACCTGACACCGTTAAGATTGATCCGGCCACAAGCTGGGATTTAGAGTCTTGGGGCGAGTATCTGCTGGCCTGCAACGAAGATGACGGAAAGATTTATCAGTGGCAGCTAAACACCGGCGTTGTTGCGGCCGTGCTGTCTAACGCCCCAACATCCAATCGCGGAATTGTTGTAACTGAGGAGCGTTTCTTGTTTGCTCTTGGCGCTGGAGGCAACCCCCGCAAAGTGCAATGGTCTGACCGCGAAAACAATAATCTATGGGTGCCAGCCGCAACAAATGAGTCTGGTGATCTTGAGTTAAACACGTCAGGCGTGTTAATGAAAGGAATTACCGTAAGTGGTCAAACTTTACTTTTAACCACACGCGATGCTCACGTTGCCAACTACATTGGCCCACCTTACGTTTACGGTATTGAGCGCGTTGGTACGAGCTGTGGCTTGGCTGCAAAGCAAGCTGCGGTTGTAGTTGACCGTGGCGCATTTTGGATGGGCGTTAATTCGTTTTACGCATACACTGGCGGCGCTGTGCAAGAATTGCCTTGCGACGTATCTGACTACGTTTTTAACGATATTAACAAGGGCCAAATCAGCAAGACTTTTGGCATGTCAAACTCAATGTTTGGCGAGATTACTTGGTTTTACCCCAGCGCAGCGTCAACGGAAAACAACCGCTACGTCACATATAATTACACAGAAAACACTTGGATGATTGGCGAACTGGCCCGCACGGCTGGCATTGACCGTGGAGCATTCCGCCAGCCCATGATGGCAGACGCTGATGACTATAAAATTTACGAGCATGAAATTGGGTTTGACTACGGAACCTTAACGCCATTTGCTGAAACTGGGCCATTCCGCATTGGTACGGGCAACCAAGTTATGAGCGTGACTGAATTATTGCCGGATGAAAAGTCGCAAGGTGACGTAAGCGCCGTTTTTAAGACACGTTTTTATCCAAACGGCACTGAGCGGTCATACGGCCCTTACTCCATGAGCAACCCAACGTCGGTCAGGTTTACCGGGCGTCAAGTTCGCATGCGGGTTGAGGGAGAGCGTTTAGCTGATTGGCGCGTTGGCATTAACCGCGTTGATGCTTTTGCCGGTGGCCGTAGATGACCCAGCAGAACCGTCCACCAGAACCGCAGGATAAGGATTGGCAGACCTGGGGCCGACGCCTTATGGCTTACCTGTCCCAAACCCGCTCTTCTTTGGTTCAACAAACTGGAAGCGAAAACGCAGCTGACGACGGCACGATTATGTGGGACAGGGTTAACAAGTATCCAGTTGTGAGCGGATCAGGCGCTTTTAAAGAGGTTGTACTAAAAAACGCAACCCCATCTTCAAGCGTCGGAGTGGCTGGTGACAAGGCTGGGCTGATTAGCTGGGACGCTTCATATATTTATGTTTGCACTGGCGCTTTCAACGCCTCTTCTCACATATGGAAGCGCGCAGCAATTACAGGGGGTAGTTGGTGATAGATAGCGAACTAGAGCGCTGCAAACCTTGGATCGAGGCAGCTTTAGGGTATAGCGGCGGAACTCACGACTTCATTGACGTGGCCGAAGGCATCTACAAAGGCACCATGCAGTTGTGGCCAACGCCAAAAGGGTGCATAGTCACTGAAATTGTGGTATATCCACGGAAGAAGATTTTAAACGTGTTCCTTGGTGGCGGTGAATTGAACCAGATTTTGGATATGCACGACGATGTAATAGAGTGGGCTAAGGTGCAAGGTTGCGCAGCCCTGACCATGACTGGCCGCTTTGGCTGGAAGAAACCATTGAAGGCGCACGGTTGGGAAGCCCAGCACACGTCCTACGTTAAGGAGTTCGGATAATGTCCAAAGGCGGATCAACATCCACAGCAGTGGAAATCCCTGAGTATATTGAGGATGCGGCAAAGCGCAATCTCAACAGGGCTGAAAGAATTTCTAAAATTCCCTTTACGCCGTATTACGGCCCTGACGTTGCGGCATTAAACCCAATGCAATTGGCCGCGCTCCAAAACACGTCTGATACTGCTAGTGCATTTGGCACGGCTGGCGGCAATATGTCCCAGAGAGACATTAGGGGCGGAATGGACGCACCCACAACCTACTCGGGCGGCATCCAAGGGTACTCAGCCGCACCGATATACGAGCAATCTTTGGAGGATTTAGCCACCGCCAGACCCGGCCAAAAAGAATACATAGATAGCTTTTTTATTGACCCGTATACTGG
>Ga0209816_1003179_pt1 | contig 11349 bp, 5 predicted proteins | sample CoawatmetaG01DNA_FD_187509 | JGI IMG/M metagenome (GOLD analysis project Ga0209816, IMG submission 187509) | Marine microbial communities from the West Antarctic Peninsula - Coastal water metaG017-DNA (SPAdes) (version 2) | ecosystem: Environmental > Aquatic > Marine > Coastal ... | reverse complement strand
TCTTTTTGCCCTGAGGATGGAGATGAAGAGGGAAATTTAAGAGGATTGTATGAACAGCCTATGGCTGAAAACAATCTTGTCAAACACACACACTACCCTGTATCTAGTCCGTCCGGCACTTTGCATACGAATTGGTACTTTTTAATGAGCTCGCGTGGCGGGGGATGGACCAGGAAATCGTCATTTGACAGTAAGCGTGACGACGTCTGGACGCGTTATATTCCCGGGGGATTCCCTCAGATCATTGGCGGGACAATGTCTTACGCCGGTGAAGATCCAGTCGACGTAGAGCCTTTAAACAACATCCCACCTAATTTTGGAGTATATATGTGGAAGCGAACAGCATAAAATTTAATTAATTATGGCAAGTATTACTATAGTAAAATTTAAAGTACGGCGAGGAGCAAACGCCCAGCGGGAAGCTATTACACTAGATCAAGGAGAGCTTGGATATACTACAGATACCAGAAGATTATTTGTAGGTGATGGAGCAACAGCCGGGGGGCATGTAATAGGAAACAAAGTACTACCTAAAGTATTTGCAAGTGCTGCTAGCTTAGGGCCGGATTCCAATCCGGGAATGCAGTTGGGGGATATTGGGTATGTAGACAGCAAGTTATACATGCTTACATCTACCACATATAAAGATGACTTGTCAGGTTACGCGTATATTGGTAATGTACCTGATAATACATACATAGAATTTGATAGTAATAATAGATTAACTGTTAAGCCAGCATCTTTAGATGGTGCTGTATTTGCCAATGCTACATATACCGGAGGGATTAAATTAGGTGCCGATGGTACTTCTCTAACTGTAGACTTAAACACAGGTTTCTTCGAATTATCAGGACCTACAGGTAAGCCGCAAACTAGTGTATCACCTCTTCAAGATTCAATAACTCAACGAGAAATTAATTCAAACTCCTTTGTAAGAGGATTGTCAGGTGGTAATGATGAATTAATTGGATTAAATGTAGATGGATCATATTTTAATTTTAATGCTGCTGATAAGCTTATAATATCAGATACACGAGTTGCAACAATAACTGGTTCTATAGATGTAGGAATAAATCAAGGGTTAAGTTATAATAGTGCTAATAAACTAGTTGCAACAGTTAAGTCAGTAACTTCACCTATGAGCTTAAATGACGCTGGTGATATATCACTAGCTGGTGGTATGGATGGTTACACTAAAGAATTTCCCTACATAAATTTTGACAGCGGGATAGCTCAAAATAATACTACTTCTATTTGGGGGGTAATTACTGGGCTTGGCTTGTCTGGAAACGACAGTTCTCCAGCAGTTCCTGTTGGTACTATATTACCACATTCAAATGCATTTACATCTTCTCCTGCTGGTTACGTGCTTTGCGATGGTAGAGACTATGAAATCGGTGCTGAAGGTTCGACATATAATGATCTTTATCAAGTAATCGGCACCCGATATGGTAGTAAAGCCGGCACTACTTTTTCTGTGCCTTCTTTAACGGGTGGGGGCGTGCCTGGTATGTTATATGGGTATAATAACACTGCACCTGAATTTGCAGCAGTTTGGCTTTCTGGTGGAAGCGCTGAGACAGAGAATATCGGTTTAAGCGGGTTAGGAATTAATTACATAATTAAATATTCTGCTACTGCAGATAACGTTAATTTGTTTAATGGATGCCCTAATCAGAAGTCTGCTGGATTACAAAGTAAATATAATCAAAAGACATATAAGGGCCTGTCGTATGGCGGAGCTACTGTGGAATTAAGTTCGGCAGGATTTATTACTTTTGCCGATGGAGGCACTGTAAGAAATGATGCAAGTAGTGAAGGCTTTGATAGATTTGCAATCCCCGTATATAGTTGGTAAATTAAATAATAAAAACAATGGCAATTGAAATTTTAGAAAACACCTTATTAAAACTTCTAGTAAGAAGGGGGACTGATTCCGATAGAAAGCAAATAACACTAGACAGCGGTGAGTTAGGATATGCAACAGATACTCAGCGACTTTGGATCGGTACAGGCAATACAGCAGGAGGGGTAATTGTAGGTAATAAATTCCTTGGTACGCATAATGATGTTACCACTTTTGCCCCAGCAGTAACGGGTGATTGCGCATTTGATACTGATAATAATATTCTTTATGTTTGCACCGCAGGTGATGGTAGCATTGCCGAGCATTGGACAACAATTGCAACAAATACCACTGCTGCAGATACCTCTATACTAATAAACGCCGGGCAAGGAGTTTCTATTGGAACACTTTCAGCTACTAATACAGATGGATTAGCTGTTATATCAACTGATCTTTTGGGAAATTCTATTGAAAGAGATACCAATAGTAGAATAGCTCTAAGCGGTACGGTAAATATAGATTATATTACCCAAAGAACCGTTAGTTCGTCTAGCTACCTTTCTTTACCTTCAAAATTAAAAATTAATGCAGTCGATTATGATTGGCCGGCGAATATCTCAGTAGAAGGATCATCTTTAATAGCAAAAACCAATGGAACATTAAACTGGGCATTACCTGAAATAGTAACTGCAACAGTAGCTCCAACTACTGCAGTAGCTATTCCGGTAGGTACAATATTTCCATTTGCGTCTGGTAATGCTGAAGTGCCTTATGGGTGGTTACCATGTGATGGTAGATCAATAGTCGGCGCTCACTATAAAGATTTATCTGCGGTAATAGCAAGTAATTACGGGGGAGACACTGAAAACTTTAATCTACCTAATTTAGATAACAAGGTGCTCTACGGTGCTACCACCTATCCAGTTGATACTACATTGATGGGAGTTACCACTGCTGCTCCGGGAGCTACACATGGTTCTTTATTATCGGCAACGGGAATGACTTTTATTATAAAAGCTGTCGGAGGTATAACAAGCCCTACTCTTACAATTAGAAAAAACCTTTCCGCATTTATTAATAATGTAGATAAAACAGATATAGCATTTGACCCACTAAGCGGGACCATAGTAATAGAAAGACCACCGCCAGGGATGGTAACATATGATAAGTCTTCTTTAAGAAATGGAAGTGATTATACTTTTATTGTACCTGCTGGAATACATTACTTAAAATTTTATGTAACAGGGTCTGGCGGTACTGGTGGTGATACAACGGGTGGTTCAGCTGCTACTGTTGTCGGCTATATTTCTGCTTACCCGGGTACTGAGTTAACGATAGGTGTTGGCTCATCTCCAGGCTATTTTAAAAATCTAAAAGGGAATCCAAGCTACATAAAAGATGCAACCGGAGACCTCATTGCGGAGGCTTATGGTGGATTGCATTCTAGTGAGACGCAAAGTCTAACTGCTGGTGGGGAGTTAGGTACTGCTAGCGCATATTTATTAAATGGGTATGTAATTCCTGGAGGATATGGGGGTGTTGATACTGATGGTAGTGCCGGTGAGGAAGGGGCGGAAGAAGGAACTGGAACCGGTTCATACTGGGGTGGGCCAGGTACACCAGGGGCAGGAGGATCATCGCATGGCTATGGCAATAATCCTGGCCCGGGGATAATTGATGGTGAGCCACATCGTTTTGTAAGCGATGGTCTAGTACAAATTGAGTGGTCTTAGTTGATATATAACATTTTTTAATTAAATGGTTATATGGAAGAACTAATTGTAGAAGGTCTTAATTACGAGGACTTTGTTGCCTTAAAAAAAATTCTTGAAAAAAATACTATTTTTCGGTCTGCAGAAACAGAAGATTTTGGTAACGCTCTTACGTTAATTGAAAAAATAGACAAAGTTTTAAAGGTTTTCGATGAATAAATACAAGTATGATAAGGTGTTGGAGAGGCAGTTGGCTTTGCGAAGAGTTCTCCGACTATGTTTTGTATGATATGTCAAATGACAGTATATTAGTGAATGTCCATGAAGATTTTTTTGGTATAGTATTTAGAGAATTAAAAAAATTAGGGTATAAATTGGTTTTTAAAACAAGAATAGAAAAAAGTAAGTCTTTGACCTGTACCTTTATAAAGTTGGGGAATTAAATATATATATATATGGCAGCATTAGTAGGATTTCCATCTGATATATCTTTACCGGATACTGCACGGTATTATAATTTTATTGAAACAACTAAAAAGTTCAATTCTAATTATGATATTACGTGGTCTTTTCAGTATAAGCTGCCAAGTACAAGTATTACTAATAACTTATCTTCTCAAGTTGGATTTACAACCTTCTTAACTAACCTATCATCACCTCTGTCTAGTTTACCGGGGCAATACTTAGGTGATCAAGATCCAGAAGTTGTATTATCAGCGCATGCGCTGTTGACAGAAGTACCTGAGGTCCTAAAAACAGAAGACGGTTCTTCTATATTACTTGAAGACGCAATGCTTAGCGGCATGCTGGTAAAAATTGCTTTTGATTCGTCTGGTCTCTACGCATTATCAGGAAGAGACGATCGCCCTGGGATTCACCGTGATAGAATAAAGCGTGAATCATTAATAATTAGAGATTTTGAACACAATCTTGTAGTTAATACCCCTCTATCTACTATATCTACTTCTTTCAGTACATTGTCAACGGATACTTTTAGAACTCTAAGATTTAGGTACGTAAATTTAGGACGAACATTACATATTGATTTTAGAGATACAGGCACTACTACATATGCTGTACTTACATCTATTAATTTAGGTTATAGATTAATAAATGTTAATAACTTAAATAATATAATGTGTGGATTTTCCTTTAGTACACCTATATCTACACACCAGGCTACTGCTGCGCCTCAATTTAGCGCAGGTGATTTTTTCCTTAAGAATTTCCACGTAGAAGGATTTGTAGGTGGAGAAGTGTTAACAGAAACTGTAACCAGCGCTGAGATACCAGTTCTTTCTACTACTGTCTATACCACAGTAACTGGTATTTCCGCTATTAAATAAATGGGCTTTTATAATTACACAGTTAATAACGTAGATACTATTACAGATAAGTATCCTGCACCAGTACGTGGAGTGTATGAAGGTGTCACCTATGATGGTGTCACAGGGAAAGTAACAATTACTAATATCGAAACAACTAATGCTATTTTTGGATTTCATTTTGTAATAAAAGATTTAAATGGTCAAACTGAAGAGGGATACCCGGATGTTATAGATTTAGCTTCTGGGGAAGTCATGGCAAATTACCTGGAAGAAGGGGGGACTCCTTTCCCGATAACTACCGTAGAGCCGTTAGCCGATGCTAATGGTAATATGAATATAATGATTGAGACATCGGATATGCTAGGGCAGTCTCAACAATTATTTCCAGTAACTATATTAGCCCCTGATCCTTCTACTTCTGCAACATGTTGCAAACCTACACATATATATCCAACTCTTGATATAATGCGGGACTACTGGAATGACCCGGGCAAGGGTTGGCTGGCAATAGAGTGGAATCCAGCTCCGGCGATACGGGCAGCGCGCTTAAATCATCAGCCATCACTAAATACCGTGATTCAGATAGGCATAATGCCTGACGCTATCTGTTATAAAATCAAAGATGTCCAATGGGTTAAGGACAATCCTACACTCCCACCTGATTGGGGATGGAGTCCGGGCAAAGATTGGCACAGTCCTTCACCTGAGGAGCATCATAGGATGCTGATGGGGGAGCGCCCCGTGTTGCAAAGCCTAGGATGGGAAAGATGCAATTGTTGCCCGCAGAAGGCTATTGACGGGAGTGAGCCAACGTCATCATACGAGACGACAACAGCTCGTTACAGGACGACAACAGCTCGGCCAGGACAATACCTAACCACACGCGGTCCTGCTAGTATTGGAATTACTAGCGTTTGGGTTAATGAAGCTGTAGCAACGGATAACGTAGAGGTAAGTACTGAGCTCAATAATGCACATCATTGGCATTTAACAGTTGATAGTGCGACGGGTGGGCAGGAGACCATAGTAAAGGCGTATGATACGGGTGGTCAGCTATGCTCAGGTCAATCGGATCCTCATGAGTGTGATTGCTGTAAAGGTCCACAAATATATTTTCCTAACAGAACAGCCGGAGACTGGCTGGATGGTTGGACGGCGCACGACCAGCTGAATAGTTTTGGAGTGCATGGCGGTAAAGCAGGCGACGCGTCGGAGGATGAATGGCCGGCGATCATACCACCCATAAAAGCATCATTTACCGCGATTCAAGATTCGCCTGGGCGTGCCGGGGCCAACGAGGTGCAATCTCGCATGCATCTTGAGAAGTTAACTACAGCATTTGGAGGAGGCGTACCTCCAGAGGGGTGGACACTTACTGTAGGAGCATCACCAGATCAACTTCCCGATTTTGACCCAGATTGCTGGATCAAGGTTATTGTGGGGTCATACAAAGGTGAACATTCGGACAATTTAACGTTCGTGATGACAGGCCCCGATATCGATGGACACCGCGGCTTCAATTTCGGAGGACAAAGTATCCTCCCTCTTAAAGATTTGTCGCCAGAGATTCAAAAGCAACTCAAGGCAGGTGATTTTGTCTTTGATGATCCTCCGCTCATCATTGATCCGGATCATGCAGAGCAGTTGAAAAAAGTACAGGGTAAGGGCGGTGCAGTTGCCGAGAGGATTGCTGAACTTGTTAAAGGAGGTAAAGAACTGCGCGGCGCAGGGCGGGGTGGGGAAATAGTTCCCGGGGATGTTAACATTAATAAGTCATTGCGGCTGGAAGTACAATGGTGGTGTAAAGCTGCAATACAAGGGCTGTGTCCTGGACTCTCACTGACACCCTTCGTAGATCCGGAACGGATGCCGGATTCTCCTCATTGGGGCGGGGACATTGATGTTAGAGACCCGTTCAGGGATATACCGGAGGGTGGTGAAGCGGTTCCCCAGGGCGAGCCTTTGCCGGACGATGCACCGACATGGCCTGGCCGGCGTAATGTTGATGGGGAGCGCATCGATTCTCGTGACCCAGTTCCTGACGGGTGGGATCTAAATGACGCAGATTGGACTGGGGATGGTTGGGCGAGGTTAACCGATGAAGAACTAGTTGAATATGGTGATCCAGAGATTCAGAAGGAGTGGGAGTCGTTTCAAGATGTTCAAGATGGCGATCTCACACATCTAGAGGTGTGGGATCTGTGGGATGCGCATCGAAAGAGCCTCGAGATTGAACCACTGGGTGATCTTTTGACTCCCCCGCCCAATGTACCGCGGCCTTCGACTCGACCTTCAACCGGGCCCTCTGCTTTACCCGGTTACCGTCCCCTCCGCAGCACCGGGTTGAACACTATATGTAGTGAGAATGCACCATGTGATAGTCCCTTTAGAACTGTAAAGATAACCGCACCACCAGGCTTTCATACAGTAACTGTTACCGCAGTTGATCGCGATCATAATCATCTTGCTACAACAAATAGTTCCTTTACAGTTCTAGGTGTTCAGGAACTAGACCCGGTAGCAAGAGCTATTGCAGAGGGTGCAGCTGCTAAAACAACTAGGACTTTTGCTGAAGGTAAAATACAGGAACTTGGAGTTGTACAGAGCTCTGCAATTGCAGCAAAGGCCCGGGCAGGCGCCAAAGGGGATCTTGACGCATTTACAGAAGCAGAAGATATAAGAAGTTTAGCAGAAGTTGAATCAACAAAATTTTCTACATTAAAGGACATGGCTTTTGATGCAGAATTGGCAGCAACAGCAGAAGAGGCAAAAGTATCAAGATTAAATGCAGACAACGCTTTAGGTGAAGCAGTAATTTCCGTTGAAGAAATTAATACTGAAATAAGTGAAGTTGTAAAGCAATCAGATCCTACAACTGATCGGGTGAAGTTACCTGAACAGGTAGAGCTTAAAGTCAACAACAATATTAGTAATATTGGAAATAGGGCAGTTACAGCAGATAATTCTATACAAAAAATTGAAGGGATAAGTAGTAGCGCAATAGCTACTATAGAGCAAGTAAAAATTATTTCTAATGAAGCACAGGTTGTTACTGATACAAACAATCAGGTAAATGAAATAGTTAATACTCAGCTACTTAATTCACTACAAACTATTCCAACTATACCTATGGGCTCAGATCCATGTTGTAGGCCTGTTAGTTTTTGGTATTATCTAAATTCACAGACAAACTGGACAACAGGTAATGTTGAGCTTATTACCTACGGGGCAGGGAACCGAGAACCTCTACGGTTCACTCTTCCTGATGATCAATTACTGAAGAAGGCTGCGGAAGAGAAAAAGAAGAAGATAGAACAGGAAAAACTGAATGATCTGCTGGGAGATCTTGACGATAATTGGATTCATCCGGACAAGAACGTTGCCGACGCAGAGGCCTTGCGGCGCGCGAACGAGACTCCAGAAGAGCGCGCTGCACGCGAAGCACAGGAGAAAGCAGCGAAGAAGAAGGCTGCGGAAGAGAAAAAGAAGCAGGAGGCGGCCGATGCGCTACAATTTAAGCTTGACCAAGCATTGAAACGGTGGAGGCAATGGATGGAAACTGCTGCAATATCTCCACCACAAAACGGCACTGTAGTAAAATATAATGACAAATGCTATCGGTTGACTGATGTAGACTGGCTATATGATACTACAAGTGGTAATAATTTAAGCATATCGCCAAATTCTCCTAATGCTCTTGGTTGGGAAGCATGCGTATGTTGTGTAGATATACAATTACAAGAAGGAAGCGAATTCATAGAGTTCCAGATTGATAAGGCTAAAGTACAGACTGCATCACTACAAAAACAAGGATTCGCGCAAAAAGCTGCGCAGGATAATAAAGTAACAGATACTTTAAATAATATACAGAGTGCAAAAGAAGCCAGTATACAAGATCGCGATCAAATTAATATACTAGAAGAAGGTGGTAAGCTCCAAGCTGACAATCCAACCGCACCAGTAGAAACACAAGAGCCTCCCTCTATTTCAATTACTGGTATTGATGTTGGGGTTGAAAAAGAAAACGTAACAATACATGTAGAAAAAAATAACGCAAATCATTGGCATTATGTTATAGACCAAGGACCAGAGGTAATGGTAGCGTCGTATGATGAAAATGGTCAGCTTTGTTCGGGACAAGAAAATGTGCATGAGGAGGATTGGCAAAGGGTATACCCTTTTGGTGCGCCCATTGATGGGGATCCGGTACCGGGTGATTGGGACTATGATCCTCCACTTCGGCCGGAGCAACAAGCCATGAAGGATGCGATGGAGGAGGAGGCTAGGTGGAAGCCGGGGAGATGGCTTCGCGACCCTTTCTGGAGATTGAAAGCTATTAAAGCCGGGGTGGAACTGGCAATGGACGCGGCCGAGTTAGCGGCGAAGGAGAAGGAAGATCTTAAGAATCACGAGGAGATGCTTGATGAGTTGGAAAGGCGGAATGACCGGATCTACCCGCAGGGGATGAATCCCGCCGAAGGGATCGAGGCCGGCCTTTGGGAGGATTGGCTTGACGGGCTTAGTCCCGGTGACATTGATGACCTGAATAATCATCTTGAGGGGAGTCCCTTAGACAAAGACGGGGATGGTAAGCTAAGTCCTGAAGAGCGGGCCGATGCTGCGTGGGAGTGGTTCAAGGGATGGTTGGCCAATGAAAGGGGGAACACCGTGATGGTATTTCCGGAGCGGAAATGCAGTGAACCCGGGCCATGTGATGGGACTTCTTGGTCTGTTAAGCTAACTGTTCCTACCGGGGGGATGCATACAGCAAGAGTGGTCGGAGTTGATGCAAATCATCAGCAGGTTACCCCATGGGTGGAAGTGGATTTTATGGTTTCAGAGGCTGCTGCGACTGCAGCCGCGATTGCCACTGGGGTTCATGTACCTAAGGCGGTAAAGGATCAACAAGAGGGAATGGACGACTGGTCCGATCCGGTCACATACACTACTACATGTTGCCCACCACTGGGTCACGGTCCAGATGATAATGCTCCATACCCTATATGGAATGTTAATTTAGTACTCCAGGAACACATGGTGGTAAAACATGGGGACAACTGCTATAGGGTTACTGATGTAGCCGCGGCAACTTGGAAGATCGAGCTGTTGTTTGCAGATATAGCTGCTTTACAGGACGGTATAGATGAAAACCAAGAAGAGATTGCTGACCTACAGGCGCGAGACGGAGATAACAGCTTACTCATCGCTGCCTTCGAATCCGACCTAGACCTTCTTCTAGGAGAACAATCTGTAAAACAACTGGAGCTTGATGGGATTGTACCAGGTGGTCTCGGGTGGGCATGGTGTGCTTGCTGCGATTCAGGGCCAACTACCCCTCCACCTTGCTGCGAAGTATATAAAATTAAAGCAGGTGAAGCAAAAAGAGGTGGGGAAGATGTAACAGGGCATGCCCTTAAGTGGTTTTATAATTCCCCTATTGATAACTGGGCCAGGAGCGGCCTAGCTGATGTTGGAATCCTTAACGGAATAGTCATTGAGTTCCGCAACGCCGGGGGAGGTAGAGAGTGCTATAAAATCATCGATGGATTGTGGGTAGAAAATAATTTAGCTAGCTCGCCGAGGACAGATGTATCAAATCAACGACAAGGAGGGGGTACTCCTGAAGTAGGGGATCGGGGTGAGGGCTGGGAAAAATGTGAATGTTGTCCAGGGCCCTCAACAACTACCTCGAGGCCTTGTTGTACACCGACATTGGAATTTCCAACACCTGGTGAACCGTGGGCTCGAAATAACCCCGGTTTTTTACCTCTACTCGGTAAACTTAATAAACGCCCGGGGCAAGTAGAATGGTGGAATCTAGAAGAGGATCTGGGGATGTCGCCCCGGGGCGACGAAGGAGGTGAGCTCCGGATCCCACCGCAACCCCTTGGCGATGTAAATAATAACTGGGCCCATAATAATTTTCCCCAACCACTTGATGATAACGGAGACCCCATAGGGTTTATGGAGCTCCTTAATAATCCGATTGAAGGTGAGGGCATACCGTTTGGCGTAGTAGTAAAATATGAAGGTAAATGTTATAAAATTGCAGGGAGCAATTCTCAATCCCCGGAAGGAAATCCGGAGAGTGTTGAGGCATGGATCTGGATAAATAATAACCTTGATGTAACACCTCGCGAGGATCTAGAAACTAACTCACCATTTAAAGGCCTCCAAGTAGGAGACAGAGGTAAGGGATGGGAAGTTTGCGAGTGCTGCCCTACAACCACAACTACCACTACTACTGCAGATCCTAAATATACCACCACTACTACATCCACAACATCCACTACCACTACCACTACAACTCCGAAATATACGACTTCGACTACTACTCCGAAATATTGGACTTCTACTACTACCACAACCACTACTACCACAACCACTACTACCACTACCACTACTACTACTACTACTACTACTACCTCTACCTCTACTACCCCGCGATATACTACCCCTCCGC
>Ga0209816_1003177_pt1 | contig 11352 bp, 10 predicted proteins | sample CoawatmetaG01DNA_FD_187509 | JGI IMG/M metagenome (GOLD analysis project Ga0209816, IMG submission 187509) | Marine microbial communities from the West Antarctic Peninsula - Coastal water metaG017-DNA (SPAdes) (version 2) | ecosystem: Environmental > Aquatic > Marine > Coastal ... | reverse complement strand
CCTATGCCCATTCATATTTCTAATTTTATATCTAAAAATGAATAATAATAAATTTGATTTATTAATATTTGATTGGGAGGGAACCTTAGCTAAAGCAGGTCGTTCACAAAAAAAGTCGCAAGATGGAGAACTTTTTGTTGGAGTAGAATTGGGTATTAAAAATCTTAAGAGGCAAGGTTATCTTTTATGTATTGCTACGGGTAAGGGGAAAAAATCTTTAAATCAAGCCCTTGTCGATAATAATGTAAAAGATTATTTTTTGATATCAAAGACAGTGGATGACTGTTTTTCTAAACCGCACCCACAAATGATTTTGGAAATTTTAAATTTTACGATGGTCGACTCAAAAAGGGCATTAATGATAGGGGATAGTGTTTGCGATCTCGAAATGGCTAAAAATGCAGGTATTCCATCATTAGCAGTTTCTTATGGGTCTGAGCCTTTAGTACAATTAAAAAAATTCGATTCTTTAGATGTGATTGAAAATCCGTATGATCTTTTTGATTGGATAAGGGTTAATGGATAATCGAATTTTCATTCGAAAAGATAGCTTTACTAAGGATCCTAGCACTGTTAAATTTACGTTCTCAGAGGGTGGCGAAAACCAGTCAGGTTTCATTGTTTTTGTCGGTTCAAAATACTATGCATATAGAAATAAATGCCAACATCTCTCTGTAGAACTTGACTGGAATAATAATAATTTTTTTGAGGAAGAGGGAAAATTTATAGTTTGTGCAACACACGGAGCTATCTATGAGCCCTCATCCGGTAAATGCTTAATGGGCCCCTGCGTGGGTAAAAATTTAGAAATTTTAAATCTAGAGGTCCTAGAGGATGAATTAATTGTAACTATTTAAGGCTTAAATATGGCAGAAAAACAAGATAATAATTGGGAAAAACAGACGATTGAAAAAATCGCTATGGAATCTTTGATTCAACAGAAAAGCTCTAGGCGATGGAGTGTATTTTTTAAACTAGTTAGTCTAAGTTATCTTGGTTGGGTATTATTTTTTGTATTAACATCCTCAAGTAACTCACCTATAGGAACTGGTGATTTTACAGCTCTAATTACATTAAATGGAGAGATTGGGGTTGATTCAGAAATATCGGCAATTAATATTAAAAGCAGTTTAAAAGAAGCTTACAAGAACCCTGGAACAAAAGCTCTTATTCTTGCGATAAATAGCCCAGGTGGAAGTCCTGTTCAGTCAGGAATAATAAACGATGAAATCAATAGGTATAAGGCTCTCCATCCGCAAATACCAGTCTATGCAGTTATAGAGGATATCTGCGCTTCTGGTGGATATTATATAGCTGTAGCAGCTGATAAAATTTTTGTGGATAAGGCAAGTATAGTTGGTTCAATTGGAGTTCTTATGAATGGATTTGGTTTTGATAAGGCAATTAAGAATCTAGGAATTGATAGACGCTTAATAACATCCGGAGAGAACAAAGCAATTTTAGATCCATTTCTACCAGTCCAGCCCAAACAGAGAGAATTCATGCAAGAACTTCTTAAAGAAGTTCATAAGCAGTTCATTGAGGTCGTAAAAAAAGGACGGGGAAATAAATTAGTAGATAATCCAGAGATTTTTTCTGGGCTTTTTTGGTCAGGGGAGTCCGCAATTAAACTTGGTTTAGCTGATGATTATGGCAATATAGATTTAGTCGCGAGAGAGGTTATTGGTCATGAAAAAATTATTGATTTTACAACTCAAAGTAATTTTGCAGATAGGTTTGCAAAGAAGTTAGGCGCAAGTATTGGCTCTAGCTTGAAGAGCGAAATTTTAAATAATAACTTAAAAAATATTAAAATAAATTAGTAACTTATATATTTTTCTTCGTGTAGTTTATTAGGTTATTAGTCGAAGAATCAAACCCGATTGTTTCATTTGGCTCAATTAATTTTGGTAGTACGAGCTTTGCAATTTGTTTTCCATACTCAACACCCCATTGGTCAAATGAATTGATATTCCATATAACTCCTTGAGTAAATATTTTGTGTTCATATATAGCTATTAGCCTACCAAGTGATTTTGGAGTTAACTTATCAAAGAGAATTGAAGTTGAAGGTCTGTTTCCCTCAAAAGTTTTGTGAGGAGTTAAAGTTTTTATTATATTTTCGTCTAGACCTTGATTTTTTAATTCCGCACGAGCTTCTTTATCAGTTTTTCCCATCATTAATGACTGGGTTTGAGCAATAAAGTTAGCAATAAGTATTTTATGATGCTCATTTCCATTATTGCCAATTGAGTAGTGTGAGTGAATTGGCATTATGAAATCACTTGGAATAACTTCGGTGCCTTGATGAATTAGTTGATAAAAAGCATGTTGTCCATTAGTTCCGGATTCACCCCATAATATTGGACCGCTATGGTATTGAATTTTCTCACCATTCCTATCTATAAACTTACCGTTACTTTCCATATCTGCTTGTTGGAGGTATGAAGGAAATAACGATAAGCCTTGATCATATGGAAGCACAGCGTGAGTATTTAACTTAAAGAAATTTATATACCAGACACCTATTAGTGCAAGCATTACAGGGATATTTTCGTGAAGTGGGGCATCCTTGAAGTGGTTGTCAATATCATGAGCACCATCTAAGAGTTGTTCAAATTTTTCCATTCCTATGAAGATAGCTATCGAGAGTCCTATTGCAGACCATAAAGAATATCTTCCACCTACCCAATCCCAAAACTCAAACATATTATCTTTGCTGATACCAAATTTTTCAACAGCAGCTTCGTTAGTAGATATTGCCACAAAATGATTCTTTATGGATTCTTGATCTTTTAAATATTTTAGCAACCATGATCTTGCAGAATAAGCATTCGTCATCGTTTCTTGTGTTGTAAAAGTTTTTGAAGCAATAATGAATAGAGTTGTCTCAGGGTCACAAAGCTCTAGTGTTTGAGCGATATCTGCACCGTCAATGTTTGAAACAAAATGAGGTGTAATATCTTTAGTGCCATATGATTTTAATGCATCACAAACCATTGCTGGCCCTAAGTCAGAGCCACCAATGCCAATATTGACAATACTTTTAATCTTTTTTCCAGTATAGCCTTGAGCCTTACCGCTTCTTACGTCGTTAGAGAAGCTTTTCATTTGACCTAATACTTTATTGACATTTGGCATAATATCTTTGCCATCTAACAAAATAGGCTTATTTGATCTATTTCTTAGGGCTATATGGAGCGCCGATCTATTTTCAGTAAAGTTAATTTTCTCGCCCGAGAATAGACGATCACGCCAGTCTTCAAGTTTGGCTTCTTTTGCTAAGCTTACAAGGAGGCCTAGCGTTTCATCCGTAATTCTATTTTTCGAAAAGTCTACTAAAAAATCTTCATACTGAATATGGTATTTGTTAAATCTATCATCATCATTGTCAAACAAGTCACGCATGTGGGTTGACTTTATTTTTTCAAAGTGATTATTAAGCGCTTTCCATGATGAGCTTTTGTTAATTGTGGACATAGAAAAATCTTGAATTAATTTAGTTGATTTATTAAGTTTGTAATTGTAGCAAATTTTACAGTAATTATAGCTATAGAATTAATTCTGATGTTGATTAATAGCCCATAAAATATGTTCTTGCACTAGTTTGGTTGTATCTTTTAGTCGAGACTGCAAAACTTTGATAACTTTGTCTGATTTAGGAGCATTTCCAAGACTTACTGCAACATTTCTAAGCCATTGATTGTAGCCAATTCTTAGTATTGCGCTGCCATTAAAAATTTTTTTGAATTCTTGTTCAGAAATTTTAAAACTGTCAATAAGTGATAAATTATCAAGGTTATGTCTAGTATTAAAATCTTTTTCTTTTGTTATTTTTCCATACTTATTCCAAGGGCAGACTAATTGGCAATCATCGCAACCGTATATTCTGTTACCAATAGGCTTTCTATATTCAATAGGAATCGACCCTTTAAATTCAATCGTTAAATAAGATATACATTTATTAGCATCGAGCTTGTACGGAGCAATAATTGCTTTTGTAGGACATACGTCAATACATGCCGAGCATGTTCCACAATGGTTTGATTTTTTTTCATCTATAACTAGAGGTAGGGTGGTATAAATTTCCCCAAGGAAGAACCATGATCCATTTTCTTTATTTAAGAGGAGGGTATGCTTCCCTCGCCATCCCAAACCAGCTTTTTCAGCTAGTTCAACTTCTAATACTGGAGCACTATCAGTAAAAACTCTAGAATCAAATGAGATATCCTTAATCTCTTCTTTTAGTTTTTTAGTTAAAGCCTTTAATTTTCCACGAATAACTTTATGATAGTCTCTTCCTAAGGTGTACCTTGAAATATAAGCTCTATTTTTATCTTGAAGTATCTTAAGTGTGTTTTCTTTTTGAGGGAAATAATTGAGTCTTACAGAAATTACTGTTAGAGTCTTTGGAACTAATTGAGTAGGATCAAATTTTATATCTTTGTGCTTTTCTAGATAATGCATTTCTCCTTGAAAGCCGGCTTTAAGCCATTCATGATAGGACTTTTTTGTTTGATTAAGATTTATATCGGAGATACCAATTTCATCGAAACCTAATTCATGGCCCCATGCTTTAATTTTCTCTGTAATTGATTTCCAAATTAATTTATCATTCATAAGATAAAAATAATAAACTAAAACCATCATGAAAGAATTAAAAATTTTACTTTCCAATGAAAAAAATACTTTAGATTTAGGTAAAAATATTTCAGCTCTCTTGGCTGATGGACTTTTAATCTTTCTTAAGGGAGATTTGGGTGCAGGCAAAACAACTTTAGCAAGAGGTTTAATTAAAGGTCTTGGGTACGTTGGTTCTGTTAAAAGTCCCACCTATAGCCTCATCGAGCAATATGAATTTGATGTCTTTACTTTAAATCATTTTGATCTTTACAGGTTTACAAATCCAAGTGAATGGCTTTCGTCAGGATTTCAAGAATATATAAATAGTTATGATGTTACTCTTATTGAATGGCCTGAAAAATCTGCTGAATTTCTTCCTAAACCTGATTTAGAAATCGAGCTTTTATATGAAAATGAATCTCGAATTGCTCACATAAATAGCTTTACTCAAAAAGGACATGAATGCTTAGAAAACCTACCTTGATAAAATTGTCTATTTTTTATCTTTTACTTTTATTTAGTTTGTCAGCAACTGCTGAAAATATAGTTAATGCAACTAGAGTTTGGCCAGCACCTGATTACACAAGGGTAACAATTGAGTCATCATTAGCAATTTCCAATGATCAAATGATGCTTCAAAATCCCGAAAGAATTGTAGTTGATCTAAAGGGTATTGAATTAAATGAAGTACTTAAGCAATTAAGCTCAAAGGTGGATGGCCTTGACCCAAATATTAAAAAAATTCGAGTTGGACAATTTAACCCAAAAGTAACAAGACTTGTTATTGATCTTAAAGCTTCAGCACGTGTAAAGATATTTTCTCTAAAGCCATTCAAAGAATATAGACACAGACTAGTTATTGATGTTTACCCGAAAGAAGATGATGAGATTGTAAATTTACTAAAACAGCTTGAACAAAAAGATAAAGAAAAAAAATATCAATACCTTGAGCCTGTAATTCCACAGAAAAAACTATCAACTATTGTTGCAATTGATGCTGGCCATGGTGGAGAAGATCCTGGCGCCAAAGGGGCGAGGGGGACTTATGAAAAAACTATAACGCTGCAAATAGCTAAAAAGTTAAAAAAAGTTATAGATAAAGAGCCCTATATGAAGGCGGTATTAATTAGAACTGGCGATTACTACGTCCCACTTATCAAAAGAGTCTCAAAAGCGAGAAAAATAAAAGCAGATATTTTTATATCAATACATGCTGATGCCTTCAGAAAGAGATCGGTTAGAGGCTCGTCAGTTTTTGCTTTATCTGAAAGGGGCGCTACAAGTGCATTTGCAAAGTTTTTAGCAAATAATGCAAATGAGGCTGATTTAATTGGAGGTGTTAGTATTGATGATAAAGAGCCTATTCTTGCCAGAACCTTGCTCGACTTATCCCAATCTGCCACAATTAACGATAGTTTGAAGCTCGGAAATTACGTATTAAAAGAAATTAAAACAGTTAACAAGCTGCATAAGAAGTATGTTGAGCAAGCCGGTTTTGCTGTTTTAAAAGCTCCCGATATCCCTTCAATCCTTATAGAAACTGCTTTTATAAGCAATAGAAAAGAAGAGAAAAATTTAAAGTCTGCAGCTTTTCAACAAAAACTATCTCTAAGTATTCTTAAGGGAATCAAGAAATACGTCAAAGGCGGACAATCAACTGCTTTTTATACCCAATATGAATAAAGATAAAATAATTTATTTGTTAGGACCAACAGCCACTGGAAAAACAGAACTCGTTAAGCACCTCAATGATTCGTTTCCTATTGATATAATTAGTGTTGATTCAGCTCAAATTTACAAAAATTTAGATATCGGTACTGCAAAACCAACTAAAAAAGAGTTAATTAAAACTCCCCATCATTTGATAGATATTAGATCACCGATTGAATCTTATTCAGCTGGAGAATTTAAGAAAGATGTTGATTCGATTATAACTAATTCTCTAGATGCAGAAAAGATCCCCTTTCTTTATGGTGGAACAATGATGTATTTTAATTCCTTAGAAAATCCTTTAGATGATTTGCCTGTTTCAACGAAAGAAACTAAAGCTAAAGTAAAGGATGAATTAAATAAATTTGGAATTGAGCTTTTACTCAAAAAGCTTGAAGAAGTTGATCCAGTATCAGCAGAAAAAATAGACTCAAATGACTCACAAAGAATTCAAAGAGCATTAGAAGTTTATTATATTTCTGGTAAATCATTGTCCTCTTTTTACGTCAATAAAAAAATAATAGAAACCCCATACAAAATTTTAAAGCTGGCCTTAATGCCTAATAACAGAGAGCACTTGCATCTACTCATTCAAGAGAGAGTCGAGTATATGCTTGAAAGAGGACTGATTGAGGAAGTCGAAAATATTTTAAGAAGTTATCCAAGCTTAGATGACTCATATCCTTCTTTCAGGTCAGTTGGATATCGACAAACCTTTCATTATTTAAAAAATCAAATTTCAAAAAATGAACTAAAAAATAAGATAATTTATGCAACAAGGCAATTAGCAAAAAGACAGATGACTTGGATGCGCAAGATGAACAATTTAGAAATATTCGATCCATTTAGTGACGATCTAAATTTAAAAGTTACAGATAGGGTCCAGTCATTTTTAGCAAATTAAATACCTATAAAGGCATTCTGTACTTACTTTTTGGTACGGTAGTCTGGGGTTTGATTTGGTATCCATACCGACTTCTGGCAGATGTTGGTATTTCTGGGGTATATTCCAGCTTACTTAGCTTCAGCTTTACCTTATTGTTAGGACTGTTTTTCTACAAACCTAATAACCTTTCAAATCTTAAGTATATAAATTTTTGGATTTATGCATTTGTTCAAGGGGTCACTAATATTGCATTTGTATTAGCAGTTATAGATGGTGAGCTAGTTCGGGTTATGCTTTTGTTTTTTTTATCCCCAGTTTGGACAATTTCCTTTTCTTTTTTATTTTTAAAAGAAAAAATATACCTTAAAAATATTATAGCTGCCCTTTTGAGTTTATTAGGGGCATTTATAATTCTTTGGCAAGATGGATTTTCCTTATTAAGTTTAGATATAAGTGATATTTATGCAATTATTGGTGGTATCGGTTTTGCTTTAAGTAATGTTTTGGCAAGACGTTTCAATGAGTTAAGCATTAAAGATAAGTCATATGCAGTTTGGATTGGTGTAATAATAATTGCATTAATATCAGCTATATTATTTCCCTTAGAGTTTAATTCTCCTAGTTTAGATTTAAAATCTACTATTATTTTAATCTTATTAGGCCTAATAATGCTGCTTGCAACGATGGTTGTACAGATCGGTCTTACTTTAGTAGAAGCAGTTCGAGCTAGCCCAATATTTTTATTCGAAATAGTGGTTGTAGGCATCTCTGGTTACTTATTGGCTAATGAATCATTGCTAGTTAAAGATTTTATTGGAGGCGTATTTATTATCTTAGGGGTGTTGATCTCAACTCGAAAATAAATTTCTATAGATTGTTTCTAAGTTAGTGGTAAATATATTAGGTTTAAATAGAATCGAGTTTCTTTTCCCCATGATAATCTTTTGTTTAATTCTTAAAAGTTCTTTTGGGTTTTTATATAGCTCGAGGGCTTTATCATAATATTTAGTATTATCTTTTGTGATCAGCTCTTCACAATCAATTTCTTTTAAAATGCTGCCAGCAACACGACTAGCAAAGCTTTGACCTGATAAAGTCAGGACAGGACATTCTGCCCATATTGCATCACTTGTAGAAGTGTGTGAATTATATGGATATGTACCTAAAAATAAATCAATAATTTGATGGCGATTTATATGTTCGTCAATTGAGACTTTTGGTGCAAATTTAATCCTACTCTTCTCAACACCATTAAGTTTTGCATGTAGCCATAAATTCTCTTTATATAAACTGTTTGAGTCTAAAAGCCAAAGATTTGCTAAAGGGCAGTTCTTAAGTAGCTCTATCCATATATTAAATTGATCTTTAGTAATTTTTATTGGCTGACTAAAAGATGCATATATAAAAGTATTATCGTTAAATCCATAATCTTTTTTTATCTTTGGAGTAAGTTTGGGCCTGTTAAAGATGTTAGGCTGGTAACAATGTGGGAGATATAAAACTTTTTCAGCATAATTATTTATGTTGCTATCAGGAATGATGTATTTATCCGCTAAAATAAAATCAAATAGTGGTTTCTTGTAATGAAATCCCATTGTTCCAGCAAACCCAAGCCAATTAATATGGCATCGAGCAGGTTTATAAGCAGCTATGAGCGACCTGCTGTTTTGAGTAAATCCTGATAAATCTACCAATATGTCAACTTTTTCATCTCTTATTAATTGGGCACCTTGAGCATCACTTTCGTTAGATAGGTTAATAAATTGACAATCTAATTTTTTAAATGCCTCGTGCTCAGTTGACGACTCATCAGGGCCTGAATAAAATAACTTAATACTAAATATCTTTTTATTATGACTTTTTAATATATCAAGAATTAAATAATAAAGAGGGTGGCTTCTGAAATCGGCTGAAAGATAACCAATTGTAATCTTATTTTTTATGGAAGTACTTATCTTGCTAAATGATTTTATTTTTACCTGCTCGGACCAATTCGTTGCAACTCTTAAGTGGTCTTCATTATTTAAATTGGGCATTGATAGAACTGTAAATGGCGATACCTTTCCCCTACCTTCATTGATGATATGATTTTTAATATCATCAAATAAGATGTCAATATTTTTCCATTCGCAGACATGTTGCATCAAATGAATCAGCTCCACTTTTGAGTGAATTGATTTAGGATTTATTTCTAGGGCTTGCTTATAGCATCTCATTGCATCTTCGTTTTTACCAAGACGGCGATAAGCATTACCTAAGTTATTAAATGTATCTGCATCTGGTTTTAATGAGTTATTTTTTATTGAGTTTCGATATGCATCAATACACCTATCAAATTGATTTAGTGAGAATAATGCATTTCCATAGTTAAATAGATAATCTGGATTATTAGGATAGTAGGATAGAGCCTCTTCAAAAGAATTTTTAGCTAGGGTATAGCTTCTAATTGATTGATAATAATTTCCAATCTTTATAAGGCAGAAACATAAACCTTGCCTCAGGTCTTCGCTTCCATTCATTAGTAAGAGTAATTGCCTAAAATATATGGTTGCGTCAAAAAATTTATTATTTGTTGCGTAAAGATTGGCGATATTAATTAAAGTAGAAATATCATTTGGACTCTTAACTAATGCTTTTTTTAGCAAAATTAATTCGCTTTCCGCATCATTTATCTTTTCGTTTTTTTTTACTTTTGAAATTGAATCCATATTTACTTATATATCTTTATCCCTATTCATTGGCTTAGCTAATAAAATATGTGCATTATTAATAACTTTCTCTCTGAAGCCACCTTCACAATAAGAAAAATAATAAAGCCACATACGAATAAATTTTTTATCAAACCCTAAAATTTCAATATGTTTCAAATTTTTAATAAAGTTTTCTCTCCAATGCATTAATGTTATTGCATAGTGGTCTCCAATATCCTCAACATCTTTAACAATCATATCTGAAGATTTAGTTATACTATTTTGCAGTATATTAAGAGACGGTATACAACTTCCTGGAAAAATATATTTTTGAATAAAGTCGACTGACTTTAGCGCAGCATGATATTTTTGATCTCTAATAGTTATAGCTTGAATAAGAGCCATCCCATCTTCCTTTAAAAGTGAATTAACTTTGCTAAAGTACTCGTCATAATATTTATGCCCAACAGCCTCAATCATCTCGATAGAAACTAACTTATCGAAATTTCCTTGAAGATCTCGATAATCTTTAAAAATAACTTTAATTTTTTTATTTAGCTTTAGTTTGTTAATTTTGTTTTTAGTATATAGGAACTGCTGCTTTGAGATTGTTGTCGTTGTTACCTTACAACCATAATGGGTAGCGGCATAAATAGCAAATCCGCCCCAACCAGAACCAATTTCAATAACATGGTCTGTTTTTTGTAGTTTTAATTTTTCACAAATAATTTTAAGTTTATTAATCGATGCATTATTTAATGTATCTTTTTTACCATCATAAATTGCGGAAGAATACATCATAGTAGGGTCTAAAAATTTACTAAAAAAATTGTTACTGAGATCATAATGTTTAGCTATATTTTGAAGGCTATTTTTTTTATTATTACGTCTTAAATAGTGAAGAAATCTTAGAATAGGGCTAACTACTAAATTAAATGAGCTCTCAATGCTTTCTGTTAGTTCAGAATTTATAGCCATAATTCTAATAACATTAGTTAGATTGTTTGTTTCCCAGGTATTTTGAATGAAAGAATCGGCTGCACCTATAGAGCCACCAATAAGAACATCGAAGTAAAAACTATCATTCCTAACAAAGATAGTGCTTAAAAGCTTTCTATCTTCACCAAACACGTGTTTTTTTTTGTCATCGACAATTGTTATTGATCCATACTTTATTTTTCTGAGTTGATTAAAAAAGATATTTTTACATATTGAATTAGATATTTTTTTCATTTTTTTGGGTGCGGATAAAAAGGAATTCTTTTTAGGCTTAGTAAAAAAGCATTCCAATAGATTGCCAAAATTGTCCTAATAGTTGTTGGAGGAAACATTAACAAGATCTTATTTAAAGCCCAGGGCGTCCATGCCTTTCTTGTTAACCTTAAAGTAGCATTAAAATTAAAATTATTATTTTTAAAACTGTCCATTGAGACGTATAAAAAG
>Ga0209816_1003176_pt1 | contig 11353 bp, 2 predicted proteins | sample CoawatmetaG01DNA_FD_187509 | JGI IMG/M metagenome (GOLD analysis project Ga0209816, IMG submission 187509) | Marine microbial communities from the West Antarctic Peninsula - Coastal water metaG017-DNA (SPAdes) (version 2) | ecosystem: Environmental > Aquatic > Marine > Coastal ... | reverse complement strand
ACTTCCTATCATCCGCCATGTTAAAGTTTTGAAGAAGCTTCGTTTAACTGTAAGCCCTTTCTTTTTTCGTTTGCTCCAAATCAATTCATGGATAAAGTACATAATCATTTTTGTACATAAACCGATACCACCAATCTTTAATGCAGTTTCAAAAGTGCCTGTAACAATGTATGAAACCACAAAAGTATCCATGCTTCCAATTAACCGCCATATTATAGTTTTTACTAAAGTTCTTTTTATAACTTTTTTCACAATCTAAATATAACAATTATCTAAACCTTATTAATCTACATCTTTTATAAATGACTACTAACCAGCAAAACTAAAAACCCAAAAAATCTCATAGGTGTTTGAATAACTTAATCTACTCTTACTTTTTTACAATTTTAAATGTTTTTCTAACCGTTGTTCCTTGCATAACCACTATGTAAGTTCCTGTAATTTGTCTAGATAGATTAATACTTGTTTTTCTAGAGAAGTCCTGGATTTGCTGTTCTTTTGAGTAAATAAGGTCACCCTTCTCACTAAATACGCTCACTAGAACTCTATTGTCTTCACCCGAGACGTGAACACTCACATCCTCTTTCGTTGGATTTGGATAGTAATGAATGTCTTCTGAAATAAAGATCTCCTTCTCTATCACGCCTTGACAGTCTAGGTTTGTGCTTATCTTAATAATACTAAGACCTGTTGGAAGAATCGTGTTAAAGTTGTTGTTCTTCACATCAAATCTCTGTCCATTAACCTCTATGTTATAATTATTAGAACCTGCTAGTTGAATGCTGGTTGTTCTCTTATCATTATCCACATCTATAAACGCTGATAAAGCAAGAGGTTCACCAATCACCACTTCAAAGCACTGCTGGTAATCAGCCTGTCCAGTTACTGCAAAGCAAACGCTATAGGTTCCCTTAGCAAGACCCGAAACTGAAGCTGTTTTGTTCTCGCCTGTAATTACAACAGGATCGTCTTTCCCTGTAACAGTAATACTATAGTCATAAAAAGTATCCTCAATACTTAAACCAATAGAACCATCAGTAGTGCCAATACAACTGGCACTAATAACTGATACCTTGTTGTTGTTAGCTGGTAAATTGAATACTGTACAACCCTTAAGATCTACGATATCTCCCTCAGGTGTATTAGGACAATCATCTACATCGTTTAAAACGCCATCTCCATCTAAATCATTACTTGTTACTGTAATAGAGACAGTTGCAGCAACCGAACTGTCGACTGTTCCGTCGTTTACTTTAAATGTAAAACTATCCGATCCAAAGAATCCTTGGGAGGGAACATAAATAGCTTTGTTGTCCACTAAAGTAACCGTACCATTGGATGGGCTCGTTACTATAGCATAAGTTAAAGCATCCGATTCTGGATCTGTTCCAGCTAATGTAACATCTAAAGAAACATCTTCAATAGTAGTCACAGATTGTGCGCTAGCAACAGGTGCATCGTTCACCGCATTTACTGTAATGGTAAAAGTTCCTGTAGCATCTGTTAAGGTTCCATCGGATACTGTGTAAGTAATGATTTCTGTTCCATTAAAGTTCGCTGCTGGAGTGTAATCTATAGAAAGGTTATCAGCATTAATAGCCACTGTTCCCGTTCCAGCTGTTGATACAGCTGTAAGACTTAATGTATCCCCATCAACATCTGTATCGTTGGCTATCACATCCGTGCTAGTTAGCGCAGCGTCTTCTAAAACTGTTAAAGTATTGGCAACTGCTACTGGAGCGTCATTAACTGCCGTTACTGTAATATTAACAATTGCAGTATTTGAATCCTCACTTCCATCATTCACTTTAAAAGTAAAGGAGTCTTCTCCGTTATAGTTCTCATTTGGTGTATAATTCACTTTATTTTCATCTAAAGAAACAGTGCCATTAGTAGAATTATCAACTATAGAGTAGGTTAACATATCTCCATCTATATCCGTTCCTAACAGCGTAATATTTATTAAAGTATCTTCAATAGTAGTAACGGATTGATTTGAAACTGTTGGTGTACCATCACATACATCTCCTACACCATCTTCATCAAAATCTTTTTGTTCTGGATTATAAATTTCAGGACAATTATCAATACCATCTTCTACCCCATCTTCATCAGAATCTTCATGATTTGGATTATAAAATCCAAAATCTACTGTTCTATTACTTGACCCGTCTATGTTCCACCAATTATCTTTTTTATCACCATCATTAAGTGGTTCGTTTCCAGCTGAAAGTTCAACATAAATTCCTTGATTTAAATCACTACCAGGTGATCCTGTTGCATTATTATCACTATCAATATCATTATTAGGAGCTGTATAATTAGGAGATAATAGATAATTATGCAATGGCTGATCTTCATTCCAATTGTCTACACTCCAAACGAACGGACGATAATTACCCTCAGGCAATCCACTAAAAAAATATTCTCCATTAGAATTAGTTTTTGTAGTACCATTTGTTCCATTTCCAGTTCCATCAGGAATTCCATCATCATCATTAGAATCTCCATGTAAATAAACTGAAACATTTTCAATTCCTCTTTCATTTGGATCCATAATTGAATTTCTATTTAGATCGTTCCATACAGTTCCTCCAATATTTACTAGTTCTGGATTAACTTTTCTTTCTGGAACCCAGTCCGTTAAAAATATTGCATCATCCATGAAATTATCTGCATTTATATCATTATAATAATTTATATTTCCCTCTGTATTATCATTCTCTCCTCTGACGCAAAATGGTCGTTTATAAAGTTCTACTTTTATAACTTCTTTATCAGCTGGAACTATAATTGAAAAATTACTTAAATCTGTTCTCCATTCACTAAAATTAGTGGCTGTTCTTGAATAATTATTTATCGGATTAATTAAGTGTAATATTTCTCCATTTTTATAGAACACCTTATATGTAATGTCGTGAGGATTTCCTAGAAAATCCATGTATATTCTATCTGATTTTAATTCATCCAATATGCTTTGATTTGTTGGGTCTATTATTTTTGGTAATGTTCCTTTTGTCTTTATTGGTTTATATATAATATTTGCTTGTGATTGATTTGGGTGTGTAGTCCCATATATTAAATAAACATCTTGTTCGATTTTTTCATCTTCTAATAAAACTTTATTCATCCTATCTGTGTACGACTCAGTTGGCTGTGAAGAATGTCTTTTATAAACTCTCTTATTGTTTTCTAAACTGACAACAGGAAAACCATCTTGTCTAGAAAACTGAAAACTTTCATCATTAGATCTGTAATTAATTTTTCCTTCATTTTTTTGTGAAGCTCCAACTAAGAAACGATGCATTGCTAATGCAGAAAAATCTCCAAATCCATCCCAAGGACCAGAACCGTTTGTTCTTTTTTCTAAGCAAAAATTATTTCTTTGCATAGCATCTGATGTTTCTATTCCTGCAACTCCTCTTCCATCATACCCACAAGTTGGACTAACAAATTCATAACTATGTTGAACAAAATTCCAGGATTCACCCCTTCCACCACCATTTCCGTTTGTTCCATTATAATTTGCAGGATCCCCTCCGTATGGGTAAACATAAGCATCACCTGGATTTTCTTTTTTGTAATTTAATCCCCAATGAGGAAGGCTAAGTGAATGTCCTAGCTCGTGAATAAAAACATCATCAAAATCAAAACTTACAAAACTTCTACCTCCACCCCATCCCCCAGGTCTTAAATTCATCGTATTTCCAAAATAAAAAGTTGATAAATAATCGGATGTACTTTTGTGTAAATTACTTAAAAATATTGATGTAATAGAGTTAATAAATCCATCGGAAGTAATTCCTTTTGATTCTTTTTCAGGTCTTGATTTAGATTGTAATCTTACCAATTGTTCCGTGCCATTGGAAGCAATAATTTCAGGGAAAACTAATTTTTCTGGAAAAATTCCATATCTAATTACACTTGCAGGTATTGCTGACGCTATTTCCTGTAAAAAATTATCTGGTTTTGTTTTGAGTGGGGTTTGTATATTTCTTTTAGTATTATAATCTAATACGTCCATATCAAATTGAACTAAATTAAACTCTGTATACGGACCAATTTTTAATTCCTCTGCAGAAATATTTCTAGTAATTGATCCAATAGAAATCTTAAGAGTAAGACCTATTTTAACCCAGCTTTTCGGCAAAGTAACTGAAAAATATTTTTCAAAATCTGGAATAGTAGTGTCAATTGTTTCAGAAAGAGTAGATGGTCCATTTAGACATTTTTCTCCTAAAGAGGTTCCGTTCATAAAGCCTTCAACTTTAACATCTGGAGAATTTCCACTTCCAATTACACTTAGTTGAAATAAAGAGGGTCTATGTCCAATTAGAAAATGAAAAGGATGATCTAAGGTTCTTCTATGAGTTTGAGCGAAAAAAATTTTATCAATACTAGCTGTAGAATTTGTTGAACCATTACAATCACCTTGATCATCAGGCTCAGCAAAAACATATTCTTTAAATTCATAAGACGATGGAAGAGCTAGATTAGTATTGTCCTGAACCGTTCCTAAAATTGTTTGACTGTAGTTAAAATGATTAGAAAAGATAAATAAAACTGCTATTATAAAATTTTTCATATTATTACTATTTTATATATTTAGTGTTGATTTTTTTTTTAAAATCTTTAAAATAAATACTTAGATAATCTCATTTTACTTTAGGGGATGTTGTATAATACTAAACCTTACTGCGTTTTAAAAGAATAGACAATAGAGTAACTACTATTCACTCCGTCTGAGGTTTTGACTCTCCAGTAATACGTAGTAGCAGCGTCTAATGCTACAGCTAATGTTTTTACTGTTAAATCTGCCTGTGCTGTGGGTGGTGTTTGTTTCCCGTCTGTAGTGTCTACATAAAGTGTGTACTTAAGAGTATCTCCTGTGTCTGGATCACTACCATCCCATGTGAAAGCGACCTTACCATCCCCATCTCTTGTGATTGTCGATCCTGAGGTTGGTGTTTTAAGATCTGCAGGGAAAGGAGCGTAATTAACAACTCCTGTTCCTGCTAAATAAAACTTCCAAGTATCACTAGCTGTGTTGGTGGTGCTAGCTGTACTTTTTGATGTGATGTTCCAAGAGTAAGGAACGCCTTTATCTAAAGTGGCTTTAGTAGTTGTGGTTGACAAGCCTGTTTTGTTTGTAGCTGTACTGGTGTTTAAATCAGTAATCTTAAGATCATACGTATTAGTATCTGCCGAGGCGCCCCAAGTGAAAGTTACCTCACTTTTTGTTTCAGAAACACTCGTTCCTGTCTCACAAGTCTTGTTGTTAGCAGGAGCTGATAGTGTTGATTTTCCTGGTGGATTGACAACATTACCGCCGCCACCTGAACCTCCACCTCCATCATCATCGCCACCACCTCCACCACAGCTTACTAGAGTCAGAGTGAATAGAAAACTAAAATATTTTAATACGTGTCTCATTTTTTTACAATTTTAAATGTTTTTCTAACGGTTGTTCCTTGCATAACCACTATGTAAGTTCCTGTAATTTGTCTAGATAGATTAATACTTGTTTTTCTAGAGAAGTCCTGGATTTGCTGTTCTTTAGAATAAATCAAATCACCCTTCTCACTAAACACGCTCACTAGAACTCTAGTATCTTCACCCGAGACGTGAATACTCACATCATCATCAGTTGGATTAGGATAATAATGAATGTCTTCTGAAATAAAGATTTCTCTTTCTATCACTCCTTGACAGTCTAGGTTTGTTGATATCTTAATAACACTCAGACCTGTTGGAAGAATCGTGTTAAAGTTGTTGTTCTTCACATCAAATCTCTGTCCATTAACCTCTATGTTATAATTATTAGAACCTGCTAGTTGAATGCTGGTTGTTCTCTTATCATTATCCACATCTATAAACGCTGATAAAGCAAGAGGTTCACCAATCACCACTTCAAAGCACTGCTGGTAATCTGCTTGACCATCAACCTTAAAGCAAACACTATAGGTTCCTTTAACAAGACCCGAAACTGAAGCTGTTTTATTCTCGCCTGTGATTACAACAGGATCATCTTTCCCTGTAACAGTAATACTATAATCATAAGAAGCATCCTCAATACTTAAACCAATAGATCCATCAGTAGTGCCAATACAACTGGCACTAATAACTGATACCTTGTTGTTGTTTGAAAGAAGTGTAAATACTGTACAACCCTTAAGATCTACGATATCTCCCTCAGGTGTGTTAGGACAATCATCCACATCGTTTAAAATACCGTCCTCATCTAAATCATTACTTGTTACAGTAATAGAGACAGTTGCAGCAACCGAACTGTCGACTGTTCCGTCGTTTACTTTAAATGTAAAGCTATCCAAACCAAAGTAACCTTCATTAGGTACGTAAGTCGCTTTATTACCAATTAAACTCACAGTTCCATTAGTTGGACTCGTTACTATAGCATAAGTTAAAGCATCCGATTCTGGATCTGTTCCAGCTAATGTAACATCTAAAGAAATATCCTCAATAGTAGTCACAGATTGTGCGCTAGCAACAGGTGCATCATTAACAGCCGTAATAGTCATAGTTAAAGTACCTGTAGCATCTGTTAAGGTTCCATCCGATACCGTGTAAGTAATGATTTCTGTTCCATTAAAGTTCGCTGCTGGAGTGTAATCTATAGAAAGGTTATTAGCATTAATAGCCACTGTTCCCGTTCCAGCAGTGCTAACTGCTGTAAGAGTTAAAGTATCCCCATCAACATCTGTATCGTTAGCAATTACATCCGTGCTAGTTAAAGCCGCATCTTCTGCAACTGTTAAAGTATTGGCAACTGCAACCGGTGCATCGTTCACCGCATTGACTGTAATAGTAAAAGTTCCTGTAGCATCTGTTAAGGTTCCATCAGATACTGTGTAAGTAATGATTTCTGTTCCATTGAAATTAGCTGCTGGTGTGTAGTTTACAGACAAACTATCACCATTAACCGCTACGGTTCCTGATCCAGCAGTGCTAACTGCTGTAAGAGTTAAAGTATCCCCACTATCCACATCTGTGTCATTGGCAATCACATTCGCGCTAGTTAAAGCCGCATCTTCTAAAACTGTTAAAGTATTGGCAACTGCAACCGGTGCATCGTTAACCGCAGTTATAGTTATAGAAACAGTAGCAGCTGCACTGTCTACCGTTCCATCGTTTACTTTAAAAGTAAAGCTGTCACTAGTTGCCGCATCCGAGTTGCTTGTGTAAACCACAGTAGCCGAATTAGTAGTTTTAGGAAGGTCTCCTGAAGCTATAACAGTGCCGTTATCACTAAGAGTTCCATTTGATGGAAGACTTATTATTTTATAAACAGTTGGTGTAGATCCATCTGGATCTGTACCAGCTAAAGTAATGTTAGAGGCTACTTGCTCGGTAACCGTCACACTTTGAGCTGTGGCTACTGGCGTATCGTTCACCGCAGTTATAGCTATAGAAACAGTAGCAGCTGCACTGTCTACAGTTCCATCGTTTACTTTAAAAGTAAAGCTGTCACTTGTCGCAGTGTCAGACGTACTTATATATTTTACTTCAGCACTTGTTGTTGTTTTTGGAAGATCATCAGCTGTAATAACTGTTCCATTGTCCGATAATGTACCGCTAGTTGGTAAAGTAGATACTATATAAGTTATCGCATCAGATTCTGCATCTGTTCCTGCTAAAGTTAATGTAACCTCAGTTTGTTCAGTCGCTGCAACATCTGTCTGAGCAGTAGCAACTGGAGCATCATTAACAATTAATATTACTTTATTTGAGCCTAAAGAATTGGCAGCACCTGGACTAGCTAAAGTAAGAGTCGCATTATTCCCTCCCGCATCTTTAATGGTTACAGGATCTTGAATTGTTATTGTACCCACCATGCCTGAATGTAAAGAACACTGATAATAATAAGTTCCAGCGGCAGTTGGTGTCCACACTATCGAGCCACTAGTAGTTCCGTTATTTGAAACTTCTATTTGATTTCCTGTTCCAGTTCCAGCAACAGTTTTTAAATAAAACGGATGTCCAGATGCATTAACAGAAAATGTAACTGCATCTCCAACATTAAAAGTTAAACCAGAATCATCTCCCGAAGCACTTCCATTTTTATCATTTCCTGATAAAGTATAATTGGCACTACTAGTTGCAGTTACTGAAATACCATAAGAATTCGTTGTTGCAAGAGAGTTAGTAGCTTTGTAATCTAAATCAGTAGACAATTGACCTGCAGCTACGGTATAATTAAAAGTTAAGGTGTTGGTTCCTGTTCCACTAGAATAATTCACTACGGCATCCGAAGTTCCTGTTTCTAGGGTTAATGTTGGAGTTCCTGTAACAGTTACTGCTTCATTAAAAGCCACAGTTACTGGAATTAATTCTCCAACTATATAAGATCCATTAGCTTGAGTAGAACTGACTGAACTTACTGTTGAAGGAGTAGTATCTATCACTATTGCTTTACTGGCTCCAAGAGATCCAGAAGCTGCAGGACTAGCCAAAGTTAAAGTAGCCACATTTAATCCAGCATCTTTTATGGTTCCTGAGTTTAGTGCTAGTGAGCTCGTAGCCTTATAATCTAAATCAGCAGATGTATGTCCAGCTGCTACTGTATAATTAAAAGTTAAGGTATTGGTTCCTGTTCCACTAGAATAATTCACTACGGCATCCGAAGTTCCTGTTTCTAGGGTTAATGTTGGAGTTCCTGTAACAGTTACTGCTTCGTTAAAAGCCACAGTTACTGGAATTACTTCTCCTTGTTTGTAAGTGCCGTCTGCTTTAGTAGAAGTTACTGCGGTTACCGTGGGAGCTGTCGTATCAATAACTATGGCTTTGCTATTTCCAAGTGATCCAGAAGCTGCAGGACTAGCCAAAGTAAGAGTCGCATTATTCCCTCCCGAATCTTGAATTAAATTCCTATTTAATGGAATTACTGCCAAACCGGAAGCATAATCCGCCACATAAGCGTAATTACCAACGACCGTGACACCAAGAGCATTTCCATTTGTACTTTCGTAAACTGGAGTTCCAGGATTTGCTTTGTCGGTAATGTCTATAATAGCCAAACCGGAAACATTATCCGCCACATAAGCGTAATTACCCACGACCGTGACACCAAAAGCAAGTCCACTTGTATCTTCGTAAACTGGGGTTCCAGGATTTGCTTTGTCGGTAATGTCTATAATAGCCAAACCGGAAGCATAATCCGCCACATAAGCGTAATTACCCACGACCGTGACACCACGAGCATTTCCACTTGTGTTCATATAAACTGGGGTTCCAGGATTTGCTTTGTCGGTAATGTCTATAATAGCCAAACCAGAACCTGCATCCACCACATAAGCGTAATTACCCACGACCGTGACATCAAAAGCAGTTCCAGTTGTATCTTCGTAAACTGGAGTTCCAGGATTTGCTTTGTTGGTAATGTCTATAATAGCCAAACCAGAACTTCCATCCGCCACATAAGCGTAATTACCCACCACCGTAACATCATAAGCAACTCCATTTGTGTTCATATAAACTGGGGTTCCAGGATTTGCTTTGTCGGTAATGTCTATAATAGCCAAACCGGTCCAATTATCCGCCACATAAGCGTAATTATCCACGACCGTGACAACACGAGCATTTCCATTTGTATTTTCGTAAACTGGAGTTCCAGGATTTGCTTTGTCGGTAATGTCTATAATAGCCAAACCAGAACTTTCATCCGCCACATAAGCGTAATTACCCACGACCGTGACACCAAAAGCAAGTCCACTTGTATCTTCGTAAACTGGAGTTCCAGGATTAGGTACTGGAAGACCTAAAGAAGAGGTCGAAGTATAATCTAAATCACTGGACGTGTGTCCAGCCGATACTGTATAATTAAAAGTTAAAGTATTGGTTCCTGTTCCAGAACTATAGTTTACTATGGCATCCGAAGTTCCTGTCTCTAGGGTTAATGTTGGAGTTCCTGTAACAGTTACCACTTCACTAAAAGTAATGGTGATTGGTATTAATACTCCTTGTTTGTAAGTGCCGTTTGCTTTAGTAGAAGTTACTGCTGTTACCGTTGGAGCTGTCGTATCAATAACTATGGCTTTGCTATTTCCAAGTGATCCAGAAGCTACAGGACTAGCCAAAGTTAAAGTAGCCACATTTAATCCAGCATCTTTTATGGTTCCTGAGTTAAGAGCTAGTGAGCTCGTAGCCTTATAATCTAAATCAGCAGATGTATGTCCAGCTGCTACTGTATAATTAAAAGTTAAAGTGTTGGTTCCTGTTCCACTAATATAATTTACTACCGCATCAGTTCCTCCTGTTTCCAGAGTTATTTGAGGGGTTCCCGTAACGTTCACCACTTCACTAAAAGTAACGGTAATTGGTATTAATTCTCCTTGTTTGTAAGTGCCGTTTGCTTTAGTAGAAGTTACTGCTGTTACCGTTGGAGCTGTCGTATCAATAACTATGGCTTTGCTATTTCCAAGTGATCCAGAAGCTGCAGGACTAGCCAAAGTTAAAGTAGCCACATTTAATCCAGCATCTTTTATGGTTCCTGAGTTTAGTGCTAGTGAGCTCGTAGCCTTATAATCTAAATCAGCAGATGTATGTCCAGCTGCTACTGTATAATTAAAAGTTAAAGTGTTGGTTCCTGTTCCACTAGTATAATTTACTACCGCATCAGTTCCTCCTGTTTCCAGAGTTATTTGAGGGGTTCCCGTAACGTTCACCACTTCACTAAAAGTAACGGTGATTGGTATTAATTCTCCTTGTTTGTAAGTGCCGTCTGCTTTAGTAGAAGTTACTGCGGTTACCGTGGGAACTGTCGTATCAATAACTATGGCTTTGCTATTTCCAAGAGATCCAGAAGCTGCAGGACTAGCCAAAGTTAAAGTAGCCACATTTAATCCAGCATCTTTTATGGTTCCTGAGTTAAGAGCTAGTGAGCTCGTAGCCTTATAATCTAAATCAGCAGATGTATGTCCAGCTGCTACTGTATAATTAAAAGTTAAAGTGTTGGTTCCTGTTCCACTAGTATAATTTACTACCGCATCAGTTCCTCCTGTTTCCAGAGTTATTTGAGGGGTTCCCGTAACGTTCACTACTTCACTAAAAGTAACGGTGATTGGTATTAATACTCCTTGTTTATAAGTACCGTTTGCTTTAGTAGAAGTTACTGCGGTTACCGTGGGAACTGTCGTATCAATTATAGCTATACTAATTGTAGCGGCATCAGAGTCTACTGTTCCGTCATTGACTTTAAACGTAAAGCTGTCACTAGTTGCCGCATCCGAGTTGCTTGTGTAAACCACAGTAGCCGAATTAGTAGTTTTAGGAAGATCTCCTGAAGCTATAACAGTGCCATTATCACTAAGAGTTCCATTTGATGGAAGACTTATTA
>Ga0209816_1003171_pt1 | contig 11371 bp, 11 predicted proteins | sample CoawatmetaG01DNA_FD_187509 | JGI IMG/M metagenome (GOLD analysis project Ga0209816, IMG submission 187509) | Marine microbial communities from the West Antarctic Peninsula - Coastal water metaG017-DNA (SPAdes) (version 2) | ecosystem: Environmental > Aquatic > Marine > Coastal ... | reverse complement strand
TGAGCTCTTTACCAGTTCCAGTATGCTCATTACGTCCAGAAACTAAAACGTAGCCCTTGTCTGCTATATTTAATGCCTGCTGAGCATTTTGCTCAACCATAAGAACGGCCATGCCAGCATTCCTAACGTCCAATATATTAGAAAAAATTTCATCCATCACTATTGGCGAAACTCCAGCAGTTGGCTCGTCTAAGAGCATAATTGAAGGTTTTGTCATCATAGCCCTTCCAAACGCAACCTGTTGTCTTTGGCCTCCAGACAGCTGCTCAGCAAGTTGTCTGCGCTTGTCATAGAGAATCGGAAAAAGCGCATAGACCTCTTCGATTGTTTCATTGATGTCATCTTGCCTTATAAAACCACCCATCTGAAGATTTTCTTCAACTGTCATTGAAGGGAAAACATTTTTTGTTTGAGGAACAAATGCTAATCCATGACTGATTCTATCCTGGGTAGAAAGCCTTGAAATATCTTTTCCATCTAACGTGACTGAGCCTGAAGTTGCATTCAACATTCCGAGCAATACTCTCATTACAGTAGACTTCCCTGCACCATTTGGACCAACAATTACTGCAAGCTCTCCTTTTTCAACCTCAACCGAGCACTCATGAAGTATTGGAACTACCCCATAAGATGCAACTAAATTTTTACCTTCAAGATAAGCCATTAACTAGTAGCCTCGGTCTTAATTCCTTTACCTAAATAAGCCTCAATAACCGCATCACTACTTTTAATTTCATCGGGAGTGCCGCTTGTCAAGATTCTACCTTCAGCTAAAACTACTACTGGATTACAAAGCCTTGAAATAAAATCCATATCGTGCTCAATCATGCAAAATGTGTATCCTCTTTCCGAGTTTAGTCGTAATATTGCATCGCCAATTTGATTAAGCAGAGTTCGATTAACGCCCGCCCCAACCTCATCCAAAAGAACAACTTTAGCGTCAACCATCATAGTACGAGCTAATTCTAATAATTTTTTCTGACCACCAGACAAATTTCCTGCTCTTTCATTTTTAAGATGGCTTATGCTGAGAAAATCAATAACTTCTTCTGCCTTAGCTTGAAGTGTCTTCTCTTCCTCTTGAATCTGTTTACGCTTCAACCAAGTATTCATTAAGCTTTCGCCCAACTGATTTGCAGGAACCATCATTAAATTCTCCAAGACACTTAGTGTTGGAAACTCATGTGCAATTTGAAAGGTTCTAAGTAACCCCTTATGAAAAAGTTGATGTGATGTTAAGTCTGTTACGTCCTCACCATCAAGAATTATTTCACCCTTTGTAGGCTGATAAAGTCCAGCAATCAAATTAAACATTGTAGTTTTTCCAGCACCATTTGGGCCCACTAAACCAGTTATCGAGCCTCGTTCAATATGTAAGTCGACACCATCAACTGCCTTGATTCCGCCAAAATGTTTTGATAAATTTTTAACTGTAATCATTATTTAAGTTTTTGATTGAGTTGCTTTTGTCAAAAAAGGCTAAATTATCCAGAAAAAACCTCTCTATGGAAATCATTTAAGGCAAAACCTTATTAAAAGTTTTAACAACCACACTGGAATATACGCCGGCAGCAACATAAGGATCAGCGTCAGCCCAAGAGCGTGCTTCTTTAAGATTTTCAAACTCGGCAACTATAAGAGATCCCGTAAAGCCAGCTTCACCTGGATCTATTGAGTCAATAGCAGGATGAGGTCCAGCCAAAATAAGGCGACCTTCATCTTTTAATTGATTTAATCGAGCAACATGATCGGGCCTAGCACTCTTACGTTTTTTAAGACTATTCTCTATGTCTTGAGAAATAATAGCGTACAACATTAAATACTCCTAAAGCTCTAAAACATCTTGCATTGAATATAGACCATTCGGCTTATCATGAAGCCAGTTAGCTGCCCTTACAGCGCCATTTGCATAAATCATTCTAGAAGATGCTTTATGCGTTATTTCAACTCGTTCACCGTCCATAAAAAAAGTAACAGTGTGATCACCAACAACATCGCCGCCTCTAATCGATGAAAATCCAATGGTATTTATATCTCTAGGCTCATCAATACCTTCTCGGCCATATACTGCGCACTTAGCTAAGTCCCTTCCAAGTGCATTAGCAACAACCTCACCCATCTTAAGAGCCGTACCTGAAGGCGAATCAACCTTATATCGATGGTGGGTTTCAATAATTTCTATACTAGAATCTTGTCCAATAACTTTTGCAGAAGTCTCCAATAACTTAAGCGTTAAATTAACTCCAACACTCATATTAGGGGCAAAAACAATTGGTATCTGAGTTGATGCTTGCTTAATTTCTTCTAGCTCATCATCGCTAAACCCAGTAGTTCCAATGACCACAGCTTTTCCAGAATTTTTACAAATTGAAATGGCCTTCAGGGATGCCTCTGGTCTTGAGAAGTCAATTAAAACATCAAAATCTTGGAGTGAATCATTAAGGTTATCGCCTTTATCAAAGCCCGCACCTAATATCGAACTAATATTTAAATTTATAGCTTCAAGCAGGGTTTGCCCCATCCTTCCTTTAGATCCATTTATTGCAACTCTAGTCATTGATAGAATCCTCTAATAAATCATTATTTTTAGTTACAGCATCAATCTTCTTGAGCGTCTCAAGTAAAGTAAACATTAAGTTCATTGGCATAGAGTTAAGACCGTCACTTTTTGCAAGCTTTGGATTTGGATGTGTCTCCATAAAGACTCCAGAAACACCAACTGCAACAGCGGCTCTAGCTAAAACTGGCACCATTTCTCTTTGCCCACCAGAAGACGCTCCTTCTCCACCAGGCTGCTGAACAGAATGAGTTGCATCGAAAACAACAGGGCAATTTGTTGACCTCATACTTGAAAGACCTCTCATATCTGAAACAAGCGTGTTGTAACCAAAAGATGTTCCTCTATCGCAAACCATAATCTGTTGATTTCCTGTTGCCTTAGCCTTCTCAACAACGTTGACCATATCCCAAGGCGCTTGAAATTGCCCTTTCTTAATATTTACAGGAAGTCCTTGACTACATACATTTTGAATAAAATTAGTTTGCCTGACAAGGAAAGCGGGAGTTTGAAGGACATCAACTACTGAAGAAACCTCATCTAGAGGTGAATCTTCATGAACATCAGTTAAAACAGAGACACCCACTTCAGACTTTACTTTTTCTAAAATACGGAGCCCTTCTTCAATACCCAAACCACGAAAGCTATCTGCACTTGTGCGATTGGCCTTGTCATAGGAAGATTTATAAATAAAATTGATATTAAGCTCGCTACAAACTTTTTTCAAATAACTTGCACTTTCCATTGCCAAAGACTCTGACTCAACAACGCATGGGCCAGCAATCAAAAAAAATGGGTGATCAATTCCAGCCTGAAAATCTAGTAAATTCATGTACTTCGCTCATTACTTAAATATATACGTAAATTATATTCGTTTAAAATAAGCATTGTTATAAATTCATTAAAACCATGGCACAAAAAACACCCGACATACTTAAAAAAATTGTTGCTCGAAAGCAAGAAGAAATAGCAGAGTCAATAAAGCGACTTCCAATTGAAAAAATGATTGAGCTAGCAAATAATGCAGATACTCCTCGAGGCTTCTATAATTCATTAGACAAAAAAGCAAAAGAACGCCAAAGTGGAATCATTGCTGAAATTAAAAAAGCCTCCCCTAGTAAGGGCATTTTAAGAGAAAATTTTGAGCCTGTCGAAATTGCAAAAAGCTACGAAGATGGAGGTGCAAGCTGCCTTTCTATATTAACAGATCGTGATTTTTTTCAAGGTGATCCTTTATATTTGATAAAAGCCCGAGCTGCAGTTTCATTACCAGTTATTCGTAAAGATTTTATTATTAAGCCCTATCAAGTCTATGAATCAAGAGCGATGGGGGCAGATTGTATTTTACTAATTGTGTCTTGTCTAGAAGATAATGAAATCAAACATTTAAGCGACCTTGCTTTATCTCTCAATATGGATGTATTAGTTGAAACTCATGATTTACATGAACTACGTCGAGCGCTTAAATTAGATTTACCAATGATTGGAATTAATAATAGGAATCTTCGAAACTTTGAAGTTAGCCTTCAAACCACCATTGACTTGCTTAGTGAAATTAGCAGTGATAAACTTGTGATAACTGAGTCAGGAATTACATCTAAAGCTGATGTTGAGTTAATGCATCAGAATGATGTATTTGGTTTTTTAATTGGTGAGGCATTTATGAAACACTCAAATCCTGGCCAAAAACTTAAGGAGTTTTTTGAATGAATCTTTCTGTAAATTGGGTTGATGGAATGCTAATGGTTGGTAAGTCTCATAGTGGTCACTCTATTACGATGGATGGTCCGACAGAGATTGGCGGTGAAAATCTAGGTGTTAGGCCAATGGAAATGCTTTTACTTGGAGTGGCAGGCTGCACAATGATTGATGTCGTTACAACACTTAAAAAAATGCGTCAAAACCTAACCCATTGTGAAACCAAAATTAGCGCTGGAAGAGCAGATGAGCATCCAAAAGTTTTTACTAATATTCATATTCATTTTATTGTTCAAGGCAAAGATTTAGATTCAAAAAAAGTTGATAAAGCAATCACACTTTCAGCTGAAAAATATTGCTCAGCATCAATCATGCTAGGCAAAACTGCAAACATTACGCATGACTTTGAAGTCATTAAATAATATTATATTAATCGGTTATTACTAAAATACTCATTTCAAATAATTCCAGTATAATATGCCTTCTTCGGAGAGATGGCCGAGTGGCTGAAGGCGCTCCCCTGCTAAGGGAGTATAGGCTTTAACTCCTATCGAGGGTTCGAATCCCTCTCTCTCCGCCATACAGGCCCTGCAAATAAAGGATACATTGAGGGTTCGAATCCCCTCCCTAAACCAAAAAAAAATACGATTCCAAAATTATGGAATTTATTTTTAGGATTTGAAGATTAAACTAGACAAAGGTATAGTTTAATACTTCAGCTTATATTATTGAAATTAGGCAATTAAATTGTGATTTTGCAAAACCTTTACAATTTCAAATAATTCCCTAAGACATTTTTATTCTTTTTAATCACCTTGGTTTAAATGCCATTCGGCAAAGATTATACTTCCACCCACTGAATTTCTGTTGAGTTAGTACCTATTCTTTGGCACTTCCAGATAATATTTTCAAAGTCATATAATTTTTGGGAAAAACAGGAGGTCATGACATTTGAAGTTAACCTTAATGGTGGGCTCATTATGGAAAAAAATTTCGAAAGGTTGTTTAACCACAATCCTTATATCAATAAGAGAGAAATAACTGCTTTCGTTTATCTCTAGAATTTTTAGACTTAAACAGTCATAAATAAACACTAATTTCCAGCATAAATACCAAAATGCTCTTCGGCTCTTTTATCCAACAAGAAACGCTCCAAAAAAAGCTCTCTGCCTTTTCCGCCCATACGTTCTTGCAATGCAGGATCTGCCAACAAAAAACTGATTTTATCTGCCAACATATTGACATCCCCTGGCACCACTACAAAGCCAGACTCACCATCGATAACAGCTTCCGAGCACCCCCCCATAGTTGTTGTGATAACTGGAGTAGCCATTCGGGCACCCTCAATTATGGTATATGGGATTGACTCAACACCAGTGGATGGCGTCAAACAAATATTGGCAATACAATTGAGTGCCAATATATCTGTGCGATATCCCAAGAAACACACATTTTCCTTAATGCTCAGCTGCTCAATCTCACTATCAAGAAGTGCTTTTCTTTCTTCGCTGCCAGAACCAACTATCAACAGTAAAACATCAGGAAATTGCTGTTTGACTATCGCTAGGGCCCGCAATAATGGTCGATGCCCCTTTCTTTCTTCTTCATAATTACCGGCAATCAACAATACAGGTTGGCCGGGCGTTATTTCCAACTCTCTTAGCTTGGTCAGGCATGCCTTATCATCTAACTGCTCAGCATCTTCCAAGCCACAACGTATGGTTCTACATAAATGGGTGGGAATGTTGCGTTTGTGCAGCAATTCACTTTTTACTTGGTCTGACGCAGTGATGATTAAATCGCAGCAATTACGGGCAATCGTATCATAAATGATATCGATTGGTAAACGTCGTTTGCGGGCGATATTATGAACTGTCATGATGATTCGCTTAACACCGGCACGTTTGGCGGCCCAAATAGCCCAGAGACCAGCAACTTTAGCCGGGAAGCCGCCGTTGTTAAAATGGAAAACTGCATCTCGGTGCTCTGGTTTTTTCATCACCTTGGTGAATAACTTGAAGTTCTTGATATGCTCCCTAATGTAAGTCAAAGTAAGCAAACGGACGAGGACTTTAAGGTACCAATGCAACGGACTCGAGCCAAAATTTACACTCAGCAACCTGTACAGCACTTTTTTCATTCCACTTAACTTTTGCTGTTCATCTGCTTGCTCAAGTCTAGAATAAAACTGTTCAAGAAAATGTGGGGTAAAAAGTCTTGGACTGGTGTCAAGAAATTCGATGGGGAGTTCAACTTTGAGCCAAGCATCAGCCCGAGTAGAAAAAAGATTATTGTGGTCAGTCAAGATTTTGACATTATAACCACTATTAACCAATTTGTTGACCAGGTCGAAAGCATAATGCACATCCCCTCCAATCAACTCATTATGTCCTGTATAAATAACGATTGCTGGTTTGTTTTCATCTGACATACAAACCACCATTGACATTTAGGTTCTCTCCAGTCAAATTAGCAGCCTCAAACAACAAATAATAAGATAATTGGGCTATCTCCAATGAAGTGCAAAATGCTTGAGTCGGTGTTTTTTGTTTTTTCGCCGCCAAAACGTCCAGATCGGTTCGAACTGTGGTCATTCTAGTGTCTTCGATGATGCCCGGAGAAATCGCGTTAAGCCGCGATCCTGATGGTAATCGTGGGGCAAAGCTTTTGAGCATAATATCAACACCAGCCTTGGTTGCCGCGTAGAGCGTATCATAGGAACCAGCTTTACCGCTGATAGATGACATCACCACGGTACGCATATTGTCTATTAACTCCAAACGCTCTAACACCATAGCGACACTGACAAGGTTGACGTGCAATGCTTTAGTAATGTCATGATCACTGTAGTCTTTAAGCTTATCGCCGACCAGTAGGCCATGATTCAAGAACAAATAATCCGGCGCGGTTTCTTCGACAAAAGAGGTAAATCGGCGACAATCATCAAGCTCAGAAAAATCAAAAGTCACATCTGCTTGTTTGCAGCGACCACAGCGAATAATTTCTATCCCATCCTGCTGGCGTTGTGCGACCAGTCTAAACAAAGCAGTAGCAATGTTTGAATTATAGCCAGTAACAATTAATCGCTTCAAAAGTCCACCACTTTAGCAAAATTTTGCTCTGTGCAACCCTCAATTACCTCAACAATTTGGTTGGTGATATGATGCACAGCGTCGAGCTTACCACACAACACTGAGATTAACTTTTCATGGGTACGAATTTCGGTAAGACGCTGGTCACAATTATCATTCAGAACCTTGGTCTTGGGAGCGATCCACAACGATTGAACGTGATGATGTGACAAGTCCATGTCAAGCAGTTCATTGCCGTGATTGAGAATGTCGTCGATAACGCTTTTGCGGATCTTGTTATTTTTGACCTTCTCCAACTGTGTTTCGAGATCGGACGTAGTGAGACAATTAAGAAATGGGGTAAAGATGACACTGGATAATGTGGCTTTACCTTGTCCAGCTGGATATAATGAGACAAATGGGCCGTCCATAATGGTCAGGGCAACATCATCGCCAAACGGTGCGTCAACCAACAACATCGCAGTGACTTCATACTTTAGTTCAAAGTGTTTTTCTTTGGGCAGTCCCAAGTTTGTATCGGTGTAAGTGGCGTTGATGATGACATCATAGCCTTCGTGAACCTTGTCGTTAACCACCAACGAACCATTCTCGGCATCAATAGAGCTAACAATTGCATTACAATGGATCTGAACATTTTCTTTAAGCCGAGCTAACAGATTATTTAACAGATCACCGAGACGAATCACCCCTTCTCCTACTCGAATGACACCTTCAATATCCTTAGGCTGTCGAAAAAAGCGATGGGTAGCGTTACTAACGATATCATATTTGAGATTATGCTCATCCATGACAGCTAAATACTCATCAAAATTGATGTGGCCATTGCGATGAACCGCATAATAATTTTGTTTAGGATATTCAACACAGTCACCAAAATCATCAACGAATTGATCGAAGCCAGAGATGGTTTGACGAATGGTTTCAGCACTTCTAGGATAATGAAACCCCAAATGCAAACGACATTGGTTGTTGGTTGCAGCTCGGGTCATTAAACTGTCTGAACGGTCAAAAATGTCTATATTCACTTGTGAGCGGTATTTCTTCTTGAGAGTATCTGCGATATAACAACCGTAAAATCCTCCACCGACTAACGCAATTTTCATCATCCAAACCTTCTTATAGCTTTGCCTTCAATGGCCTTTATATTATTTTATACAAAAAACATGGTCAACTGCCTTGATTGCACCATAATGTTTTGATAAGTTATTAACTGTAATCATTATTCATGATTTTGAAATCATTTAATAATATTTCATTAAACGTTGATTACTAAAATATTCATCAAAATAATTCCAGTATAATGTTTCTAATTCGGAGCGATAACCGAGTGTTTGAAGCTACTCCCCTTCAAAGGGAGTATAGTCTTTAACTCCTATTGCCCTTATAAGCGATAATAATAAAGGATAGACCGAGGGTTCGAGTCCCTCTCTCCGCCATTTTTATTTTTTTCTAGCAAAAGAGTGGGCAATCTATGAATAAACCAAAAGCAATCCATTGGTTTCGTCAAGATCTTAGGTTATCAGATAACCCTGCATTTAATGATGCAGCTAAAAATAGCTCAATACTTCCTGTCTATATTCTTGATAATGAAAATTCAAAAGAGTTTTCAATGGGAGCAGCAAGTCGATTTTGGCTTCATCACTCATTAACTTCTCTTGATAAAAGTCTAGATGGAAATTTATCAATCTACCATGGAAATCCAATTGAAATAATATTAGATATTATTAATCGTTTAAATATCGAAGAAATATATTGGAATCGTTGTTATGAGCCATGGCGCATAAAACGGGATACTCAAATCAAAAAAGAACTGGAATCTAAGGGTATTAAGGTAAATACTTTAAATGGCTCGTTGCTTTGGGAACCCTGGACAATAAAGAAAGGCGATGGAACTCCATATAAAGTTTTTACGCCATACTTTCGAAAGGGATGTCTTTTATCTGATGAGCCTCGTAAACCAATTTCTACCCCTATAAATCCAGATTTTTTTCTTGATAATAATAGTTTAAAAGATATTAATGCTTTGTCTTTATTGCCATCTACTAAATGGGATATTGCAATGAAATCATTTTGGAATATTGGCGAAATTGGAGCAAATAACCGATTAACAGAATTCTTAAATAATGGAGTTGAAAATTATAAAGAAGGTCGAAACATTCCATCAAAACCTTTTGTTTCTAGGCTATCACCTCACCTTCATTTTGGTGAGATTTCTCCAAATCAAGCTTGGCATGCTGCAAAGCAAAAAGGTGATGATACTAATATTGATCACTTCTGTAGCGAGCTCGGTTGGCGTGAATTTTCATATACTCAGCTCTACTTTAACCCAGAACTTCCAAACAAGAATCTCCAAGCAAAGTTTGATCTATTCCCTTGGGACACAGATGAGAAAAAATTAATTGCTTGGCAAAAAGGCCAAACTGGAATACCTATGGTTGATGCAGGCATGAGGGAGTTATGGATTACTGGTGCAATGCATAACCGTGTAAGAATGGTTGTAGGTTCATTTTTAGTTAAAAATCTTCTACTTCACTGGCATCATGGTGAGCGATGGTTTTGGGACTGTTTAGTAGATGCAGATTTAGCTAGCAATAGTGCAAGTTGGCAATGGATTGCAGGTTGTGGCGCAGATGCAGCCCCCTACTTTAGAATCTTTAACCCAGTCACTCAAGGGGAGAAGTTTGACTCTGATGGTGAGTATATTCGAAAATATATTCCTGAAATAAAAGCATTACCAAATAAGTACTTATTTAATCCTTGGGAGGCGCCAAAAGAGGAATTGGATAAGGCAGGAATTACTTTGGGACAAGATTATCCAAATCCAGTTATTGATTTGAAGTTATCTCGACAAAATGCGCTTGAAGCTTTTAAATCTTTAAAGAAGGTGGATGATTAATCATAAACTGAAGTTAAGCTCATTTTTAAAAAATATTTTCAATCAATCCATATATCGTTATTATTTACTTAGTTCCAAAAATCTTATCACCAGCATCGCCTAAGCCTGGAAGAATATAACCCTGCTCATTTAAAGAGTCATCTACTGCGGCTATAAAAAGATCTACATCAGGATGAAGTTCAGTTACCCTTTTTAACCCCTCAGGAGAGGCGACTAGAAATAAACCAATAATTTTTTTACAACCTTTCTGTTTTAACAGGTCAATTGTAGCAAGGAGAGTTCCTCCAGTTGCCAGCATAGGATCAATAATTAAGGCAGTTCTTTGATCAATATCTGTAATAACTTTATCAAAATATGCAACCGGATTTAAAGTTTCCTCATCTCTATATAGACCAACGACACTTACTTTAGCATTAGGAACCAAAGTCAACACACCATCAAGCATTCCCAATCCAGCTCGCAAAATAGGAACAATTGATAATTTTTTTCCAGACAACATTTGCGTGTTAATTGGTTCACCTTGCCAGCCATTAATTTCACGATCTTCGAGTGGTAAATTTCGTGTAGCCTCATATGTCAATAGACTTGCAACTTCATTAGCCAGTTCACGAAATTGTTTTGTGCTAATTCCATGTTGCCTAAGTAAGGCAATCTTATGAGCTAAAAGAGGGTGTTTTATTGCATTTAGGGGCATTGATATTCCTTCAAAAAAAACTTATTAAGAAACTAATTTTACATGTTAAAACAATTTGTAATATTTTTCTAAAAATCATATATAAATAATAAGTATTATTAACTCTTAATTAAAAAAATAAACTGTTTAAATGAAATTTGGAATTTTAGGTGAAGCAAAAATTGCTCGCGAACATGTTGTTCCAGCAATATTAGCTGCAGGACATGAAGTTACTCATGTTGGCAGAAGAAATCCTGGTCAAGTGCCATTACCAAGTATCTATAAAGATGCTATTGAGACAGACTATGACGCCCTCCTGTCAGACCCATCAATAGATGCAATTTATAACCCACTGCCAAATCATCTGCATGTTCCCTATTCTATTCAAGCACTTAAATTAGGAAAACATGTTCTCTGTGAAAAACCTGTTGCCCTTAATCTAGATGAATTAATTA
>Ga0209816_1003165_pt1 | contig 11398 bp, 6 predicted proteins | sample CoawatmetaG01DNA_FD_187509 | JGI IMG/M metagenome (GOLD analysis project Ga0209816, IMG submission 187509) | Marine microbial communities from the West Antarctic Peninsula - Coastal water metaG017-DNA (SPAdes) (version 2) | ecosystem: Environmental > Aquatic > Marine > Coastal ... | reverse complement strand
CAACAGAAGGAGCATCGTTAAATATAGGTATAACATAAGACTCAGTTGTACCAGTTCCGTAAAAATTATTACGAGTAACGTTCTCACTATGATGTTGCCATAAATCTCCTCCATTAAAAGTATAGAAAGTATTGTTTAAAGATATACCTGTTTCTTGTTTAAACGATCTAAAACTAGTCCATCCATTGGATCTATCGTCAAAAGATACAGATAAATATCCGTCAGATGCTGTAGCTAAGTTAGTGTCTGGATTACTATCGTAACCTTCACCTATCAAAGTTAATTCATATACTCTACTGTATTCATCAAATGATCCAATTATTTGTGTAGATGTTTTTAAAGCATCTCTAAAAAAATCACTCATACCAGCACCTGATATTTCTTCTATACCTTGTTGGCTTAATCTTAATACTGCACCTCTATTTCTATCTGTAAAATATCTAGAAAATCCAAATGATGCAAATGACTGAGGATCTTTGGCAATACCATATTGACCTGGAAAAGCAGCAATTGTACCTAAAAATTGAGAATTACTAGTTACAGGTATTTGACCACCTTCAGCTGTATATATAAAATCTTTATCAATAGGTGATCTGGAAACTTTGTCTTCTTGAAATACAATAACTTGCGTATCGTCTGTAAATAGCTTTTGTATAGAGCCATCTAAAGGATCTAGAGATATTGTTAATCCACCTTCAGACTCATTAAATTGGTTTATATAATTAATACCAGTACGAGAATTTAATAGTCCACTAGAGTGTATTAAAGTATTATCTCTTCTTTCTTCTGTAAAGTTCTCTTGAACAACAAAAGCTCTAACACCTATGTCAAAAAATGGTTCATTAAAACCTGCTTTTATTCTATTTACTTCAATATGATCATCTCCAGATCCTCCTGGATCAAAAGTTAACAATATACAATTAAAAAAATCTATATCTATAGCTGTAGCTGGTATTTCACTTACTAAGCCACCTGTAGATGTTTCATAAAAAATATCTAAATCTGAATCAACTGGTTCTGTTTCAAAAACACAAAAGCCAGTGGATATAGTATTTCCAGCATTGTCAAAAGTACTAACTTTAGCTTTTCCACTTGGATTTCCTATAGACTGAACTTTAGTTAAATTAGCCTGAGGCGATGTATAAACATTACCTCCATTTATATACTTAGGATAAACAGATACATTACATGGAGATATTGTAGCTGCCGTGCTTGGAGGTATAACAGCGGTTTGATCTCTTGGTATTTTATTAATACTATCACCAAACCTTTCCACTTCACTAGCACCGCTAATTAATGAAATCCAATTATAATATTCTTGTTCTCTTTGTTTTACAACAACTCTATAAGAATAAGCCCAAGTAGGTATTTGATCTGTGTCTGTAAATGTAATTCTTAATGCGTTAAAAGCAGTTGTTGAAGTTGCAGAACCTAAATTTGGATTAATAAAAACAGTATCAATACCTGAACTTGATAGTATAACTGGAGATTGTCTTCCAAACTGATCAGCAAGAACAATACCAACTTGATATGTTCTTCTTGATTTAACAGATTGATTAGATAAAATGCTATTTCTAGCTGAAGTTTCACCTGTTCTAGCTACGGTAAAAGCTATTTGTGGTATGTTAAAGTTTTGTAAAAAATTGCCATAAATTAATCTACCACCTCCAATTTCTTGTGCTTGTGCTTTTCTAGGTACCGCATCATAAACTCTAGTTAATTGATCTGGAGGTAATGTTCTGAAAGGATCTGTGGATGAATAAGTGAAATTTATAAAAGGTTCGGTTGTAACTTCTATATCTTCAACAACATAAAGCGCACTTGAATTAGATTCTTTGTATATTAGTTCTACATTAGATATACCATAACCTTGAGGTGTTGGTATAGATAATTGAATTTTATTAATAGCATTAATAAAAGTTTCTATTTCTCCAAAATTACCTAAAGCAGCACTTATAGTATCTGTTTGATTTAATCTAGAAAAACAAATAGGTGTAAATGGAGCTAATATACTATATTCATTATCTTCAAATTTCCATCTGTAAGAAAATCTTACTAATTTTAATTGTAAAAAAGTAGAAGATATAGTTGCATCATTTATTGCTGATACTAAAGTTGGAGACTCGTATGGTGCAAATTTACAAACTGATATTAAATTATCAATACTTGCGGTTGATGTATAGTAACTAATATTATTTCTAGCGGTTACTACATTTATTTTTCTTGGAGCATTTCTGTTATCTGTAAAAAATAATAAATCATCAACTATATTTAATCCAGTTACAGGAAAAGAAGTATGAAAATTAAGTTGTGTTGATATTAATAATTCCGTTGTTTGTTTTGATTTTTGATCGTATTCATATATACCATGACTACCTGTATTCGTTTCGTTATATATTGAATTTGTTGTTACAAAAAAATATATTTTTTCAGTGCTATTATCTCTTAATGAACCTATACAAACAGGATTACCTGATAAACCACATTGAGCAACTAATTCATTGCCTAATAAGTTTTCTATAGAACCAACAGCAGAACCTTCTGACTGACCAATGTTTACATTGAAACCTTCTCGGTATTCTCCCGGTGGTACTATTCTAGCATCCAAATCTCGGTTCATTTTACCGACATTAAATATTCTTTTAATTTCTGGCATACTAATTTATTAGTGTTTAATCCATTTAGCTTTATTACGAAATATGTTTGTCATTTCGGCTATTTTCATATTTGCTATTCTGATTTTAGCATTTTGCATTTTAGCATAAGCTTCTTTTTTATAAAGAGGAACTCCGCCTGCTGCAGATGGTCTAAGTTTACTTAAGTTATAAAGCATTGTTGCATAAACAGCATCTTCAGCTAATTTAGGAACTAACACATTATCAAAGTTACCATTTTCACCTAAACCATCAGATATATAGGTTAAAGTTATTATTGTATCTTTAGTAAAATTAGAATCAAAATAAATTTGACCTGCATTTAAATCTAAAACAAAAGTTCCATTAGTGTTTTGAAATTCAGGAGTTGATCCATATCTGCCTCCAAAATATCCAAAATTATCATCATAAAAATAACCATTGTAGTAATCTCTAGCTTCTTGTTCAGCTACTGATGCACCTCTTTTTTGAAATCTTTGTATTGTTTCTGACTCTTCAGCAAATATAATATTGCCATCGTTATCATATAAATAATGATAATTATTATCTTGTGCAACACCTTTATTAGCTTTTGTTACATTACTTGGCAATATTGTTCTTTGAATTCCCTGATTGTCTGTGTAACATATTCTTATGTAATTAACATAATCAGAAGGAAGAGACATTTGTCTCGTTGTATTTAATTGTATTTCAATTGCTTTTTCAGAATGAAATACATCATAACTAAATTCTTGAACAGCTCTTTGGGCCCAAAAAGCAACTTCATACCTAGGTATTTTAGTTAAAACTTTTCCATCACCAATATAAGCTATAACAAAATTATTTATTATATCATTAAGATTTGTTCTCCTGTAGTAACCAGGGATTGCCAAACCATTTCCACCGTCTAAAGCGGAATAATTATCTACGTCTAAAGGTCTTCTTGATATTGCCATTATTGTTCTTGTGCTGCGTTTTGTTGTTCTTTACCTTGTGCAAATCCTGCTACGTCTTGTTGTTTTATAACTACACCTGCGTAGTTTAATATTCTTACTACTAAATTATTTTCTTCAGAAGGATGTAATTCAAAATTTAATGATTTAGCAGCTACATCATAACTATCAGCTGCTGGATCAAATAAAGTTGGATCATAATAAGGTATTGTTGCATTTACAACATAACCCCATTTCGGTCTTAAAGGAATTTTTATGTAATCTAATTTAACACCATCTACTACGGTACTTGGAAAAACTGCTATAGAATCTCCAGTCATAGTGTATACAGGTTGTGTAGCCACGGGAGTTGTTAGTGGTGATAAATTTATATATTTAATATCATCATGAGATGCTAAGTCGGCAACTATATTGTTTACTGACGGAACACCTATTCTGTATAAATCAGTTGGTAATGTAAACTTGCCAGAATTTTTAACTAAAGTTTCTTCTTTATAAAAAACATTTATCTTTTCTTCTAAATATGTATTAGGATTTGAAAAATCACTTTCCATAAAAGTATTACTAGCATAAGCCGCTGATTTTGGAAAATACGTTGCAAATATTTCATTTTGAACTTGGTCTGCAAGTCTATTGAATTCATCAGGCGTTATATATCCCCTATTGTCTTTGTTACATATAACAAGCACAGTTTGGTATACATTGTTTATATTTACCATTAATTTATTTTTATCATTAATTAGTTGATGCAAGGTTAATTTCTCACCTTACATCAGGTAAGCTTTATGCAAGCTTTTTAGTTAGAGACTTCATTAACATAACTCCGTCATCTGTTTTAAAGTATTGAGATAAAGCAGCATAGGGATGTTGCTCAAAAGGAACTGTTAGTATTTTTTTACCGTTTGCAAATTTAAACACTGTGTTATCATCTGTTAATAAAATTATACCTTGTTCTACAGCTCTATTAGCTAAATTTCTTAATTTAATATCTTCATCTTCAGATATTTCAATAAACAAAGCTGGTTGAGATTTTGCAAATCTATAAGCATCTCTTTTTAATTCTCTTGAAGACATGTTGCTAACTGCACTACCTAATTCAGTACGCATTATAGCTTCTAAATGTTCTATATCTAAAGTTTGAACTAAATTTAGTGCTTCCATTTCAAATTCCAATAAATCAATTTCATCTTCAGCATCTTTAGCAGCATCTGCTTCTATCCATAAATTACCTATCAAAGGGTGATATAAAGAAAGCATTTTTTGCATAGTAACTTCAGTTCTAGGTACGTTAAGTACACCATCTTGAAATATAACATGAGTTAAAGTTGAAAAACCTTGTTGTTCATCTGCAAATAAAGATTTTTGATTAGTAGCTAATCTTAATTCTCTATTTATTTTTAATCCTTCGTCAAACCATAATAAAGGTTTTCTAGGAGTGTGTTTTGTTTGAATAGTATAAGTTACTGGAGAATGATTTCCAGCTAAAACATATATTCTATCTTTGTATTCCCAGTTTTTTTCAAATAAAATACTTGAACTTTTTTCTTGTGTTGTCATAATTAAATAATATAAAATAAGAATACTGGGCTCCGAAGAGCCCGTATCCTATAGTTAAAAATACTAAGCTTTGAATAAAACAAAGTTATTAGCCGCTTGAGTGATAAGACATCTTTCACTTAAGTAGTTAATTTTCATTTCATCAATATCAGAAGTAGGAGAAGCGGTTCCAACAGATCCTGTAATCCAAGATTTGTTTTTACGATTTTCTGTTTCTGAAGATCTATATCTAATGTGCAAAAATGGACGTTTGATATTAGCACCTAATTGTTGATCGTAAACTGTAGAAGTTCCAGCTGGAATTAATACACCTTCAATGTCTCCAAAACCTCCACGAGTTGACCAGTCATTTAAATATTTCCAGTCAGTTTTGTAAAAGTCATAAGAACCTCGACGGTATCCAGTGAATCCTAAGTTTAATGCCATATCAGCACTATTGTTAAATACACCATAAGATGTACCATGAGCAACACCTGCTGCGCCTGGGTATGCACCATTTTGCATAGCAAGAATGTCATCAATCTCTAAAGAAAGTTCACGATTTAAGAAAAGCATATTTTCTTCAATTGCTCCCTGCTTGTCTAATTGTTTAAGTACATTGTCAAAGTCTGTTAATGCACCTGCACCTGCACCTGCAGCTGCTTGAGCACCAAATCCTTGATATACGTTTCCTCTAGCTTCAAGAGCTTCAAAGAAACCTTCAGTACCACGAGCATTTTGAGCAGCTAAACTACCTCCAAAAGTACCTAATGCAATATTTGCACCACCTGCTACTTTCTTCACGCCTTCAACCATAGACATTTCAAGATAGTCTTCCCAACGAAGTCTATTTTCATGTTCTGATTTAACGTACCATAAGTAACCGCCTGCACCATTTTCAGAAGTAACTTCAATCCAACCAATCTGAGCTGTGTCAGAACCATTGATTTGATAGTTTTCTTTTAAAATAATAGGAGCATTTGCAAAAGTTGCATATCCTGGATCTAGCTTTTCAGTAAAGTTTCCTGTACCTTTAGCAAATTCAGAACCATAAACTATTGCTGTAACTCTAGCTGCTGCTGCAATAACTGGATGAGGAGCATAAGCCTGCATTTGAAACATTTGTCCTTCTCCTACTGCACCACCGCCTACGCCGACGTTAGTAACTACACCTTTAATAACTGCTCCAGTTCCACCGACTGCTGAAGTAGCAGTAGTTTGAATTTGCACCATTACAGTTTGTCCTATTCTAAAATTAACAGTTTGAGTGTTAGCTGGAGAACCTGTTAAACCTGTACTAGCTGGTTGAGCTGTAGGAACATTAAAATTAAGTATTCCACCGGCTGCTGCCGCTACTGGAACTGCTGCTGCTGCTCCTGCTGCTGGCATAACTGCTGCAGCTCCTTGAGGTGCTACATTAGCATAACGAGTATGTAATCTACCTTGCTCAGTCCAAATAATTTGATCGGAAGTTGAAGGCATCTCTGCTGATACCATACGTAAGAAAGATCCGATAGAACGATTTCCGTAACGTTCTACTTCTTTTTCATATACATCTGGTAAGAATTGTTGTGTCCATTGACTAAAGTTTGCATCAGTGAAATTAATGTAATTTCCACCGTACATTGCTTTAGTTTGGGTTGGTTGTAAAGCGGCTGGTATGCCTGCTGTAAAAGCCATATTGTTTTGATTTTAAATTGTTATTGTTTCCATTTTATTCGCAACTTGTCGGAAGATTCGCCTGATACTACTCTAATTTGATTACCTTGTTTGGTCATAACTGAAGAACCATCGCTTCTAGGGTCCATGTTTATGTTTTTAGCTTTTCTAGCTGAATCTTTTATGGCGTCGGCACGGCCTTGCTCATAAAAATGATTAGCTATTTTGTCTGCATTTTGCGCAGCAAAAAGTGCTTTATGGTATTTTCCCACGTCCTGTGCACCTCCTTTACTTTCAAACTGGTTTAAAAAATTTGTAATATTTGACTGGAACTCTTTTGTTTTTTTGGGATTTTCAACTTTAAACCTATATTTGTTTTCTCCAACATTAAAATCAAAACCTTTGAAATTATCGGAAAATACTTTTTCAGTTTTACTGTCAAAATCATTTTTAAATTTTATTCGTCCTTCAGCCTGTTGCTTTTCTTTATTATAATACTCAAAAGCCTCTTGATACTCTGGAGCAATATTATTTTTTTTTCTTAACTTAAGATCATTATAATATTGGTCTTTTACTTTCTTAAAAGTATTTTTTGCATTAAATAATTCTTCTTTAAAAGCTAGTTGTCTAGCTTTGACGTCAGAAGTATCGTCTATCTCGGCATCGTAAGAAAAGTTTTTATCCATTAAAAAATCGATATCTTCTCTATCTAAATGCGGTTTTGTAAATTCATAATATTCTCTAACTAAACTTAGATTATCTATTTTATCTATATCTCTATTTAGCTTACTATAGTCTTCAACCGTACCTCCAGTGTCTTCCATAAACTTAAGTAGTTTATCAACACCTTCTGGTAAGTCTATACTAGTATCTTGTGTTATTTCTTCTTTTGTTAAAGTAATAGGTTTTTCTTCTATTTCTTTTGGTTGTATCTCTTCTTCTTCTTTTATTAGTTCTAAAGGAGAGTCTTCTATTGTTTCGTTTACTTCTTTGTTTTCTTCGGTAGTTTCTTGGCTATTGGATTGGACCCGTACTTCGCCGTCCACTTCTTGGCTATCTCCGGTTCGTTCGCCCACAGAAACCTTCTCTGTTTCTCGCTCTTGAATGGCATTTTCTTGTTGTTTTTGAGGTTCTTTATCTACGTTTACTTTATAAACGCCATCGTCTTGAAGTCCATATTCTTTATCTACTTCTCCTGATTCAATAGCCTTTTCAAGTACTGCTACTTCTTTTTCTTGAGGAGTTATAATAACGTCGTCTCCGCCGTCTACAACTTTAACATCAACTTTTTCTTCTGTTTTGTTTTCCATAATTTTATAAAATATAATAGTTTTTAAATTTTAAGATGCTTCAAATCTTCCCATGTCAAAGCCACCTAAGGTATCATTACCTGCTGATTCAAAATCTTTATTAGGATTATCAGTATTAGGAGCTCCACTTATTCTACCTCCTCCAAGAAGTTGCTTCCAGTCTCCGTCTTTCATAGCTTCTCTTGTTAAAGATGTAGCGTTGGCTTTTTCAGCCAGTTCCATTTGTGATTTTAATTCTAATTCTTTTAATTGAACATTTAAATTAAACTCATATTGCATTAATTCTTTTTTGGATCTTGTCTCTAGTTCCATTTTTTTAATTTCAAATTCTACATCAGCTTTTCTATATTGAATCTTAGATGATGTTTTTATTTGTTCAGCATCTGCTTTAGCTGATTCAACTGCAATTTGAGCTTCGCCTTGTGCTTTAGCTTGAGCTGCGCTTGCTGCTTGAGCTTGAGCTTGATCTGCTTTTTGTTTAGCGGCTCTTCTGAATTTTAATAATTGATTTGCTAATTTTAAATTATTAACCTCTCTTATATCAATAGCGTCTTCTAAGAATATATCACCTTTAGATAAAGCCATTTGTATATTAGCTTCTAATAGTGCTTTTTCATCTTCATCAGGTTCTAGCTCAATAAATATACCAAAATCATGTAGATTTAAGTTTTTAACTTCTTCTAAAGATCCTACAGAAAATTGTCCTATTGAATTTATTAAACTTTCTTTTGTAGGATGAAATTCTAAAACATCTTTAAACCTAAGAGATATAGCCTCTGCTAATGATGTAGTTATAAACATACTGCTATATAATATATGTCTAGTTGCAACATTACTATTTGCTGCTGCTAGTTTTTGAACTCCTACTAATGAATTTGGATCTGGATCAGAACCATCTCTAGCTTCATTTAAACCAGTTACATCTCTCATCATTTGTATGTACTGATTATAAGCACCTACTAAAACTTGCACTTGTCCTCCACTACTTCCTGGTAATTCCTGTATTGGAACTTTTCCAGGATTAGAGTCACCTTCAACATTTAAAGATCTACCTATGATAGAACCTGTTTGAAAGTACATGTTTAATGCTTCTTGAGGATTATAATTATTACCATTACCTAAATCTATTTCAGCTAAGCCATCTGCATCTAAATAAACACCTGAAGGTGTCATTCTTTGTATCGCTTGTTGAAGTTTTAAATGAGTTAATTGTACTAAATCAGCATAAGGAGTCATTTTAGCTACTAGTGAGTCTATATTGCCCTTGTACATCCTAGGTGCACTAGCTATATAATTCATCATAACTTTATTAATATTGGCGTTAGGTCTAACCATATTAGTTGCCTTTTTCCATTTTAATAATTGTTGTGTTCCTAAAACTAAAACACCTTCATATATAACTTCTCTTGTTTGTTTTACTTTTTCAAATCTAACAGAATCTTCTGGTGGATCAAAAGAATCGTCTTTTTCAATTGCTTTTTTACCTCCTGTAGCTACTTCTTTTATTTTATAAACATCATGCTCCCAAGTTTTCCAATTAAAATACAAAACAGTTAATGTATTGTTTTGAGATAAAGAATCGTTAACTTGATTATCTTGAGGACTATATGTATTATAAGTATTCCAATTAGAACCTTCTTTAACTAATTGTTCTATTTCGGAATTAGGTAAATCAGGAAATTCTTTTTTAAGTTCATTTACTTTTATGTTTTTTACTTCACCAAAGTAATAACAGTCTTCAAAATTAGGATCATCAGTGTATGACCATACTAAATTAGCTGGATCAACGTATTCAACAACAACTCCATCGGTATTATTAAAACCATGTTTAGCACAACCAATTCCTATAGTTGCTATATCATAATCAATTCTTCTTTTAGTTTGATCATAATTATTTGATTTAAAAATATTTTCTATAGCCTGCTCTTCTGCTATTTCTATACCTTGCTTATAATTAATTTGCATGTACAGTTCAAGTTCTTCTGTATTAGCAGGTAATTCATTTACGGCAAAGTTTCTAGCAGAAACTCCCAATTGTGTTTCTATCTTAAGTAATAAGTCTGCGGTATTTAAATCTTGCTGAACGTCATTTACAAATTTAGTTCTTTTACCAGTAGATAAAGCATCTTGTCCAACTGCTTTTATAGAAAAGCTTCTATCTTGCATACCATTAACAACAATGTCTACAAACTTAGGTACTATAGGTACTGGTTTCCAATCTAAATTTAAATAAGATAAATCTCCATTTACAGAAAACTCATCTTTATATTTTCTTATAGATTGCTCGCCTCGTGCGTATAATCTTAATCTATGGCATTCTTCTCTAGAATTATAAAACCTACTAACCCCATTATTATCTTTATTGAACCATTCTTGTTCAATAGCTCTACCTACCGATAAACCATACTCTTGAGTCTTTTTAACAGAGTCTGACACCGTTTGACTAGGGAATGTGTAATTTTTCGCTTTTATTTTTGCCATATTTATTTTATTATCTCACTTCTTGATCCGTCATTTCTATATTTAGAAAATGCAAAATCAAGTTTTTTAACTACTCTTTCAGCTCTTGGCCGGTATAAATGTTTGCGACAAGCCATTATAGCAAGTCCACTACTTATGGATGCATCAAATGCCGTTCTTTTTGATATATCGAATCTAGCCCAATCTTCTAACGTTCTTTGAAAGAACATATCTCCATGGTTTTCTTCTTTTCTACCAACGTATTCTTCTATATATGATTCAATAGCAGCAGCATGTGCTTGTTTAATATCTTCAGAAGAATTAGGTATACCACCTAGTTCTAATTCTGTTTTTGATAAATTACCTATTAACTTGTCCGGTCTATTCATAGAATAACCTCTATAACCTCTTCTTTTAAAATGATACAATAATCTTGGTTTATTGTTTTCAGCGAGTATTGGCATACCGTAAAAAACACAAGCCATTAAAACATCTTCAAAAAATATTTCAGCTGTCTGAGGTCTAGCAACATACTCTAAAAAAAACTTACTATTAGGTATATCACTTACCATTGAAAATGTAGTTAAACCATGAAGAGCTCCATTAGAACCTCTTCCACCTACTGTTCCAGATATATCATATGAATCGCAACCAAAAGCACCTAAGCCGTTGTTGCCAGCATATTTTATGCCTTGTTTAATTAATGTATTGTTTTGTACATTTTTAGGTGGTATCCATGATACTATAAATCTTCCATTTTTAGTTGGTGTCCAAATTACTTCAGTATCTTTTATTCCATTTCTCCATGAAAAAGCACCTTGAACAACATGACCAGCCATAGTCATCT
>Ga0209816_1003164_pt1 | contig 11403 bp, 10 predicted proteins | sample CoawatmetaG01DNA_FD_187509 | JGI IMG/M metagenome (GOLD analysis project Ga0209816, IMG submission 187509) | Marine microbial communities from the West Antarctic Peninsula - Coastal water metaG017-DNA (SPAdes) (version 2) | ecosystem: Environmental > Aquatic > Marine > Coastal ... | reverse complement strand
ACTTCTTCAGTTGCTGCTACTTCTTCAGTTGCTGCTACTTCTTCAGTTGCTGCTACTTCTTCAGTTGCTGCTACTTCTTCAGTTGCTGCTACTTCTTCATCAATAGAATCTAATTTTAATGCAGGCTTTGGAATTCGTGCAGTGAATTTTCTAGAGGCTGGTTTTTCCATCTCTGATTTTGAAAGACCACCTTGGTACATTTGTCTAAACGTATCATTAGATGTTTCGTCAGTTTCAATTTCTTCTTCAACATAATCTGGAATTAAACGTAGTTTATCAATTATGCTATTGCTCAACTCTTCTTCTGTGACTTTTCTCTCGGCAATTTCTCTAAGTGCAATTACTGGTTTTTTGTCATTTTCAGCATCTACAGCTGGAGCTGCACCACGTCCAAGTTGTACCGCACGCTCTTTAGCTAATATTACTAAATCATATTGGTTATTAACGATATCGATGCAATCTTCTACAGTTATTCGAGCCATAATTTTTATATATATATATTGAAGTTAGAAGGTGTTTTTTATTGATTTATAGGAAAAAATCAAGCAAATCTATCTTATTGAAATGAATTAATATATTAAGTACTGAAATACCTCAAGATAATGAAAAAAAAAATATCAAATAATTACAGTCCATGTGTAAAAATTTGCAAATATGACCAAAATTTTATGAATGAAATGGTCTGTATTGGTTGTTTTCGAGAACGATCAGAAATTACAAATTGGATAAGAATGACATTGACTGAGAAAGAAGATGCATTAATTGATATAGAAGAAAGAAAAAAGGAATTTATTAAGCATGAATAGCATTGCATGGAATTGTATTAAGACTTGGAAAGAGAGTGCCTATAATACTTTATGGTGCTTAATTGGATGTAGCATTGGTGACTTTGCTACTATTTTTTATTTTCAAAGTATTGAACATTCATTATCAATTTATTTAGTCATGGTCTTGGCAATTATTAACGGTCTAATTACTAGTGTCATATTAGAAACTTTCATATTAGCTAAAAAAATGAAGTTTAAAGATGCTTTAAAAACTGCACTCGGTATGAGCTTTATCAGCATGGTTGCTATGGAGATTTCTATGAATCTTACAGATCTTATTTTCGCAAAAGGTATGATCACTTGGTGGGTAATTCCTATAATGCTGGCGGCAGGATTTCTTACTCCTTGGCCTTACAATTATTGGCGATTAAAAAAATATGGTATTGCTTGTCACTAAATGTTTGAGTTTCAAATACCTTACAAAAAGAACTATTTTCATGCTTACGGAATTAATTATGAATTAAATCAACCAGCAATATATTTTTCACATGCCAATGGCTTTAATGGCTTAGCTTATAAAACACTATTAAATAAAATCTCCACTAATCAAAAAATTATTTCCTATGACTTACGTGGCCATGGTAAATCTACTGTTCCAGCTGAACCAGAAAAATTAAAATCTTGGCGACGATATAGTGATGATTTAATAAATATTCTTGAAAAAAATAATGGACCCTCAACTTTAATTGGTCATTCCTTGGGCGGAACAACAAGCTTGTTAGTGGCGTTTGAGCGACCTGAACTAGTTTCAAAAATTATATTAATAGATCCTGTTTTATTACCACTAACATATTGGCTCGGCACTAAAGCAATTCAATCAATTGGTTTGATAGAAAAAATTCATCCGATGGTAAGAGGAGCACTAATAAGAAAAAAAACTTGGACAAGCAAAGAAGAGGCTTTCAAGTATTTTTCTGGCAAAAAATTATTTAGCAAAATAATACCTGAGGCAATTAATGATTATATTGATGGTGGCATAAAGAAAGTTGATGAAAATTTATTTGAACTAAATTGTGATCCAAAATGGGAAGCAGCTAACTTTAAGCTAACTTCAGGGGGAACTTGGTTTAATCTAAAAAAATCTAATATTCCAACCAAGGTAATTCTTACACCTAATAGTTTCGTATGTAGTGAAGGTTCACAAAAAAAATTGAGGCGGAGTATGTCAAAAATAGAGTTTGTGACCTTAGAAAATACTACTCATATGCTGCCACTTGAAGATATAGATGGCGTGAGTAATGAGATATTAAGCTTTTTATAGATAATATAAATATCTACAAAATTTTTCACAAATAAGTTAGTGTCACTGTCAATGGACGATTTTTTAAATATTGTAGTTTCTATTTGGAATGAAGGTGTTTTCGGTATCAATTTTAATAATATAGTTATTGGTATCTTTATACTTCTTATTTTTGTGTTCTTTAGGTCTCTATTTTCTAAAGTTGTCGTTAGTAGACTTAAAGCTTTTGCTTCTCGATCCAAGACAAAGATTGATGATGAGGTTCTTGAGGCTTTTTCAGATCCTATTCGTTTCATACCTATAGTTTTAGGTGTTTACATTAGTACCGCTTATATAGATCTAAATCCGTCTTTAGAATTATTTGCAGCTAATTTAAATAAGTCTCTCATAACGATTCAAATTTTTTGGTTTATGTACAAATTAATCGATCCACTTTCATTCTTTATGCATAAGTATGAAGAGCTACTTACTAGTGATTTAGTTGATTGGGGAATTAAACTTTTAAAGTTTTTTATTTTTTTCATTGGCGCTGCTGCAGTGCTCGAAACTTGGGGTATCAAAGTTGGCCCTATCTTAGCAGGACTAGGTCTATTGAGTGTTGCTATTGCTCTTGGAGCGCAAGACTTATTTAAAAATCTAATTTCAGGAATTCTTATATTGCTTGAAAAAAGATTTAAAAATGGTGATTGGATTAAAGTGGATAATATTGTTGAAGGTACAGTAGAGAGAATAGGTTTTAGATCTACTCTAGTTAGAAGATTTGACTCATCTCCAATAATGGTTCCAAATTTTAATTTTGCAGAAAATGCAGTGACTAATTTTTCAAATATGCGCAATAGACGTATCTATTGGACAATTGGTTTAGAATATCGAACTACTCATGAGCAATTAAAAAATATAAGGGATAAGATTGAAAGCTACATAACTTCTAATAGCAGTTTTGTTAAGGGTACGGAGGAAGCGACTTTTGTCAGAATTGACAAATTTTCTGATAGCTCCATTGACTTATTAGTCTATTGCTTTGCAGCAACAAAAAAATGGGGTGAGTGGTTAGAGATAAAAGAAAATTTAGCTTATGAGATTAAACAAATTGTAGAAACTGAAAAAGCTGGTTTTGCTTTTCCTTCAACTTCTATCTATTACGAAAATAGTCCTAACTAGCCAACTTGACGATCTTTACCTGCCCAAAAAGGTTCTCTTAATACTTTTTTTAGTATTTTACCACTTGGATTTCTTGGAATAATCTCAATCAAATCAACAGTTTTTGGAGTTTTATAACTTGCAATCTTACTCTTACAAAACTCTATGACGTCTTCTTGAGATAACTCTTTACCATCTTTGGTGACAATAAAAGCTTTGACTGCTTCACCAAATTTTTCATCTGGTATTCCAATTACTGCAGCATCAGTTATTTCTGGATGCTCCATTAATGCACTTTCAACTTCAATTGAGTAAATATTTTCACCAGCAGATACGATCATATCTTTAATACGATCTTCGATATAAACGTAACCATCTTCATCCATACGACCAGCATCACCAGTATGTAACCATCCGCCTGCAAGTGTTTCTTTTGTGGCATCTTCTAGCTTCCAATAACCTTGCATCACTTGAGGTCCTTTTGCACATACTTGACCTATTGTTCCGCGTGGTACTTCTTTTTCATTTTCATCTCGTATTTCAATGGCGCCCCCTTCGACTGGTTTACCACAAGATTTTAAAAGATTAGGCTTACTTGCTAAAGCTTCTTTATGATCATCAAAGGAAAGGAAGCATAAAACTGCAACATTTTCTGTCATACCAAAACCTTGTCCAAAGTCACACTTAAATACCCCCATAGCTTTAGTGAGTACTTCAGGAGATATCGGTGATCCACCATAAGTAATATGATCAAGTGTTGAAAAATCCATTTTATCAATATCCGGCACCATATAGACACATGCTTGAATCATTGCTGGTACCATTACAGTGTTGGTAATTTTTTCTACCGACAATGTTTTAGCTACCTCAGCTGGGTTAAAATCTTCATGAATTACATTTTGACCACCTCTTGCGATAGTTCCAAAGTGATTAATCGCAGCGGCAGCGTGATATACAGGGGCTACTAATAGATTTTTTGGCACAGGAATTCTTGCAATATATTTATCTACCTGACCTATATTTGCTACAACATTTGCCTGAATAATAATTACTCCTTTTGGTCTTCCTGTTGTTCCACTTGTATACATTTGATAAACAGCATCATCTTCCTTAATATCATCTTGAGGATTCTCTTCAGGTTGAGACTGAGTCCAATCATAAAAATCTGTCCAACTATCATCAGGTGTTTTAGCATTGATTGAAATACATTTATTAACTGAGGTTAAGTTTGCTTTAAACCCATGGACCCTCTCAACAAATTCATCGCTTCGACAAATAACAAGTTTTGATTCTGAATTATTAATAATATATTCCCACTCAGCATCAGCCAATCGATAGTTTAAAGGTACAGGGACTATACCAACTTTCGAAGCTGCATAATACATAAGCGCGTATTCATCAGAATTTTTTGATAAGAAAGTAAAACGATCACCTTTAGTTAGACCTTCGCTTTTTAATGCTGCAGCAAATTGATTTGCAATAACATTAGCCTGTTTGTATGTAAGTGTTCTGGAGTTAAAATCTGAAAACAAATTATCAGGTGTTTTATTGGCGTGTCCTTCAAGATAGTCGTGTAATAGCATTGTTTTCCCCTATAAATATTGTTTAGTTATTAAAAATATTCTAATCATAAAAATCATGTCACTCAATGAATTTTCTAGTTAAAAAATGTTTTCTTTAATTTTTCGTTAATAAATAGCTCCATTTGATCATCATAATGAGGAGAATCTTTAACTGTACTGCTTGATCCAAACTGATGGATGCTTGTTGATCTTTGTTTACCTAATTCATCCCAATTCACATATATGTACAAGCCATCCCCAGCTACAGCCTTAAGAATCCCATCTTCTGATCTCGGCGAATAGATTGCTCGTAATACATCTGGACCGCCTTGTACTGGTAGCATTTTTTTACCTCGCTCTAAAAAACTAACTTCCGACCATTTAATATCTAATCTATTAAAGTTTTTTTCAAATTCATTGATACAATCTTTAAATATTTTAATTGCATCTGGTTGCAATTCCCGTTTAATTTCTGCCAACCATTCTGGACCCAGAATACAAACACCGAATGCTGCTTGTAAATTTTCACTATCAGTTCCTAAATTCCATTTTTCTAAAAATTTCTGTGCACTTACTAACCTAACATCATCTTTAAAATCAAATTCAAAAATCTTTTGTAAAAATTTATACTGCCTTGAATTAAATGAATACTTATTATCGTGCTTATATTCATCTAATTTATCCCAAGAAATATTTTTATCATTATCTAATAGTTCAAAAGAACGGTGTGCTCGATTAGTTATTCTGGATTGAAAACCCATAGTTGAAGGAAAATCTGTCTCATTAAGATTGTCGTTCTTACCAGTAACGAAAAATGGAGATTGATTGGTGCTATATATATAACCAGATTGTGGGTTTAATATTTTTGGTATTTCATCATAAGAATAAAAATCATTCCAAATTAAGTCACTCTGATCACCAGGTAGAATATTCTTCCAATCATAAGCACTATTTCTTTTAGGAGACTTCATGTTGTGTACAAACAAAATATTGTCTTCTCTATCTGCATATACAAAATTGAGACTAGCTATTTGTTGCATCTTTAATGCTTCTTCCCATTCAGTAATATTTGTTGCCTTATTAATTCTATGCCATGCAGTTGCTTGATTGGCGTCATTCATACCAGCATACCTTAGAGCATAAGCTTTTTGGCCATCTTTCATTACTGGCCCATGATCAGAAAAATACATATCTATTGGATAAGATATATTAAATGGACCGAATAATTTTACCTTGAATACCTGCTTAACTACTCTTAGATCTTTCCAAACACCATCTAATAAATATTGGTTTTCATTTTCAGGATTAATAGTTAATTTATAGATATCTGCTAAATCTGGTTGATTAACTGTTGCTCCCCAACCTAAATATTCATTAAAGCCAACGTGAATAAATGGAGACCCTGGGAACGTTCCGCCCATTATATTTAGACCGTCATCACTTTTTATATGCGCTTCATACCATGCAACTGGTCCTGTTAATGGTTGGTGTGAATTAATCACGAGCATTGTTTCATTTTCTTGAGATCTACTTTTAGAAACTGCAAATGCATTTGATCCAGACGGTTTAAAGTATGATTTGATAGCAGCAACTAACTGATTATTAGATAATTCATTTTGCACAACTACTTGCTCATCAGAATCTGACATCAAATTGATAAGCTGATCAATATAATTATCTAATCCGTAGAATAGCGGCATACGAAAAACCATTCCAATTAATAAATCATCTTCTGTTACAGGGAAAAGAGACTTATCAACTTTATGTGAATTTAGTGCGGCCCAATAATTGATGCCGTCTGCATAGGCTTTTAGATATTTTAAAGTTTCTTGATCAACTGTTTCTTTAAGGCTTAAAGCAGTTTCCTCAGCGTTTAAAAACTTAACTAAATAATCAATTTCAACTCCTTCAATCGCACTCAGGCTTGTCATAATATCACCAGTACCACTCACAAGATTAAATAAATCTACTAAAGAACTAAATGAAATATTTAAGTCAGATAACTCTCCTCTAGCCATCTTTATAACAAACTCAATATTTTCATAATCATCTTCTGTTTGCGCAAATCCAAATCCAAAGGCAGCATCTTGATCGGTAGTGCCGGAAACATGTGGCACACCATAAATATCTCTATCTATCTTGTATTTATAGTCTTTAGAAATCTTAATAAATTTTTCAGAAATAAATCCTTGGTTTGAAACAGAGGCTTTATAAAAATAAGTTGTCACCGCTAAAAGTGATAATATAATTATTATGGAATAAGTTTTTTTCAAAATTAAATATTTTCTTTGATTGTTAGTTTAAAAATTTTCAGCAGGTAAAAATTCATTGCCTAAAATATGATCTGAGATTTTATCAGCAATCATAATTGTTGGTGCATTAGTATTACCGCCAATTAGCGTTGGCATTACTGAGGCATCTACAACTCTTAAGTTTTCTACACCTCTAACCCTTAACTTGTCATCAACTACAGAAAATTCATCATCACCCATTTTGCATGTTCCTACTGGATGATAAATTGTTTCTGCATTAGCTCGAATAAATTCTTCAATTTCTTTATCTGTTTGAACTTCTATTCCTGGATTTAATTCTGCTCCTCTGTAGTCGTCAAATGCTTTCTGATTAATAATCTCTCGAGATAACTTAACTCCCTTAACCATTACATCTATATCTTTTTGTGTAGAAAGATAGTTTGGTTGAATAAGTGGCTGAGCCGTTGGATCTAATGACCTCAAAGCAATATAGCCTCTACTCTCAGGTCTCAGCATACATACATGATTACTAAAGCAATGTTGATCTGGTTTTGTTTTTCCATGGTCTTTTAATAGCGCTCCAATAAAATGCATTTGGATATCTGGAACATCTAGCGAATTATCAGTTTTCAGAAAAGACAGTGCTGCTAAGCCAATATCATTACCTGGTCCCGTTCCTGTTAATGCCCACTGACCTAAAATTAATGCCTGTTTTACTAAGCCAAACCCAAACGGGCCCATCATATGTCTTGCGTCTGTAACTGGCTGAGTACATTCATAGTGTGACAATATATCTAAATGATCTTGTAAATTTTCACCGACACCTGGAAGATCAGAAACAACATCTAATCCCCATTTCTTTATATAGTCACCTTTACCAATGCCTGAAAGTTGCAGTAGTTGAGGGGAATTAATAGCTCCACCACAAATTAGAACTTCACGTTCTGCATATGCAGAATGAATTTTTTTATTTTTAATATACTCAATGCCAATACATTTATTGCCTTTAAATATTAGTTTATTTGAAACAGAATGAGTAGAAATGACTAGATTTTTTCTATTCTTTACAGGCTTTATAAAACTTTGACCTGTACTTTCTCTTTTACCTTTCCAAATAGTTTGTTGGGCTGGACCAAAACCTTCTTGGTTAGCTCCATTTAAATCTTCATTATATGGGTAGCCCGCTTCGATACCTGCATCCAAAAATGCTCGATGTAATGGATTATTTTTAAATACTGGATTTGAGACACCAAGCTCACCATCACCACCATGAAAATCACTAGGACCATTTTCATTTTTCTCAGCTCTTTTAAAATATGGCATTACCTCATCATAAGACCAACCTTCATTTCCCAACTGTCTCCAAATATCATAATCACGCGCATGACCTCGAACATAGAGCATGCCATTTATATTGCTTGAACCACCAATCCCTTTGCCACGTGGTGTGAACAGTTTTCGATTGTTTAGGTTTGGCTGTCCTTCAGTCCAAAACCCATAATTATAATTTTTACCAGCACCTTCGCCTGACATTAATTCAAGAACTCCCGCTGGCATTCTAACAAATGGATGCCAATCAGTGCCACCAGCTTCAATAAGTAAAACGTTTATAGAAGGATCTTTTGACAAGCGATTTGCCAGAACACATCCAGCTGATCCTGCTCCAGCAATAATATAATCAAATGTATTGGACAAAAATTCCTCCGTATAATTACTATCTTAAGTATGTTGAATAAGTTCTTTTTTAAATCTTTTCATATTTTCCACATAATGCAAGGCACTTAACTTAATAAGATTAACTTCCATTTCAGTGAGCTCTCTAATTACTTTTCCTGGAGAACCCATGATCATGCTATTGTCTGGAAATTCTTTACCTTCAGTAATTAGACTATTAGCTCCAACCAAGCAGTTATTTCCTATTTTTGCATTATTCAATACAGTTGAACCCATTCCTATTAAGGAATTATTCCCAACTGAACAACTATGTAAGATGACCATATGACCAACAGTAACATTGTCGCCAACAGTTAATGGCATACTGTCATCAGTGTGGCATACTGAACCATCTTGAATATTTGAATTTTCTCCAATAGTTATTGGATCATTATCTCCTCGCAAAGTTGCTCCAAACCAAACACTGGCATTCTTCTTTAATACCACAGAACCAATAACTGCGGCATTTGGGGCAACCCAAAAATCATCATTGGTAGTTATAAGTTTCTTTTCACCTAGGCTGTAAATCATATGTTTTTATTTATTTAAATATTAAGTTCAGTTATACTATCTAATAAATTAAATCAGAAAAGTTTTTTTATGCCCGCTCTTACAACCCCAATATGTGACTTTGGATGGAAAGCACCAAGTTTTGAACTCCAGGGAACTGACGGTATAAACCATAATTTTCCCAATATCTCTGGTAAAAATGGTTCTCTTGTTATGTTTATCTGCAATCATTGTCCATATGTTAAGTCTGTAATTCATAGAATTGTAGAAGATTGTAAAATTCTTCAAGAAAATGGAATTGGAGTTATTGCAGTCATGTCAAATGATGTGAATGATCCAAAGTATGGCCACGAGGACTCGTTTGATAATATGAAAATTTTTTCAACAGATAACTCCTTTAGTTTTCCTTATGTTTACGATGAGACCCAAGAAGTAGGTAAGAAGTATGATGCTGTATGCACTCCTGATTTTTTTGGTTTCAATAATAATAACGAACTACAATATAGAGGTAGGCTAGAAGCTTCACAGCAACAACTAATTCCTAATTCGCCAAAAGAGTTATTAGAGGCGATGCTTCAAGTTGCAAAAACTGGAAAAGGTCCAGGGGAACAAATTCCAAGTATTGGTTGTTCAATTAAGTGGAAATCTTAACTTAATTATAGTGATTATAATTACCACCCAATGTTTCACTCCAAAAATAGGTGGCATTGAAGCATTAATGACTGGCATGGCTGTTGCTATGAGTAAATCTGGAAGAGATATTCTTGTCCTTGCTGACGGAAAGCAAAATAAAACAGATAAATCTCTTAATTACCAAATAAAACGCTTCAATTCATGGAAGCCTTTAAGAAGAATCAATAAAGCTAATTATATCAAAAAGCTTTGTAAAATAAAAAATATTGAAGCTATCTATGCGGACTCATGGAAAAGTATTGAATACTTAAAATATGTCAATGTACCCTTATTTGTTTTGGCACATGGAACTGAGATTCAAAAAAATTATAACTCTTGGAATTTTTATAAAGAATATAAACAAGTTAGAATTAATAATTCATATAATAATGCAAATAAGATTGCTGCAAATTCTACTTATACCAAAGAATTATTAATAGAATCTTTGTCAATAGAGCTAGATAAAATTGAAGTTATTCATCCTGGTATTGATATTTATGATCAATTTATAAATGCTTCAACTACAGTTAAAATAGAAAAATATCTAGCTAGTCATAGTCCTATAATTTTAACTTTAGCAAGATTAGAGGAAAGAAAAGGACATAAGATAGTACTTGATGCAATATCAATTCTTATTAATAAATTTCCAAATATTTTGTATGTTATAGCTGGCGATGGACCTTATAAAGATGAAATAGAAAAATATTCTGTAAAACTTAAATTAAATAAAAATATTCTGTTTTTAGGATGGATTACTGAACCAGAAAAATCGGTTCTTTTAAAAAAATCAGATCTATTTGTTATGACTCCACACGTAGACAATGAATCTGTTGAAGGCTTTGGAATGTCATTTATTGATGCTGCTTTTCATGGTTTAGCCACAATAGGAACAGATACCGGTGGTATACCAGACGCTATAATAGATGGTAAAACTGGATTAATTGCAAAAACTTCTAATTTAGATGACATTGTTTCTAAAATAGACGAGCTATTATCTAATGATGAAAAAAGAAGCCGCCTTGGAAAGACTGGGCAATTAAATGCTCTGAAAAAGTTTACGTGGGATCATAAAGTTAAAGAGTACTTAAATTTATTATAGGTTTAGATAGAAATGAAAAAATTTTTTATAGTTTACGGTCATTATGATGACAATTCTTTTAATGCTGCCATTAAAGAAACTTTCATAGCAAGTGCTATTAAATCTGGTCACTCAGTTGACCTAGTAGATTTATATAAAGATAAATTTAATCCTGTTTTTGCAGGCGAAGATCCCGGTGAAGATGTATTAGATCATCGAAAGAGAATTGAAAATTGCGATACAATCGTATTAATTGCTCCAATATGGAACTTTAGAATGCCAGCAATCTTAGAAGGATGGATTGATAAAGTATTAGCTCCACCTTGGGCTTTTAGCTTTAAACAGCTTGTTGGGAATTATGGGTTTCCTCAAGGTCATCTAAAAGATAAAAAGGCTATAATATTTTGTA
>Ga0209816_1003161_pt1 | contig 11407 bp, 12 predicted proteins | sample CoawatmetaG01DNA_FD_187509 | JGI IMG/M metagenome (GOLD analysis project Ga0209816, IMG submission 187509) | Marine microbial communities from the West Antarctic Peninsula - Coastal water metaG017-DNA (SPAdes) (version 2) | ecosystem: Environmental > Aquatic > Marine > Coastal ... | reverse complement strand
AACAAAAGGTGTCAGTGCCTAGACTGTTAAAACAAACAGACAAAATACTGGGAGAGATAGATGTTAAACTAAAAAAAAGGAGTAAGAATGAAAGACATGATTAATGAAATCTTAGCCAACAAGAGCTTAACAGTTTTTCTTGGTATTGTTATTGTTGGTCTACTGCTCGGATGGGTAGGCGGATAATATTTTAACTGGGGTCTTATCTTATGGGTAGGACCTCATTAACTAAGGAGCAGAGATGCCTTTAAACAAAAGCAATGACATTAAAGAATTAAAGAAATTTGACATTGACTTATCATTTGGTCAACAGTGGGAACAATACATTGACGAGATGTTCTCAGGCGCTAAGACCTGTGAAGTAAAAACTGAAAGAGATAAGTGGGCAAAGACTGGTAATATTTGCATAGAGAGCCAAAGCTATGGCAAACCAAGCGGAATTGAAGCAACTGAGGCTGACCTATGGGTTCACAATTTAACTGTCAACAATGAGCTTGTGTGCAGTCTTGTTTTTCCAGTTGATAAATTAAAACAAATACTACCTTTGTTGCCTAAGAAGAGTGTAATGGGTGGTGATAACAATGCTAGTAAGTTACAACTAGTATCTCTAGTTAAACTTATGGAAACTATTAAGGAGCTGTAAGGTATTTATTTGAAAACAATCCTTTAAATTTTTCAATTTCTACTGCTGAGTCTAATCTTTTCTGCATGTGAGGGGTCTTAGGCTTCTCATATTTCTCAGAAAAAACTTTAGTAATATCAGCGGTAGACCCTGTATCAAAAGATTCTTGTATGGCTTTTCTAGCCTCCCATCCTAAATCCCACGCACTGTCTTTATTATATATAGCATCAGCCATAAAATTAACTTGTTCTTCATCACTATCTAATATTCCCCTCTTACCTATGTCTTTAAAGTAGGCGTTCTGTTGTTCAGTATCAAATTGAAAAAGCCCATAAGCTGGTCCTTTATTTTGCTTTTTTTGGTAATCAAAGGTACCGTCTGTCTCAACATCAATGTTAGCTAGAATGGCAGTATACGCACGCTCAGGTATCTTTGTGTTACTTAGTAACCCAACTATCCCTAGAAATTTAGGGGGATTTGAAGGAGGAACCATATCAAACGGAACTACCTCACTTTCTTTTTCCCAAGGGTTTATAATTTCAGATGCCATTTTTAGGTAGCCCTAGGTAGTCCTTCATAAACTCATCTTTATCTTCATCCGGTAACTGATAAAGAATTGATTTCATTTCACTCTCATCTAATGAGCGTAGTTGCATAATCATTTCTCTTTCGTTATTACCAGTACCACTGAGCTCAGTTAAATATTCTTCTCTCTTTTCTTGATTACCTATCTTATCAAAGATAGTATTAGAGTTCCAAGAGAAGTCATTGTTATTACTAAACATTCCTGCCATTTTAATTCCTTATATTGTTATTCACTTTGCCATGAAAGGAAAGGTTCTTCCCTAAGCTTTTGTTGTAGTTGTGATTTACCCGGAACTTGTGGAATAAACTTAACGAAAATAGAGTCTATGTCTCCTTGCGATAAATCTTGTAGTATGTCAAAACTATCTGAAGCTGTAGGACCAAGAACATCTGCCCAAGCACCAGCACCTCTGTCTTTAACTTCAGCAAGAGTCTGAAAAAATAAACCAAAACTTCCTGCATGTCCAATACCTTGAATCAATAATTCAAGAGGAGTTCTGTTTGCTTCAATTTCTCTACCTGTAAGTAAAGACCTTAATTGTTCTATAGCATTACCAGTAAGACCAGCAGCAGCTAAGTAAACAAGTAAAGGCTGAGGGTTTTGATTAATAAAAAGTTCGTCAGCTACATGGCGTTTTAAAAATCTTGCTTGATAAAACATAAAAGATTTAAACTTAGTCATTAATTTAAACCAAGGCTTACTCCAGCTAACAGGCAAAACTGCGGACTCTCCTGAAAAGTTAATTGCTTTATTAAACATATGAGAAGCAACTGCCAAATCATTAGGTGTCAGTATAGCTTTTAAAGGGTCACTGATGCCTAGTTGTTTTAATTCTTTTTGAAGTTTTATTGCTTTAGGAGTTAACGCCTTACCTTCTGAAATAAGTTTTAGTAAATCAGTGTGTATAGTTTGAACATGCCCATATCCCATAACAGCTCCTGCCCTACGGTTTAATTTCTCCACACTCATGAATCCAACACCTCTTAAAAATTCAGTAGGTTCATTTAAAAATCTACCAATTTTATTTTTAAATTGATAATCAATAATCCTAGAACTCGGTGCATTTTCTGTAGCCATCTTAGATAAATCCATCTCACCCAATACACCAGTATTAGAAACAATTTCCCTACTTGCTTTTGTTTTAACAACCGCCCTTACAATAGCACTAACAGCCCTGTATGGAATAGCAAGCATGTTAGTGTTCTTAGCCATCATAGTTGAACCATTAACAAAGGCTTGTGATAGGTTAGGAATAGCTGCTAATCCTAGCTTGTGGTTTTGTATAGCATTTATTTTAGCAATACTTCTAGTTGCTTGAGGATTAATTAAAGCAGCTTGAATAGTTGCAGATTTAGTTGAATCACCAACAGCAGTATAATAAATTTCTTCTATATCGTCAGCTCTCTCAGAAGCTCTTTTAGTTTTTTCTGCCCTTATTTTTTTAATCATAGCTTCAAACCTTTGGTCTTTAGCTCCAAATCTTTTTGCATACTCAGTGCGTTTTATAATATCAGAGTACATCATTGACCACCTTGTTTGAGATGGAGCCATAAAAGCATCTAACTCCCTTTCAAATTCTGGCTTAAATTTAAACTGTCTTTCATTTTCTAAATGAGTAGAGCGTTTTAAATCAGTTCTTTCAATGCTGTTCTTTCTCCACATGGCTTTAACTTTAGCAACATTAATTCCTCCTTTAACAAGAGAGTCAGTAGTTTCTTTATTTCCAGTAATACTATTTATTAGTTTCATTGTTGATTTTCTATCTTTATCTAAACGAAACTTTAAAAACTTAGTAAACTCTGTAGCACCTTCAGTAGTTAATAAACCAGCTACATTCCACACTCTAGGAATATATTTTCTATCTTTCATGTACTTGTTAAACTGTGCTTTAGTTATTACACCTGATTTATAAGCATCCGTAAGAACTTTTGATTTGTTTTTCTTTATTAACTTTAAATATTCTTTTTGTACAGATGTTATATTTTTAGCTTTCATTCCATCTTCAACAAGCTTGTTTAAATTACCAAGTTCTTGTTTATTAACCTTAACAAAATCATCAAGCTTACCTGACATTTTTGCTACGTTTATATCAGTTACTACGTTAGCACTAAACATAGAATTAGCCACACCTCTTCCACCTGATAAAACTAATTGAGTATCAGCACCATACATAAGCCTTGTAGCTCCGTTACCAAGTATTTTATTTATAAACTCATAGGTGTTATAACCATATTTGTTTAAAGCTGGAAGAATTACATCAGCATTAGGTATAAAATCTTCATTTAATTTAGCATTACCTGCTTCAATTTTTTTAATTGTTTCTCTTGCTGCTAATATTTCATCTTGTTTTAACTGTTGCTTTGGTGTCCTAAGCTGGTCATCTGGAATTAGTCTTTGGTTGGCAAGCTTTAAAGTTTCAGGAGGTATTAAAGAATTTACATCTTCTATGTTAAATCTTTCATTAGCTGAGCGAGATATTATGTCAGCTTCAGTGTTCCTCACAACAATAGGAACTTGATATGTCTCAGAAAAATCTGTATCTAATTTTAACTTACTATCATCCATTACTACAGTACCGCTTTTAACAGCGTTTTGCTCAGCAAGTTTAAATTTTGCAACTTCAGCTTTAATTTCAGGTTTATCCCAACCTATTCTCTTTAAGAACTTCTTTAAAGATTTCTCATCTGTAACAGTTTCTGATGCTTCCTTTATAAATGCTACACTATCTAAATTATTTTTAAATATAAAATCATCTGCTAGTTTAGTAAGAAGCTGACTTCCTCCAGCAATACCAAAACCAAAAGTTGCACCTAATCCAGTTCCAATGAGCGTATCAACTAGTAGTTTACCTCCACTAATACCTTCCTGTAACTTAGCGTTTATTAATATGTCTTGGTCTGATACACTGTCAGTTGCAGCATATAAAGAACCATAAGATGCTCCAACAAAAGTAGATTTAGTTTTTAACTTGCTTGCAAAAAACTTTCCTAATCCTTTCTCAGCTACTTTCTCAGCAGATTTAATTCCTGTTAGTTTACCTACACCTTTAATAACACTATTAACAAGACCAAAGCCTGCATAGTTTGTAGGGTCAACAGCTATTGCACCAAAGATGTCTATCCAAGCTTTGTCAGTAGGAAGCCCACCTTTAGCAGATGTGCCTAATGTTTTTTGAAAGCTAAGATACTGAACAGCTAAGTCTTGTATTTCTTCTTCGCTCTTATCCTTCATCCAGTTACCAAGTTTACCAATACCAATGTTGTATTCGAGAAATCTTTGGTCAGTTGCCCACTCAGCTAGTAATTCTTCTTTTGTTTTTGGCTCCCCTGTTTCTCTATTAAGGGCTCCATTTGTTCTTTGTATAGATTGTAACAATGGTTGATTACTCATTAAATCTTCTAATGACCATTCTTCACTTTGATTGTCTTTAATACTTACTTGCCCTTCAGCACACTTGTTATATAACAAACACTGATAAACACCTTGATAACTATCTCTTTTATCTTTTACATAATCAAATCGTTTATTAAGTTTTTGTTTACCAGCATCATCCGCATTTCCATGTAGTGTTTTATATCTATCATAAAAATCATTATTGTTAGCATCCCAAAAACCAGCATAATTAAAACTTTGATTCGCTTCTATAAGCTGCTCAGGGTCAACTATCTCTGTCATGCCATCATTAGGTAAACCAAACCCAAAAACAGGCACACCAAATCCAATCTCTGAACCTAGTGAAACTTGAATTTTATCTAACTCTGGTCCTTGAAATGAAGTAGTCATCTGTTATTTGTTTTCATTAAGTCTTAAAGTAGTATCATTGACATCACCGTCATTGGTATTAACAACTCCTGTTCTACCACCTAGTCCGTCAGGCGTATAATATTTTATTATTTCTGTAGGACTAATAATTCTATCCCCCACTTTTTTCTGTAACACTTGGGTTGGAAGAATGCCTTCATTTCTTGCAATCATATAGACTCCAGCAATAATATCATTCTTAGGTACATCTGTATTAGTATCACCGGGTGTGAAATTTTTATCGAACCAGTCTGTATCATAAATAGCATCTACAAGGTCACCAATTGTTTTTTGCTCATTAACCGGAACACCCTCATACTTTACGTTGTAGGATTTTGGAATAGCAGTGCTTGCTTTCCACTCTGATTCAAAGTTTGTAATAGTTTTAAGACCAGTTGTATATTTAGGAGACTTTAAGAACTCAGCAAACGCCATTTGCTTTGGTGTACCAACTTCTAAGTTGTCACCTAAGTTTACCCATTCTTTTTCAAAGTCTTGTATACTAACTGTACCATCTTTAAAACCATCTGACTCTTTAAATATTTTAAAAGCCTCAGCTTTTGCAGTTGAATCTTTACCACCAATTGATTTCCATTCTGTTTCAAAATCAGTTATAGTTTTAGTACCATCTTTGTATTCAGGACTCTGTAGAAAAACTCTAGTAGCTAGTTTCTTAGCATCATAGCCTAACATGTCAAGAGGAATATCAGCTGTTAAAACCCTATCACCTGCATTATCTCCATCAACATAATACCAAACACCATTCTCTTGAATCATCTTTGGGTCAGGATTTTTTAGTTTATCTGATTGCATTTTAAGAACATCATATGAAAGATTATCTGACCTTACTTTATTACTTAGGTTAAACATCTCTAAACCTTTGTCATAAAAACCAGCTGCGTTTAAAGCTGCTGCCCCTTCCATCATACTGTTAGGGTTAGTAGGGTCAAAGTCAAAACTATTCATAACAGCTTCAAACCTAGCTTCTTCTGCTTGGGCTGGTGTCATACCGCCCAGAGCTTGTCCAGTTTGATAGCCCAGTTCACTACCTATACCAGACATGGCATCAGTAATTGCTGCCCAACCAGTAAGCCCACCAGTCTGTGACTGTTGCCTTCTTAAAGCGGTTTCATCTGCAATTTGTTGTTGATAATTTCCAAACATTCTTTGTTGTGCCATAATTATATCCTTATTACAATTTAGTTAATATGGTGTTGGAGCTATCATTGGTTGTTGACGATATACGTTATTCATTTCCCAAGGTGCTCGTGCTCTCATGTCTGTTATACCGCCTTCACCAAATAAAGTGTCTCCTAAATTACCATTAAAACGGTCAGGACCCGGACCAAAAGAACCCGGACCCATATTACTTGGACCGCCAACCGGACCTTGAATTCCAGGTGGACGAACAGCTCCCGGACCTTGAATTCCAGGTGGATTCATATAATTTCTTATACTCTCCATCATACCCTCTGCCATTCCACCATCTTTGTTACCATCTTTATCATAACCCTGACCATTAAATGCCTGAAGCCCACCTTTTAACATAGCAGCTTGAGCTCCTGCTTTTCCTAAGGCAGCACCTGATTTCATTCTGGCTGCGTTCCAAGCGTTGCCACTTCTAAACCTTGCTTGGTCTAAAGACATTCTACTATAACCACCAGCTATATCACCTATACCTAGTTGAGCCATTCTATCTTCTTGTTGTCTACGTCTCATGTTATCTAAATCAGAACTTGCTCTCTCCCATGAATCCCTACGAACTCGTTGTCCTGTTGTAGCTTGAGAATTCAATAGACCAGTAAACTGACCGGCTCCACCCGTTGAGCCTGACCTTCCTTGAGCAAGCTGTCTTGCTTCTAATGCTGCTGATTGTGCTGCAAATTCCGGAGCTAAAAGAGCCATGTCTTGGTCATACACCATTCCTGCTCGGTCCTTCATGCTATAGTTACCAATTTCATCTGCTTGTTGACCTGCTCTTAAACCATAAGCATCCATTGCTGCTTGCATCTCTGGATTAAGATACTCACCACGACCTCCGGCTTCATAGCCTCCAAACATTCCTTTGTAGTCTCTCTGTGCACTTTCTCCGTATGCCCAGTCAGCATTTTGATTTGCTGAATCTTGAGCTTTGCCTGCACCTCTGTTAGCAAAATACGAAGATAAAGCAGTAGCCCCTAATTTAAGCATCCATGGTGCCATTATTTCTCTCCTTTTATTATTATCACGCTGTTCTCTTCCACATATAAACTGTTACACTTGGCTGTAAGTTAGTGTGAGCAGCTCCACCACCTGTAGAACCACCTTGTCCTAAATTTGAACCTGTTGAACTACCCGGTTCAGCGCCTGAACTACCATCAAATCCACCACCAAGTAAAGTATGTGTATGGGCTGGAAGCTGAGCAACACTAAGTGTAGTTGTTTCAGCACCAAGACTTTCATCAAGTGTATCAAATGTTCCACTAGCTTGTATACCTACTAAAACTCTACCAGCACCATAAGCCACCCAAGTTCCCATTCCTAGTAAAGTAGCTGGGTTTGTAGCAACTGCCATATTAAAATATATAGAACCTACTGGATAAACTAGAGCATTTACTATTGCTGCTGTAGTTGCTGCTGTTGCTGCTAAAGTAACAAACTCTGTTGTAGCTACTTGTTTTGTGTTGGTTCCAACATTTGCTGTTGTGGCACTAAATGACTGTGCTACACTACCTGCTAGTTCAGCTTTAGAGTTTATAGCAATTTTTACTGCACCAAACTCAGTATTAAAATCATCACCACTAACTACTTTATCTGGGTCAGTGTCACCTAAAGAATCTTTACCTGACCATGGTATTTGTAAATTATAATTACTCATCTTATTTTCCCTTGTTTTGCCAAAATGGTTATATTCTGTAAAGAAGATTTATATCCCTTTACTGTCTGTATTATTTCTAGTCTAACAACTTTAGCTGCTCTTGACATAGATACTTTATACTCTGCCGGACTAAACGAAGGAGCATACTTAGCTGTTTTAGAATGTGGAGTACCTGAATGTATATGACTAACAGCAGTTCCTGTTCCATTTCCAACATTATGTGCTATAAAAACAGAGCCTACTCCATAGGTAACTCCAGTTGTATTTGCAGTAGTATTCCATTGAGCTTGCGTAGTGTTGCCAAGACTTGCAATAGCATAGTGAACAGAAGCAGGGCTGGTTACTATAAAAGCACCAGCAGTAGTAGTAGTTACTGTTGTTACACCATATAAAGTACTATTAGCTTGAGGTATTGAAGGATAGCCTCCTAGTATTTTGCCATATAAAAAAGGTTCACCATCTGATACTGGGTCTAGTGTAAAACTAGCTGAGTCTGGTAAAACACTATAGTCTCTAAACCAGTTTAATGTTACATCTGTATTTTTACCGCCAGACCATATAGCTAAAAATCTTTTTAAAAACTTAGAAATTCCCGGTTGTTCAAAATCTAACCACGTAGTTTTAAAATCTGATTGATAAGAATTATCTACATCCGCAAAACATTCGTTTGTTACTGAGTTCCATGAATTACCTGCTAAAAGACATGCACTTTCTCCGTCTTGAGGAGCAAGAACTTTCTCTACATCATAATAACCATCATAAATTGCTACCCTACCATCGTAATTATTAGCTCCTAGTCCACAATATAAATAACTATCTGTAGATAAATAAGACCTAGGGCTTCTCTTTAAAGCAAAGTTCCAAGTAGTTATTCGAGGAACTCCGTCAGGAGTAGTTGCTTTAAAATCAAAAACATATACAACATTTTTACTAGGAAAACCAAGTATATAAGAACCGGTTGATAAATCATATTGAGCTTTAACAGTTGTCATGTCTGTTGTAAGTATGTTATTTCTTATCTCATCTTTAATAGCCAGACTTAAATCTGTTAAGGGCATAGTGTCTTGTTGTATTGTACGCCCTAATGAACGCACACCTGATGAACTTAAAAATACAATATCATCACCAATTAACTGTACTGAATCTCTAGCTATACATCCAACACCTTCAATAACTTCTTCTAATTGAAAAGTACTACCACCACCAGCAAAATTAACATCCCAAGGACCTTGAAAGATAACAATATTATTTTTACCAAACACAATAAGCTTACCCATAAAAGAAGCCAGTGCTGTTATTATATCACCTGACCATACTTTTTTTAAATCTAAAAAGCCACCACCGGGTCCACCGGGAGTAGCGGGCGGTGCAAAACTATGACCAATAAGTAAATCAGAATAATAAACAACATCCCTAGTCTCAGCAACATCTGCTGCCCATAGTCTACCAAAATCACCAAGAAAACAGTTAGGTGTAAAAGTGCCTAAACCGGTTGGAGGTGTAAAACCTGTTACATCTTCTAAGTCTAACCACTCAAGACCATCATATGTAATAGGTTTATTATTTTTTTGTGCACCATAAAATTTGTTATTAAAGTTTCTAAACTGCCAGTTACCATCTGTTTTAGCAGTAGGAGAGCCTTGAATAGTTTGTTGAACTAATGTATAAGGAGTAGTTGCTGTATTTATAGTATAGATGTTTGCACCAGCTCCAGCAACAATAGTTGAATTTCCAGCTGCATCTGTATAGTCACCTAATGATTTAACAATAAGAGTATTAAGAGTATCACTAGTAGAAATATTATTAGTTATTTGTTTTATACCTTCTCTGGTCGTAACACGTCCTTTCTCATCTAACATAACATTGTTAGCTGTTGTTAACCATTGAGGTGGCAAAGAAGCAGCAGACGATTGTCTGTTTAATCCGTATACACCAATGGAGTCTAGTACAAGGGGCTGTAGTGGCTTAGCTGCCATACCAAACTACCTCACTTGAATGTCTTCCTACGTCTTGTTGAATAGCATCTGATAGTGCTTGTTGATATTGCATTTGTGCCATGTCTGATAAAGAACCTCCATCTTCTCCTCTCTCTGCGATAGCTCTCGCCCATACCCCCATTATAACAGGAAACTCTGGACATGTCAAGACTTGTGTTGAAGTTGTTAAATCAACTTGAGGGTTTACCGAATAAAAATCAATCTTATAAACTGCATCTGGAGTAGGATAAATCTGTGCTTGAAGCACACCACTAGCAACTGAATTAATAGAATAATAACTAGGAGGACCTGAAGTATTACCATTAGGATATAATGTAGACCTAATCCAAGAATCAGGAACTGATTGTAACATATTTCCTTGACCTTGAGCCTGTACTGAAATCATTCTACTACGTTGAGTTGAGCCAACTAAAGCATAACTTTTTGTATTGGCTGTAGTATCTACTGTTACTAAAGTTCTTAATGAAGTCCAATCCCAAGCATCTTCTACTTCTCTTTTAATTTCGTTAACAAAATCACCAATCATTATTTGATAATCTGTTGGTCCAGTTGAATCTATTAAAGCTCCTGACCAATCACTAGAAATAGAGCCCTCTCTTAATCTACGTAACACTGAATTTATAATTTGTCTGTATGTCATATTTATCCTTTAGCTAATTGTGCTCCAAAGTAAAACTCTATAATAATTGTGGTCCACTGAAATACAGAATCTAACTTTAACAGTCCTTCCACAGTTATATACTCTATCTTATCTGGTGTTATTTCTAAACCAAAGAAACTAAACCCTTCTATCACTGTTGGTATTACAGTTGGAACATTTAAAAATACTGGTGCTACTTGTGTAAAGATTATAATACCAAGCAGTACAAATATAATTACTCTTCTGTTAAGAGCTGCCCATGGTGACTCATTCCTTGCTGCTTTTCTAGCTGAGTCTACTTGACCGGCTCTTGCACTTAAAGCTTCTAACTGTAGTTTCTGTAAGTCTGTAGCTGCTTTTGACTTTATAGCTACTAGCTTCATTATAAAACCAATAAATATAGGAGCTATGTTTGTAAGCAATCCTATCACATTAACCTCATTGCTTCAATAATACCAATATTAGTAATTACATACCACCCTAGTGCACCATATACTCCATATTTAATTTGCAATAAAGAGTTATTAATCCTTTGTATACATAGGTTAGTGTCATCAATCTTGCTAAACAATTTACTTATTTGTCCGGTATGTTTGTCTAGTTGTAATTGCATCCTATTTAATTCATCATTCATTTATGCAGCCTTCTTATTTTCTTTTTTCTTTTTCTTAGGCTTTTTATTAATTTTTTGTTTTAAAGCTTTAATAGCCTTGCCTTGCTGGTTCTTTTCTTTAATTAGTTGTTGAGTCTTTTGTCTTAGTTCCTCAACCATTTGTGTAAGTTGTTCTATTTGTTCATGACCTACTGCCATACCTTCAACAACATTAGACAAATCAATCTGCATCATTATTTGATTTTTTAATACTTCTTCTTGATTAGACTGCTCATATTTAGAATACATAAT
>Ga0209816_1003156_pt1 | contig 11413 bp, 13 predicted proteins | sample CoawatmetaG01DNA_FD_187509 | JGI IMG/M metagenome (GOLD analysis project Ga0209816, IMG submission 187509) | Marine microbial communities from the West Antarctic Peninsula - Coastal water metaG017-DNA (SPAdes) (version 2) | ecosystem: Environmental > Aquatic > Marine > Coastal ... | reverse complement strand
ACGTTTGCATGGGCGCAGCCGCCTAATATACTTCTCCCCTCGCCATAAAGACACGATCTGCGCATGAGTAAACAAAAAAATACCCAGAGCCGCCTCGTCTATTCCACGGACGGCGGTCGGCTTTGCCCGCAATGCCTGCGAACGGTAACCAGCTGCGTCTGCGGAAAAGACCGACCGTTGGTCACTGGAGACGGCGTTGTGCGACTGCACCGAGAAACCAAGGGGCGCGGTGGCAAGGCTGTCACCCTGATAAAAGGCCTTCCGCTAGCCGGTGAGGAATTAAAGTCTCTGGCGGGTCAACTGAAGCGAAAATGTGGGGTTGGAGGTGCTATGAAGGACAATATTATCGAAATTCAGGGCGATCAGCGTGAATTCCTCAAAGGAGAATTAGAAAAACTTGGCTACACTGTTAAAATTGCGGGCGGGTAGCAACATACGGTATTTTTTAAGAACTTATCACTTTATACCGACTTTTCAGGCAACGTTAACCTCTTTTTTGACGAAGACTGCGATCATTCTAGCAGCCGATTAGTACTACTTAGGCCTGCTTTCCAAAATAATTGTGAATTATCCACTTCAACTCCTTATTTTTATTGGATTATTTTTTTATTTGTGATAAAAAGTAGCGTAGCAGTAGGGAAAAGAAGCGATGTGGGCACGATCTTCGCTGTGACACCACAATATCCCGGCCGCTTACAAAAACGATAAGACTAAAATAGCTGTAAATGAGGGCGAGTCATCCCTCCGAGGACGTGCGATATGTACCTTAACGCAGACCATCTGAGAGATCAGGTCATTCGACCCGCCCTAGAATATATGGGTGCTTTGACCCCAACTAATGAAGCATTTCTTATCAATACCGCGGTGAATCCGCCTGATGTAGGACTGTTTGCCGCCAAACCTGACGGCCTTGGCATCTTCCATATCACTGCCGCTCAGCACCGTGACCTGTGGGATCGATACTTGGCTTTTAATCCCGATCTGGCCAGCAGAGTCAGAGGACTGGCTAGCCAGCGGGCGTTTCTCAGTGACCCTGACAGTGAGCTGCAAACTAACCTCAGTTATTGCGCTGCGATAGCCTGGCTACTGCAACACCGCGCCGGTGGCGTGCAGGCACGACCCCAGTCTACAGCGGAGGCCAGGGCCTGACACCACCGCACGTCGAACCGTGCCCGGAATCTACTCACGCTAGGCACCTATCGAGCCGCAGGGTTTATTGCGCTGCAATGCTTCCCATAGAGGAATATCTTCTGGCCTGTCAATGTCGCCTAAATACGGTAACTGCACCCACGTCATGCCTGATCGCGTCAACGCTAGCCGCGTTTCGCTGTAAACCTGATCACTACCCCAAGATATACCCTCAAAAATCGCGTCTCTGATTTGCCGGGCGCCAATCAATACATAGCCGCCGTCAGTGGCCGGCCCCACCACCACCGGTGCAGCCTGCAACGCCTCAACCGCCTGCTCGAGATAGGACGCATCAATACTCGGACAATCACTCCCCACTAAAATGACGCATTCATAATGCGCCAAACCATGCGCCATCGCGTTCGCCATCCGCTCGCCAAGATCTGAGCCCTGCTGCGTTGTCAGTCGAGCAGCACCCATTGCCTTACATTGTTCAAAGAGGGGGTGATCTGTGTCTCCCGCCACCGATAACTCAACAGCACCCAGACCACACTTGAGCAACTGATCGTGCGTCCACAGCGTCAACTGACAATGTAAATCGCAGGCCTCAGAGGCCGAAAGATGCGGCATCATACGGGTTTTGACCTGCCCCTCCTGAGGCGACCGGGCGAACTGGATAAGCAGCAGCGGCTGCCTGTCAGCGGCCATAGTAATAGCGCCATAGCGTGGCAGGCGCCACGCCCACCCAGTAAGCGAGGCGCAGCAGCCACATACGCAGGACCGTTGGCACCACTCCGCCCTCCTCCCAGCGACGACTAGAGGTCAGCACCGGCGCCTCAATAATGCATGGGCTTTGCACGCGACGCAGGCGTTTGCAGTAAGCAACATCTTCCATCAGAGAAATATCGTCAAAGCCCCCGCTTTCATCGAATACGGTTTTTTGAACAAACACCATCTGGTCGCCTGTCGCCACGGCAGTAATACGTGAGCGCTGATTCATAAACCATTCAATAATACGAAACGGCAGCCTCTGACCACTCAAACGTACTCGACAGAAACCCCACGCGGGTTGCTCTACAAGATATGCCTCAAGCGCTGACACGCAGATACTGGGGCAACTGTCGGCGTGTAAAAAAAATACGTACGGCATGCACGCTACCTGACCACCCACATTCATCTGACAAGCCCTACCACTGGCGCTCAACAACAACTGGTCGCACAGAGGGAGCGCCAGTGCCACCGTACGATCGCAACTACCGCCGTCGACTACAATTAATTGGCTGTGCGGATAACGCTGCCGCAGGTCTCGTAGTAAATCGGCGATGACGCCTTCCTCATCGAGTACTGGGATGACAAAACTGACACCGACGCTCATCAGGCGTCCAAAGCGCCGCCACAGCTACTGCCCTGCCCTGCAGCACAGCCATAGCAATGCTCCCCCGTGATGATCGGTTCGTCCAGCGTCAACGTCGACAATAAATCGCGGATATGGCGGCGTCGATCACTGGCCAACAGCGGCAGGTCCAGCATTTGGTTGAAGTCACAATCGTACAGAAAACCCTGCCAATCAACGCTAATGAGGCGACGACACATCAGCGTCTCCATATTGGATTGACTAAAGTTTTCCCGCAGCAAGTGCATATATTCGGTGTACTGACCTTGTGCCAACAGTACCGACCCAAAACGACTAATGGGCATATTCGTAATCGTCATCAGGTGATTAAAGCGAATACCAAATCGATCTTTCAGCTCGCGTCGGTACTCCGCCTCCAACGCCTCCTGCGGCGGCGGCAACACAGGCCCCACCGGGTTATAGGCCAGATTGAGTATTTGCTCTGCGCCGTAACCGAGCGCATTGAGCTGCTGCAGTGCCTCAATACTCGCATCGTAAACACCTTTGCCACGCTGCGCTTCGACGTTCTCCTGCACATAACACGGCAGCGATGCACAGATTTCCACTTGCTGCTCTGCAAGAAACTCAGCCAGATCTTCCTGACCTGGCTCTAACAATACCGTGAGGTTGCAACGATCGATGACATGCACACCCAGAGCACGTGCTTCGCGCACCAGATATCGAAAATGCGGATTTAACTCTGGCGCGCCCCCAGTGAGGTCGAGCGTCTGGATTGAAGCCCGGTCAAGCAATGCCAGCAGCCCGTCAATGGTTTCTCTGTCCATTTGTTCAGTGCGGTGAGGCCCTGCATTAACATGGCAATGCACGCAGCTGAGATTACATAGGTATCCCAGGTTCACCTGCAGTGTCTCGAGCGAGGCGCGATGAACCGGCGGAAAATCGCTGTGTAATAAAAGTGGACGTGTATCACGCATTAGCGTCGAGCAACCTCTGAAAAAAATATGATTCGAATGGGGTCAACGCAGCAGAACTGCAATCACTCAATAACGAGCCTGTCGCTCAAGGGGAGTGAACAGACGCTGAGTGTCACCCAGCAGATACTGGAACACCACATTATAGGCGAGCACGGCCTGCACGTAATTACGCGTCTCGCGATAAGGAATGGTCTCAATCCAAACTTCAACCGGCACACCTTCGCCTGGCTTACTGCGCCACCGATCTACTCGATGAGGGCCAGCATTGTAAGCGGCCAGGGCGAACACTCTATTACCGCCAAAACGGGCTAACACCTGACGATAATAGGCGCTTCCTAATAGCACATTATGCTCCACCTCAAACAAATCAGCCGGCGTGTGAGGCTGTTTCAGAGATGCCGCCACCTGCTTCGCGGTGGCAGGCATAATCTGCATCAGACCGCGCGCGCCGACAGGAGACTGCGCCCCCGGAAAAAATGCACTCTCGCGACGCGCAATGGACATAAGTTCTGTGCGGGGCACGTCATGCGTCGCGGCGTGCCGCGTAAAAATATCCTGATAAGGCGTAGGAAACCGTTGATCCAACGCATCCCAGACTTTGGCCCTCGTCGCTGCGTCTATCGCCATACGATACCAACCGTTCTGTGTGGCCAGCAATGCGAGATTCTGCTGTTGCGCAAGATCTTCTGTACCTTGTAATAACGTATACCACTCAGAGTGTGCGAGCCTATCCTGCTGTTGAAATTTCAGCTCTTCGATACGCTGTAACGCAGGAAAATCTTGCACCGGACTAGCAGCGTCCATCACTAGCGTTTCATGGTTGAGTGCATACGGCAGGCCAAGCTTGTCTGCTGCAAGAAACCCGTAATAATCCCGCTCGCCCGCCAAACGCTCCAGCGTGAACCTTGCCGCTGCGTCCTCACCCCGCCATTCCTGCACGAACGCTAGCCAGTAAAGCCATACGGTCTCTTCTTTAGCAGCCGTGGAAAGCAGTGACAGGTTGCGCTCCAGCGCGGCCCAGTCTTGCTCCTTGAGCGCCCAACGCAACCGGATGCCAATGAGCTTGTCATCGCCGAGGCGGGCCAAAGCATCCTCTAGCCAGTCATTGTTGGCGGCAGTGCGTGACAGCAGCGTTTGTCGCGCAATGGCGTACTCCACCTGGTTGACCTGCTCAGGACTGAAGTGTCGCTTAGGCTGTAACTTGACCCAGTCAGACAACGCCTTCAGCGGACTGTACGTGGCCAAGTAGGCCAAGCCACGAACGACAATGTCTGATGAGTAAGGGTTGTCCGCCGGCAACGACATTCGGGTGAGAGACTCGGGATTGGCATACACCGCCCGTAATTTTTTTACCCATGGCTGCAGGGCAGCACTGCCTTTTTTGCCCACAAACCCCATCAAGGCGGGCTGCCGCGCGGCGAACGCATTGAGCATGCGCGTCCAGACAATCTCATCGGTCAATTGCCCGGCAGACTGCCAGGCTTTGAACAATGGATCACATTCCTTCGGCTGAGACTTGCCGTACACCCACAATTCTTGGGCGCCATTCCAAGCCACCTCCTTATTGCCTTGCGCTAGCTGTGCTCTAAAGTAATAACATTTCAGCACAACACTGTTGGGCTCTTCTGGCATGACTTGTAAAAAATCCTGCCAACGCTGCGCGCTACCCGCTTCACGCAGGTATATCACCAGGAAACGGTTCGGTAGTGGCGTATCGGCGCTGCGCACGAGGAAGGCCTGAGCGTCTGCTGGATCGACCCTGCCCGGCTGACGCGTCAGCTGGAAATAATCCAAATAAATCGCCAAGGGGTAGTCATCCAGCGCAGGACGCAATGTTTCATAGCTCGTCCATTGGCCGCGGTCTATCGCTTGCACAGCCTCCGCATAATCGCTGCGCTGATCAGCCAGGCTCTGGGCAACCACAACAGTGCATTGGGTGGCCATCGCCAGCAGCACACACACCCATGTAAAACGTTTCTTACCCTGACTCGACCGGTACCGCACAAAATCTCCCTGAATCACGCCACTATTTAGGATCACGTCACATGCTGACCCGTGCTCAAACTGACGCTAGAGTGAGGTGGGTACCGCGCAATTGCAATAGATGCATCCGTATTTTCGGTATAGGCGCTGACGGCATCTCACTGTGCCTAGAAAAACAGGCCCAGTGTTGGCAGCTCTATAGCGGCATAGTCCAGCACCACCTCACGGCGAACAATGCAAAATCCATCAGTCTGAGACAATAACGTATCGCGCCGCTGTCCACTGTAAAGAATATTGTCGCTACCGGGGCGCGCGTAATAGAGGTGAAAGTTACTCAACACCGACAACGTGTCGCTACCCTGCGCCATCAACTCAATGTTGCCCACAATACGTCGGGTGCGGGCGGGAGGATTTTCAGACCAAGAATTTATCTTGTAGGCGCGCTCAGCGCGCAACATCAGAAGCATATAACCCTCTTCGCGGTGCGGGCAGCCCATGGAGTCCTCTCCCTCCAACTCATGCTCAATGCTAATCATGTCTTCTTGTCCACGCGCGCGATTGTTGACCTGAACATTGACGCGAGACGGAATGATATACCGCACATCTTCACTGAGCAGCGTTAACCATTGCAGATACTGCCGATTGTCGAGCAGGCGGGCCTCGTGAAAATAAAAACGCTCCAGCTGCCTCTGCTGCTCCGGACTGACCTCCACCGACAGTGTGCTCATAGTGAACCCTCCACCGCCTGCAGATCATTTTTCCATCGTGTAAAAAAGTGCCGCGCATAAAACTCATTCGCTGTCACGCTGACCAAACCGGGCATATCGGGATGGGGCTTTTCTTCACCAAGTCCCAACCCATAGTAATAAGGACGGTCATCAGCAAAGTCGATATTGCTGCCCAAAAACTGCTGCGCCCACACCTCCGAATCTTCCTGCTCCAGTATTCCCGCAGGACCAAAAAAGGAACTGTAATTGGTGCGCAGAATTTTCTTGATGTTGTCCGGCGCATCAGCTGGCACCACTGCCCACGACCAGTATTCCACTTTGCCTGGACCTCGCGGATGAGACACCTTGAACGACGTGTTGGACCAAAGGAACGACAGATTAGGATAGATGCCATACGTCAGCCCCTTCATACGTGCACGTAAATCTCCGACGCGTTCACGAGCCTGAGCTTGAATTTCCCGCAGGTAATTCTGCACTTCGTCGCCGCCAAAGATTGCGCCCACTGCCTCCATACCCCATGCGACGTCGTCGACCGGCGTGTTCTCCGGCATCAAACGAAAGGTGGCGCCATGCCCTGGCGTGGTAACCACGCTGTGACCCAGCTTTTCGATCAGCTGCTGCGCCTCAGCAGGGATAATGGCACTGTGCAGACACGCACCATGGTTCACATCCCCCAGCTGATTCTCCACGGGGAGTTTCCAATTAGCATTAATTACCCACCGATGAGGCGCGCCCATAAATTCTATGCCGGCAGGAAAGCGGTCGAAAAACGCATCCAGATAAAAACGCATATCCCCCAGATAGTCGTCCAAGGAAATAATCGCTTCATCGAAGCTACCAAAAATCATGCCCCGCCAAGACTCAACTCGCGGCACCCGCTTTAGTCCCAGTTGAGTCTTGTCCGGTTTGCGGACGACTTCGCTCTCCTGTGGAATTGTCATCAGGTTCCCTTCCACCGAATAAGACCAGTTGTGATAGGGACACACGAAGCGTTTGGTATTGCCATGATCAGCGCGACAAACGGGCAATCCTCGATGGCTGCAGCTATTAATATTTGCGTAAATATCACCGTCCTGACCGCGGGAGAGAATTATGGGCGTCTCACACATGAAGGCCTGCACGAAATCACCTGGCGCCCGAATCTGCGATTCATGGCCGAGAAAAAGCCACGATTTTCCGAAGATACCGCGCTTCTCCAGCGCGTAAACGTCTTTATCAGACCAGCAGCGCCGACTGATTAAGGAGGCATCCTCATTCACCAAATCACGGATAGTTAGACCCACAGCGACCTCCATATATTATCAGTTAGTCATATTTTTCCAGTATAAACGGCCTCAGATCGAAACTTGAAGGAGTTTGTGGTAGTTTTTGCCTAATATTTAGCAAATATATGATCATTTATGGCATTGAACAGCATCGAACCAACCGCTAAAACAAAGGGTGAACGCACCGCCGGCCGCATTATGGACATAGCGGAACATCTCTTCGCCGCACAGGGGTACGACGGGACTAGTTTGCGCCAGATTGCTGAGAGAGCGCAAATAAAGCAACCCGGACTCTACAACCATTTTGCAAGCAAAGAAGCGCTCTATGAAGCAGTATTGTTTAGGGCGCTGAACCCAATGACGCTAGCCCTGTCGAGACACATTAACCATGCGTCAACGCTCCGGGAGTACACAGACCTGCCCGCTATTATTACAGACATACTATTAGAGCACCCGCCAATGGCCGTATTGTTCCAGCGAGCCATGCAGGGAGATAGTTCCTCCGCAGGCAATCAACTGGTGAACACTTGGCTGAATAAATTATTGAATCAGGGCATGATAAGCCTGCAGGCGTTTGACGGTATCACAACGACTGAAACCGAAAAATCCAACTCGCAGAGCCGCGCCGCACTTGCTATCAAACTCATCGCCATGTTCAATCTAACGACTGGGTACTTCTTATCGCAACGGGCGTTTACCTCCCTTGCCCAAGGCGACTTATTAGATCCCGATAATATTGCCAGGCAAAAACGACTACTACACAACGTTATCAGAACGATGTTAAGCACCTAAGACGCGACACACTACGCAAAAATACAGCAGCCACTACTGGCCGCAAACAGTCAGACCAGATACCCTACTGTTATCCAGTAATGTCGCTGAACATTGCCTAAAAAAGAGTTTCATCATGACTGAACCAAACGCCTATAAACGCCCCACACTGGGCACCCCGTGGGCGCAATCAGGGCGGCAACCTCGCATCGCAATCGTTGGTGCAGGCATGTCCGGTATCGCCGCCGTCGTGAAGCTACAAAAAGCTGGTTACACTGATGTCACCGTGTATGAAAAAACCGAAAAAGTCGGTGGGACATGGCGCGAAAATACTTATCCAGGGCTCTCTTGCGATGTACCTTCACGATGGTACAGCTTTTACTTTGCACTCAAGGCCGACTGGGCGCATCGCTACTCTTACGGTGCAGATATTCAAGCTTACCTAGAGCAAGTCGCCACAGATTTTAACGTGACGGAAAAAGTGATATTTAACACCGCCGTGGCCGAACTCACCTACGATGCACCCTGCTGGCATTTAGTAACCTCTGACGGCACGCAGGAAATATTCGATGTCGTCATCTCGGCAACGGGCATCCTACACCAGCCAAACTATCCGGACATCAACGGACTCGACCGTTTTCGTGGCGCCTGTTTCCACACAGCACGCTGGGATCACTCCACAAAATTAAAAGGTCAACGCGTTGGCATCATTGGCACCGGCTCTACCGCCTGCCAGATCGTCGGTGCTATCACCGATCAGGTAAGCGAAATGCACGTATTTCAGCGCACACCCCACTGGCTTTCGCCGCTTCCGCAGATAGCCTATTCGTTAGGTTGGAATCGCTTATTGTCTGCGTTTCCTTTCATGCAACGGCTGGCTTATCATTATTACTGCAAGCTTATGGTCAACACTTTCAGCGCGGCTACTGTTGGCAATAAGTTCATGCAACGTATCATTAACAGAACGTGCGTGAAGAACCTTAAAGACAATGTACCTGACCCATCACTGCGAGCTAGGCTAACGCCGACTTACGATGCAACATGTAAGCGCCTCATTTTTTGCTCTGACTTCTACCCCGCAATAAGCCGCTCTAACGCACGCCTTATTACAGACGGTATTGCACAGGTAGAAGCGGAAGGCATCCGGACGGTGGACGGCAAATTGCATGAACTCGATACATTAATACTGGCGACCGGATTTAATGCCGCCGCGTTCATCCTGCCAGCGCGTGTTACTGGCGAAGACGGCGCCGATCTAGAAACGCAATGGGATGGTGCCCCACGAGCCCACCGCGCAGTAGCGCTGCCGGGCTTCCCAAACTTCTGGATGGTGGAGGGCCCTACTGGACCGGTGGGCAATTTGTCACTGATCGCCATCTCCGAACATCAGATGGATTATATCGTCGGCATGCTGGACCACATGAAGACAGAAGGACTCGCTGCCATCGCCGCGAAACAGTCCGCTTACGATAATTATAATGCGGCTATGAGGGAAGCTATCAAAAATACTACCTGGGCGACCGGAGGCTGTACGAGCTGGTATTTCGATAAAAGCGGTGTGCCAAACCTCTATCCGTGGAACCCCTTGCAGTACCTGAAGTCCATGCACAATCCTGACTATTCGGAGTACCACTTGGTAAAATAGTAACTTGCGATTTGCGAAGCGACACGGAATAATCCTCGACCATCAGTTACCCGCCCTTAGCTCAGCTGGATAGAGCGTCCCCCTCCTAAGGGGAAGGTCGCACGTTCGAATCGTGCAGGGCGGACCATAAATAAACACTTTAAACATAAGTATTTACTAACTTAAAGTCTCGTGACTCCACTGTGACTCCAATCTGGCAAATATTACGGGATAACTCTCCCGCCCTGTTAATTGGCCTATGCCACTGAGAGGCGCAGATAATGGCGGTCACTGGTCATAAGTCGTCTGCCAGTGTGAATAGATACGTCAAGAAAACCGTGGAAGCAGCAAGGTGTGCACAGACTAAATGAAATAATTAGACTAGGCCCTTTCGCGCATTGATCGAGACTGTCGCTTATTGCGCAACCATCGTGGTTGCTGTGAGATCGTCGATATTTATATTACATGTTTCAAGCGATGTAGCCTGCAAAGCTTGCCATTTTGCATCACCTTCTTGCCATGCTATCGCTTTCTCCATTGACGATGCAGAGAGATGAAGGTCAACGGCCCCTATGACCCCTTCCCTAATCGTTACAGGTGACGAAGAATAGGCAATCGGCGAAGCTTCAACTTCATAAGCAATCAATGCTTTAAGTGTGGCTAGTCCTGCGTCCATGTTGCTGCAGGACAATTCATACATTACGATGACTTGGCCCTCAGAAGCGACTGGAGATAGTGCTTGTGGTTCCTTATGGTGGTCAGCAAAGGAGATGCTAGAAACCATTAGGCCGGCAAGTAAAGCTAAGTGTCGAATTATCATTTTGATCAATACTCTTTCATTTTTATTAGTTTGTCTCCAATGAGTGTACGTCATTACATTCTAAATAGACATTCAATAGTAGGGGCCCCCTCTGCGATGTTCTGGTTCATTGGCATCGTAGCGGATTGCGAGGTTTGATTGACCAACGCAACCGCTTTCAACGGTTTTGGCTATACGTCATAAATACACTCAACATAACGGATAAAGCCCGCCCACTATAAGAGCGGACGTTAGTCTTTTTTCAAGTGCTAGCTTGAGGCTACGGTGTGCCTAAAAAACTAGTCCCTATTGATCCAGAAAATCAACCGAACAGACAGCAATGTCTTGTGGCGGACAGACACCCGAGTTGAAGGACGCGCAGCGCGCCAAGCAGCGCTTGTAACCGGCGCCGTCGTGGACACGCACACCACGATTATCGACGGCATCGGTAAGCCCTTTTATTGTGGGGGCGTTCCACGCTTTCTTGATGGGGGCCTTGACCGCTTCGGGCGTTGCACCACGATAAAGAATATCCGCCGATACACGTCCGTCGAAGGCATCGTCGTAAGACAGGTTGGTGCCTATGCTGAAACCGCTGCCAATATTGTAAGCCACGCGTCCTTGCACGCCAGAGCCATCAGCTGCGCCTAGGTCACCTTTTTGATAGTAGTAGCCCACCGAAGTTCCAGGGTTTTGATTTCTTTTGGCGTTCCTATTAGCATGACGTTCCCCTCAATTTACAAATTCGACGGCGGCGCGCAGGATATCCAACGCTTCTTCCAGGTGC
>Ga0209816_1003154_pt1 | contig 11415 bp, 12 predicted proteins | sample CoawatmetaG01DNA_FD_187509 | JGI IMG/M metagenome (GOLD analysis project Ga0209816, IMG submission 187509) | Marine microbial communities from the West Antarctic Peninsula - Coastal water metaG017-DNA (SPAdes) (version 2) | ecosystem: Environmental > Aquatic > Marine > Coastal ... | reverse complement strand
TCTTACTGGAGCAAATCTAACAGGTGCTAACCTGAAGGGCGCTATTCTTGATGATGCATTTTTTTGCAATACCCAAACTCCTTGGGGCATAGATAACTCTTCATGTCAGTGAAATAAATACTACCCCCCACACATCAAACGAAATTTGGACTTTAGTCCAAGTTGATATACAATCCTAGTATGAAAAAACTACTCTCACTCTTATTCACTTAAATTTGAGTTTTTATCACAGCACACGTTCGTGTCACAGTGTAAACTTAATTTGTACTATATGCAATAAGACCCCCTTTTGAGGAAAAGCTTCATGTATGCTACAAATATCTTATGAATCGATATCCAGAAATCTCAAAGAAACTAATCTTATCAAAAAATATTGATAAAGCAAGAAACAAAGTTTTAAGTGAGATTGACTCTCTTCGAGATGACTATAAACCAAAATTATCAAGTTCTGATTTCCTTATAAAGTATATATATCCAAATTCGCCGATGTTATATAGACTTCAAAATAGATGTGTTTATAATGGCATAATCAATGATGTTATTTCTGAAGATTTATTAAAATTTGTACAACAACATATAAGTGACTTTACTTTATTTGATCTAGTATTTTTAAGGGTTCATCACCCAGATACACTATCTAATAGTAAAGAGAGATTTGATAATGTAACTTCTTCACCATTACATTATGATAATTATGAGTCTGAAATTTATAACTATGAAACTAGAACAACCTGGATACCCTTACAAGATATTGATGAGAGCACTGGCTCCCTTTGCTATTCGCACAATGATAATATAATAGAAATGACAGGTGATGGATTTTCAGAAAGTGACTTTCATGATAATCAACTTAATTTAAATCCACTGAATAGGTTGAAATCTAATAATATTGCTACTAAAAATAGTACTAAAGTTGAATATATAAAGCTACTTAAAAAAAATATTTCAACCTTAATATTAAACGCAGGTAGTGTGGTAATATTTGACAAGAACCTTCTTCATGGTGGCACCTATTCTAAAAGTAAGATGAGGATTTCTTTAGACGTTAGATGGGTTGACAGAAGATATCCAGGCTCAATTTCTCAAAATTTAGATGTAATTAAAAATAAAGCTTTATCTGATTTATATTTTTGTAATGATTTTAAATTTATTTATAGGGAAACCTTAAATTTAAAAAATATCACTAAACATCCTCGTGCTATTCTCATTGCTCTAGTAAGAAAATTTTTATAGTGGCGAGGAAAAGCATTATGGCGATTTATAATTATTAGTAAACTATCTCTCGCATATTTATACAGACTTTGAAGGGTACGGGGGGAGGCTCATTGCTCTCGGCTAACTATTAATAATACCTCCCTCACACATCAGAGAGAATTTGAACTCCTTCTTGAACTTTAAAAAGCTTAGCTTAAAAGATTAAAGTAGTATAGAGCTTAATTGATATGAATATGTCAATGTTCAGAGCTATTAATATAATATTTTTTGAACTACTGTTCCATATTTAACATCACTTTCATTGTAACTTTGGTAATGAGTATTTTCCCGATATGGTAGTTCAAAACCATAGGCACAATTCAAAGTAAATCTTATTGTATTTACATTATTTTTTGGTAATCCATATTTTTTAAAGCAATCATCGGGCGCTTTAATAGCATTAAAAATTTTACCTCTTAAGAGGCTTTCTTCCTTATCATTCAGCTCCATTTTTTTCAAAATTGTTTCCATATTAATCCCATGATCACCTTGGAAAATAACTATTGCATCTGGATCAATATTGTTGATTTTTTCCATAAACTTTTTTATTGTTTTTAATGCACAGTGGTAGGATGCTTTATATCCTTCAAGATGCCTATCAAAATAATTAGTAGGCTGACATTCATTTGTAACTAGATATGGTGAATGAGGAGAAAGGTGATGTATAAATGCAAAAAATTTGGTTTTTGGTAAACCATTATTATTAATATGTTCTAAAAACTTATTTATTGAGTCTTGGAGTGGCTCAGTAGGTTTATTAAAAATACGTCGATATATCTTATGAAGAGGGGTGGTTAAATAAAACTCGAATGAGTTTCTTAAGGATATATCATTTGATGAATTCACACATGTATAATTTTTTGAAGGGCGACAAGTTCCTTTTAAATTACCAGACCAAATTAACGAACTATTAGCTTTTTTTAAATATGAAATTAATGGTAATTCAGTATGATTCTTGAACATCATGGGCGGGAAGAAATTAGCTCTATCAAAATATTTTGGTGAACTAGGAAGTTGATGGTAGTCGGTTAGCATTATAGATGCTAGTGTCAAATGTGTAGTGTTATATGTTGATTGGCTTTTATCAATATATCTTAATTTAGTACCTGATAGATTATTTTGAATATCTTCCTGAGTGGTAATATTATTTTTTATTGCGGTCTCAGTGGCAGCCATTTCATCTAATATAATAAAATATACATTGCGGTCTATTAGTTCATTATTAGGGCCATGAGAACTACTTTTGATTTCGTAAGAGATGTTTTTATCTGTTCCAATATTGTCAGCTAAGTAGCTAATTGTAGGAACAAATGCTTTGACGAGCATTAAGATAGAAAATATGAGAATTACTCTAATTGAGAAGGCATGGCTTCTAGCTCCAAAGGCAATAATAGCTAGACAGCAAAGTTCAAAGAATAAAAATATTCCTGACTCAAAAATGTGACCAAAATTTTGATATAGAATTTTTTGTATAGATTCTGAAAATGGAGTAAAGAAAAAATTTAGATAGAAAGCGAAACAAAAAAGATAAAAAAGTATAACTTTTCTATTGAAGAATCGTTTAATTATCAGTTCAATACTAAATGAACTGATGAAAATTATAATAAGAATAACTAGAAGAGATAAAAAAATTTCTAATATGTCGAGTCTAGAAAGTTGTCTTAAATTTTCTGGTGACAAATAAGTAAAAAAAGGCACAAAAAAAACTAACAGTCCAATAAATATTGATGCTGGCCTACTTTTAAGTTTGAGATTTAACATACTTTGTTATAATCAGTTGATATAGCATAGATTGATAAAAAAATGTTCTAAAGCGCTAAGGAACTATAGATAAAGTCTACTAAAATTGATAGAGAATATATCTAAGTAATTTAATTAGTTACTCCTCACTTTCTGAATCAAGACTTGAATCTTTTTTCTCAAAATAATCTTTAATCTTATTCCAATATAAAGATAAAAAAGCAATAGATGTAGCTGAAGCGGCAATAAGGCCTTGTATTATAATACTGCCAGTTCCTGGATCGAGATAGGCATATGTTGGAGATGTTAATGACATGAAAGTAATGACAAGAAAAAAAGTCTTAAAACTTGAGAAGGAAATATTCATTTAATTAAAAATTACACGATTAATTAGTAAATTATTTTATCATAATCCACTAATTTTTTAAACAGCAGTGATTAAATAATTTTAAATTAATGACTTATAAGCGTGTTTCTATTGAGTGGGAATAATCCTAAATACCCTTAAAATTAATGACTTAAAAATTATTTATTTACTAATTTTAGTATTTTTTCAATTTTTTCGAGTCTATGAATCATTTCAAGAAAATTTGACTCATTAATTCTTGTATGATGAAACTTTTTCAAACTTAAATCAAGTCCAGACAAAATGCCATGGATATTTTTTTATTAGGAGCAGGTCGCCCCTCGTCAGGAACTAACCCTTCTGCACTAAAATATGTTGCACCAAATACTACAGCTATAGATTGGCAGATTTATAGTTTTAAAGCAATACCTGATTCCAATAATATACATTTTTTAGGAGGATATCGTATAGAAAGTATTATCGACAACTATCCTCAACTCAATTATACAGTTGTTCCTAATTGGGAGAAAAAAGGAGTACTTCATACTTTATTAAATGCTCCCTTTTCAAACCGCTCATTAGTTCTTTCATATTCTGATACATTGTTTAGAAGAGAAGCTATTTCAGGAATGCTGTCTATTGAGGCTGATATTGTCTTTGGCGTAGATTCATGTTGGAAAGAAAGGTATGAATCCAGATCTGAGATTGATATTCAGTTAGCTGAAACTATTGAAATAGAAAATATTAAAGGTGAATTAAGTATTGTTGAATTTACTGGATGTATATATTTAAACAATAAAGTTGTAAATCTACTTTCAGATCTAGATGAAAATGATATTGGAAATAGTCTTATTGATCTTATTAAATATTTTGAGGGCTTGGGATTTTCAATAAAACCATTTGATGTAACTGGAGATTGGTCAGAGCTTAATTCACCTAATGATGTTGCAAAATTTATACTAGGCACAAAGGCTGAAACGCTTGATAGGCTTGAATCTTTAGTAACTAAGAGCCATATTGGGAGACAAGTAAGATTCACCTCTGCGAGATGGCTGAATGAATCAGAGCTAATTTTAGATGATATAAATAAAACCTTTTCAGGAACTAGTCTTGTAGTTCGAAGTAGCTCCCAAAGTGAAGATAGTTGGGTTTCTTCTAATGCAGGCGAATTTCAAAGTTTACTAAATATTAATTGTAGCGATAGATTGAAAATTCGGCAGTCAATAAATACTGTTATAAAATCATATGGAGATCGGTTAAATGATAAAGACCAGGTATTGATCCAAGAGTTTCTTAAAGATATAAGTCTATCAGGTGTTGTTTTTACATGTGGCCTTGAGACAGGAGCTCCATATTATCGTTTTAACTTTGATGATAAAACTCAATCTACAGATTCAGTAACTTCAGGAGCATATGGCGACTTAAGGACAATTCTTATAAGTAGATTCTCTAAAAAAAATCTTCATCAAATTGAACCTAAAATTCTACCTGTCTTAGATGCTGTCGAGGAAATTGAAAAGTTATTGTTCTTTGATAAACTTGATATAGAGTTTGCTGTCGATGTTAATGGAGTGGTTCATATATTGCAGGTTAGGCCTATTACAGTTGATCATAGTATATTTGAATTGGATATTTCAACAATAAATAAAAGTTTAAAAAATGATATTTTATATTTTCAAGAACAACAAATTGCAAAACCTTTTATTTTTGGCGAATCAACCATGTTTGCAAACATGCCTGATTGGAATCCAGCAGAGATAATTGGTACAAGACCAAAGCCTTTGGCATATAGCCTATACCGCTACCTTATTACAAATGATGTTTGGGCGCAACAGAGATTTGAATTCGGTTACCGTGATATACGTCCTTGCCCATTGATTATTTCTTTTTCAGGTCAGCCTTATATTGATGTTAGGGCTAGTTTTAATTCTTTTATACCTGCAAAATTATCTGAGGAGGTTTCTAAAAAATTAGCTAATGCATATATTTCTATTTTGTCAGATAACCCCCATTACCACGATAAAATAGAGTTTGAGGTTGCATTTACTGTATGGACTCCGGAATTTTTCAAACATGCTCATATTAGATTGAAGCCTTATGGGTTATCAACTGAAGATATATATAAGTTGGAGACATGTCTTAAAAATATAACGCTTAATGCATTAAGTAATTTTAAAAAACCACTAGAATCAATATACCAGCTTAAAAAACGAAGAAGCTCTATTGAGCTAAGCAGTACTTCTATTGAAGATAAAATATTTACATTACTAGATGATTGTAAGCGTTTTGGAACATTGGCATTTGCGCATGCTGCTAGATCAGGATTTGTAGCAACAACATTACTTAAAAGTTTTGTTACTGTTGGTTTGTTGACTCAAGAACGTCAGTTAGAATTTATGAGAAGCATTACAACTGTTGCTGGTCAATTTAAAAATGATAAGAAGAAATATAGTTTAGGGAATATGAGTATAGAAGACTTGCTAGCAATATATGGGCATCTCAGACCAGGAACATATGATATTGGCAATCAGGCCTATTGGGAAAATCCAGATCACTTTTTTGTAAAGAATAACACTGACGCTTTAGTATCCAATCCTAAATTTGAATTTTCCAAAGACGAATCAGAAAATATAAAAAAAATTTTAATAGAATTAGGTGGTAATCATACGCCAGAGGGAATACTTGAGTATTTACAAGAAGCTATTCAAATGCGTGAGTTTGTAAAGTTTGAGTTTACAAAAAATTTAAGTAAAGCTTTAGACTTGTGTATAAAACTTGCTGACCGTATATCATTGACTAGGGACGAAATTTCATTTCTTGAATATGATGACTTAGAGCAATTCAAATTAAATATTATTGATTCAATTAGATTAAAAGAAATAGTAAATTACAATCAAAAAAAATACCAAGTTTCACAATTGGTTGAGTTACCAGGAATTATCAAGAACGAAATGGATTTTTATTGTTTTGAGCGTCATTTTTTACAACCAAATTTTATAACAGTTAATAAAGTGTGCGCTAATGTCAAATTATTCAATGACAATAAAGCACAGGACTTAACAGGTAAAATAGTTTTAATACCTCAATCTGACCCTGGATATGACTGGCTTTTTGGTTACAATATATCGGGTTTGATAACTAAATTTGGTGGAGCAAATTCCCATATGGCTATTCGGGCCGCAGAGGCTAATTTGCCGGCAGCTATTGGTGTAGGAGAAAAACTTTATAATCAAATTTCTAAGATGAAACTTATAGAGTTAGATTGTTGTAATCAAGTTATAAGAGAGGTTTTATGAAGATAGTAGGGATCAGCCAAAGGGTAGACAATATGACCCAATACAATGAACAGCGTGATTGCCTTGATCAAAGATGGACAGCTATTGCTCATAGTTTGGGTTTTATTGCTGTTCCTTTGCCTAACCTTGCTTCTCCTGTAGATATTATCAATACTATTAAACCAGATGCCATCATACTCAGTGGTGGAAATAGCATTTCTTCTCTAGATGAAAGTGCTAATGATATTTCGCTAATAAGAGATGAATTTGAGCAAGAATTATTATTTCATGCTATAGAGAACAACACACCTGTTTTAGGTATATGTAGAGGAATGCAATTAATAAACATGTTTTTTGATGGGGGAGTGCAAAAGCTATCTGGTCACGTTTCTTGCCGACATCATATAGACTTTGTAGATAAAAAAATACCACTTCATCCAAGAGAGGTTAATAGCTATCATAATTGGGGTATTTGTAAGTCAAAACTGTCAAAATCATTGATATCATTTGCAGTTTCAAAAGATAAAACTGTAGAAGGCTTTTATCATAAGAATCTTCGTATTGCTGGGATAATGTGGCATCCAGAACGTGAATCCCCTTTTAATAAGGATGATTTAAATCTAATTAAAAAGTTTTTGTTATGATAAGAGCATTAATATTAGCCGCTGGACAGGGGACTCGATTAGAGCATTTTGTCAATGACAGGCCAAAAGCCTTAGTAGAACTATTGGGTAAATCATTACTTGATCGTCAAGTTGGTGTTTTAAATTGTGCTAATGTAACTGATATACATATAGTTGCAGGCTATCATGCACAAAAAATTCAAAAACTTGGCTTTAATTGCTCAATTAATCCAAATTTTGCAAGTAGCAATATGGTAACAAGTTTATTCTGCGCCTTGCCATTTATGAAGCAAACTGGTGATTTAATTATTTCTTATGGCGATATTGTTTATCAGTTAGAAAATTTAGAAAAAGTTATTGATAGTGACGCAGATATTAGCATTATGGTAGATAAAGGTTGGCGTCAATACTGGGAGCTCAGATTTAATGACCCTCTAACTGATGCCGAAAGCTTAATTTTAAATAATGATAATAACATTATGCAACTTGGTAAAAAAACACAAACGTATAGTGACATTCAGGGGCAATATACTGGTTTGATTAAAATTCGTAGCAATAAAGTTGAAGAGTTTATAGATTTTTATAAACAATTAGATAGACAGAAAATATACGATGGAAAAAGTTTTGATAATATGTATATGACTAGTTTTTTACAATCATTAATTGATGCTAAATGGAAAGTTCAAGCGGTTAATGTAAATCATGGTTGGCTTGAGGTAGATACTGTTAGTGACCTAGAGCTATACGAAAAATTAGCAAAAGAAAATAAGTTAAACGCCTATTGTAAGCTAAGTTAATATAATTTAGTTCTTAAAAACTAAGAAGGCTGACGTACCTATTTAATTAATTTAATTACAAAATATTTAAATCTACTCTTGAAGTCATCTAAGCGTGGTTTTAGTTCTTGTTTTAATTCTTCTATTGTGGTGTGGATGAATGCTCTAGAAGTAATGAATTTCATTTCATTGTTATACTTTTTCATCATTTCATTTCACCCAACTTTTTTCAATTTGGCTGCGCTTAAATTTGCTTATTGGCTTGTATTTGCCAAAGTCTTGCATATTGGCCGTTGAGATCAAGCAACTGTTGATGTTTGCCCTGCTCTGCAATAGTCCCATCGCCAAGTACAATAATTTGATCAGCATCGATAATGGTGGAAAGGCGATGAGCAATCACCAATGTTGTGTGCTTATGTGCCAAACCCGCTAACGCCCTTTGTACCATTTTCTCCGAATACGAATCAAGCGCCGAAGTGGCCTCATCAAAAATCAATATTGGTGGATTTTTTAACAGAACTCTTGCAATTGCTAGGCGCTGCTTTTCACCACCTGAGAGTTTTAAGCCTCTCTCGCCAACTAGTGTGTCATAACCTTGTGGTAAGGAGTCAATAAAACTGTCAATAAAACTGAGCTTTGCTGCCTGTTTAACTTCAGCTTCGGTTGCATCCACTCGACCGTAAGCAATATTGTAATAAATGCTTTCATTAAACATCACTGGATCTTGGGGAACAACCCCAATCGCGCCGCGCACTGAGTCTTGAGTGAATTGTTTAATGTCTTGTTGGTCAATGCTTATTTCACCACTAGAAATGTCGTAAAAACGAAAGAGCAGCTTAGCAAGTGTTGATTTGCCCGCACCAGAAGGACCTACAACCGCTACTTTTTGCCCTGGTTTCAAAACAAAGTTAACATTGCTTAGCACCTCCTGTTTTCCAGCGTAAGCAAAAGAGACGTTGGTAAATTTAACCTCTCCTTGAGTGACCTTGAGCGCTGATGCATCAGTAATATCGTTGACTTTAGAGGAGCGGTCCAATAAGTCGAACATATTGTTCATATCAATGAAATTATGTTTAATTTGACGATAAATAATACCTAAACCACCGAGTGGAATAAAGAGCTGTAAGAGGAGTGCTTGAATCATAATAAGGTCACCCAAACTAAGGCTCTTATCAACTACGCCTTTTGCTGCCATAATTAAAACAATGGTTACGCCAATAGCAATCACCGCGCCTTGGACAAAATTAAGGGCTGTCATGGAAGTAAAGCTTTTGGTGGCAAAATCTTCCCAGCGCTGCATCGTGTCACCATAACGATCGACTTCAAATTTTTCTTGATTAAAGTATTTGACAGTTTCGTAATTAATCAAACTATCAACCGCATTTGTATTGGCCTCAGATTGCATATCATTCATGTGATAGCGATACTTCATCCGCCAAGTGGTAATGGCCAATGTTAACGTAACATAAAAGAATACAGTTAATAAAGAGACGCCAGCAAAAAGAAGGTCGTAATTTATCCATAAAATACCGATTACTAAACATATCTCAAATAATGAAGGCAGAATATTAAAGACAAAAATGGAGAGTAAAGTAGAGACACTTTGGGTGCCTCGGTCAATATCGCGTGTAATACCGCCAATGCGACGATCCAAATGAAAGGATAAATCCAAAGTGTGTAAATGTCTAAAGACGCCAAGTGCAATCAAATTCATTGCGTGATAGCGAACTTTGGCAAAAATGGCATCACGAAGTTCATTAAAAAGTGAACTTGCCAGTCGTAAAAGGCCGTAAGCTAGCAACATGCCAAGCGGCAACACTAAGACTAAATTCGTTTGATCAAGGCCATCGACGATTTCTTTTAGTGCAAGGGGAACTGCAACATTAGCCAATTTTGCCAACATTAAAAAACTAACAGCCCAAATAACACGAGCTCGCATTTTGAGTAAATACGGCAAGAGCTTTTTTAAAACCTTTATATCTCTGGTTTTAAAATCAGAAGCCTTAGTTTGGTTACTGCTTGGAGGCATCGAGTGTCACTTTAGTAATAAAAGCCTTGGTTGAAAAGATTAATTTTAGAATGGACAAGAGAAATAGCTAAGAAACAACATTATCATGTTTATTTGATTATTGATGGAGAAATTATTAATTATTGGGTACATAAGAAGTTTTGGTGTTTATAGTTCTGGGATATGATTTGCATACATACTAAAAAAAAGTTTTTTTTAATAATGGATGAATCAATTAACGTATTTGGTCAAAACTCTATGCGATTAATGAGCTGGATAAATTATGAAAAAGCTAATATTAAATTTCAAAAAATTTATTAATAATATTAGAAGTACAATTAAATCTTTTGAAAGATAGAATTTAAAAAATGACACATAAATTGATTACCTTTTTTTGTTTTGAACAGTTTGAAGTTTCATTAGAAATTGGCACATCTTTTCCTGGGAGTGACAGTGAGATTTATGATTTTGAGATATGTTGCAATCCAAATAAACTCGAATATGAAGTTTATGATAGTGAAATAAACATAAATAATATTGGTGATGGAAATGAATGAATTCACCTAATCTTTTTCTAATCAACTCCTAATCTCCATTTAGCTTGCATATTCAAAGCTTATAATTATTCATATGAACAAAAAACTACTCTACTCACTACTTGGTTTATTTACAGGATTACTTATCTCCTTAAGTGCTAATGCTAATTACCTAAGTGAGTGGTCAAATGATGATCTTTGTGGATGGATGGAATCAGCTTCAACCCCTGAATATATTCTAGATGAAGTAGATAAAAGAGAAATATTATGCTCTGGAGGTATTGAAGTTTCGACCTTGCCAGAATCTGATTTTAATGAAAGTAAAAATGGAACTTCCTTTCCTTCACCTGATCCATCATTAATCCCAAAAGCCGTCCCTGATAAAAAGTCAGCCTATTCATACTAAAGAATTATAAGTTAGATTAAATAATCCTCTCATATAATAGAGAGGATATTTATTTTAATTAGCTTATCCAAATAAACTCCTATTCTTCACTCTCACTTTCCACCTATTATTTATAATTAACTCTATGATTAAAAAGTATTCATTTTTATTTTTAACTAGTCTAATAAGCATTTCATATGCAAATTATCTAGATGATTGGACTAATGAGGACCTCTGTAGATGGATGGATGCAGCCTTAGTTCCTGAACATATTTCCGACGAGATGTATGCTAGAAAGGTAGTATGCTTTAATGATTCTGAGGTTACTGAATTAATAAGTCAAGCAACCTATGTTAGTGAACATGGAACTATTTTCCCTTCACCTAAGCCTTCTGCAAAAGTAAAGCATGATAGTGGCTTTACTTTTAGAATCAACTATAAAATAACTCTATGAAGAAAATACTACTATGAG
>Ga0209816_1003151_pt1 | contig 11416 bp, 27 predicted proteins | sample CoawatmetaG01DNA_FD_187509 | JGI IMG/M metagenome (GOLD analysis project Ga0209816, IMG submission 187509) | Marine microbial communities from the West Antarctic Peninsula - Coastal water metaG017-DNA (SPAdes) (version 2) | ecosystem: Environmental > Aquatic > Marine > Coastal ... | reverse complement strand
TGAGCGCGATAAGGTCTGTTCAATGGTAACCTTGCACTGCGCCCATACCTCGACGCCTCCTGCCCTCTCTGATAGCTCTGGTGCTGCGTTGTGTACGTCAAGCAGCGCCTGACTACATGCCTCCTGACTGACAAGGGGCATAGTGTAGGTAACAAGGCCGACATGAATTAGTATTACTGTGATGTAAGTCATCAAGCATCTCCAACTTCTGTGTATACCCAGAACTGTGATTCTCTGGTGCGCTTCGACAGGTATCTATCCACTAGGTTCTTGCGAAACAGGGAGTCCATTAGATTGTGAGCAACATACGGGTCTACGTTTAGCTTCGATGCAATAGCAACGGAGGTCATATGACCTGACTCGGCAATCAAACCCAAGGCAAAAGCTTTCTGCTCTTGGTATACTTTGTTTCTTGCCTCTGAAATCCTAGCGTTAGATACGGTTCGGAACCTTGAGTCAAAGTCTGGAAGCGGTGGCCTCTTACCTTGAGCTGATTGATTTAACTCGAACTCATGCACACAGTATCCGTAGGTTAATTCTTTTCTTTGGTCGCTCGTTGAACAACCCTTCAATAATTTTTTATACTCAGCATCTCTGACTTTCTTATCATTGCTTTTGTATGGTGAGAGCTTCTTGCTTGAGACTACAGCAGCCCGCAACCTACTTGCCTCAGCCTTTTGTTCTTTGTACTCAGGTGATTCGCGCATTGTTTTAAACTTTAGGCCGCGGTCTTTTGCTATCTTGTCTACATTGTCACGCGGTATGGATAGCAGCCTGTGAGTTTGTGTTCTGCTAAGGCCCATCTCTGATGCGTTTGTTACCTGACGTATAAGCTCTTCGCTAAATACTTGCATGGCTTTCTTCTCCCAAGAGGAGCGGGCATCTCAACCCGCCCCAGTTATTAAAACGGAATGTTGTCGTACACAGCACCTGGCTTATCGTTAGATGCGGGCGCTTGTAATGCAGCACCACCAGCCGAGCGCTTCTCGCTAACTTGAAGCGACAGGTAGTTGCCGTCATCCTTCTGCTTCTTCCATCCCGCGAATTGCATCGGCTTGTTAGCCGCGTAATCCTCAAGTGGACCAGAGTAATCAGGCGCGTTGTCGTTGCCCTTCTTATCGTTCTCGAACAGGACGCCTACCTTCTGGTAAACCTCAATGATCTTCATCCCGCTCTTGGTAGTGTCAGCTACCAGCACAACCTTGCGGTCATTGCCTTCAAGATTAACCTTGCCTTGAAGGATCATCTTCATTGTGTCGAACGGTTTGAATGCCGCGCCTGAGTTTGTATTGTCGTATGCCATGCTTCTGGCTCCTGTATTAAGTTAAGTTTTAGTAAGTGATTACCACCCGCTATTTGGTCCGTTGCTTTTGCCACTATCAGCGGCGTACTTGCTTCCGTCATGCTCACCTAAGAACACGTCGGCGTTACAACCCAAGTGAGATAGGGCTTTAGTCAGGCCGTCAGTGACAGCCATCTTCGGTGCATCCTCAGCCATCCGGCCCTTAGCTGCATCAAAGAACTTGCGGCACCCAGTGAAGGGGCCGTATGTATTTGCTGGTGACCCGTGCCATACCGACACATGGGCGACAACAGCTGTATCACCGTTTGATACATTGATAAATTCTGGTGTGCTGTGCCAGCCCCAGCCGTCACCAACCGGACCAAACTCCTCAGTCATAATCCGAATCTGATACTGTGGATCAATGGCTGTAAAGCTACGCGACCCGAAGCTAATCTTCTTGAGATACTTCGGATCTGATTTGGATATCTTGTTCCATATGTCTAAGTTGCTCATCTCTTATTCCTTCCGCTTGCTAATTCTTAACGCGCCACGCTTATCGCGACGAATTGTTATGGCGCTTGAGTAAACCTCGCGCTCATTATTGGAGACCATTGCCTTCAAGTCTTTCTTGGCTGACTCGAATGACTTAGCAGCAGGCTCATGTTCGAGGTAGTCATGCGCGGCAGAGACAAAGTGATTGTCGCTACTCGCATCTCGCTTAACCATATCATCGATAGGTATCTCATTGATCGGTGATGTTACTGGCTGGTCAAAGCCGATCGGCTCGTCGTCGCTCTCGACATGACCCCAGAAATCCGTACACGCATCAAGTAACACGGCCATGTACTCGTCATGTGCCTTGATGTATGTGCTTTCCCACCTGTTGTTACCAAATATTACAGACATGTACGCACCCTCAGTGCCTGCCAGCCAGCAATACATCTGAACCTGAGCCATGTAATACTCAGCTACGTTGTTGATATTGTTGTGAGCATAGGTGTGCTTCGCCTCAAGGATAGCGCTGCTTCCACGAACCATGCCGTCAATCGTACCCTTGTAAGGCACACCGTTGTGAGTCTTCTTGAATGTTTTCTGCTGGTCATCGACGTACTTGTCGTACTCAATCTCAAACCATTCGATGTTAAAGTCTTCCGTTAGAATGCCCATCTGCACCGCAAGATTGCGAGACAAATCATCTGACTCTACGCGGCCAGTCTTCACTGCCCACAAGTCATACCAGTTACCATTCATAATCTTTACGCAGTCACTACCGCCGATAAAACCTTTGCGTTCCATAGTTGTTCTCCCATTTCATATACTTATCTACTGCGTTATTGCAGCAGGATCAAGATATTTATTGAAGTCTAATTCTACTAGATCAGTTTCTTCAAGCAGTCGTTGTCGTGTTGGGCTGTCAACATCAAGCAATGAAGCCGCTATGCTATGCCCCATCTTGATACGCTTAACCGTAAGCTGATCGTCGCTTAGACCTAGCGGGTGTGTAGTCACCTTCGAGTCTCCGGTATTGCGTGAGTAATCTTCGACACTCTTCTTCGTTGATTCGATAAAGGTTTTGATTGTCGGCCACGACCTCGACGCTTGATACGCGCGGACGTGACCATCGATCTTTTTTAAGATGATCTGAACCTCAACCCGCGTAAGCATAGACGGTATGTTGCTGTTGATATCTTCGACAATCAGCTTGAGTTCCTCACCCAAGGTATCGTTGTCCATATCAGATGGTGGTTTGTACCTACGGAGCAAGCCTTGAAGCCATGATCCTATCAATCCGGTACGCTCGTGGCGTTTGATGCCTCTCAAGTTCACGTGAGGGTATTCCATGTGCTACTCCCCTTCTATAGCGAGCTTGTTGACTGTCATGTTGGACAGGATGTCATTGAGAAAGTCTGTGTTTGATTTTGATTGGGGTGCAACATCGTCAAGATCATCGTCCCAACGCTCACCGTTCAGCCATGTGGTAGGGTGAGGAACGTACTGCTTCTCAGTATCCTGCATCGCGTAGGCAAACTTACCTGCTGCACCTACAATCTCTGATGGATCAGCAAGCTTGCAAGCCTTAGCGAATGCCTTGCGGGCGTGACCCTTGGCTACCTTGCGTGGGTATACAGACCAGAAGGCATCGAAGGGGAGTGTCTGTGTGACACCCCAAGTAGTATTACTATTAGAAGAAATATCTATTACATTAGATATAACTTGGGGTGTCTGTGTGACACTCCCTCCACTCTCGTCAGTCATGTTGTCCTCCATTAGATTTGTAAATTGATACGAGCTAGCAACACCAGTCCGACCTGAGCAACGAATCAAGTATCCATTGTCAACGCACCAGTTGATTGATCGTATCGTTGTGCTTCTACTCAACCCTGATTTCTCTGAGATTGTTGGTATACTTGGATAACAATATCCATCTAAGTCTGTGTACCTAGCAATGATTAACAATATATACTTTGCGTTTGCGTTGCGCACTTGCCAATCAATGATGTCTTGCATTAGTATATCAGCATACATTAGCTTCTCCCACGAACTATGTAGTTACTTCCTCCGCTTGAACTGCCCTTGGTTTATTCATTTAGACCAAGGGTTTTTTTCTGTACTGAGCGATCATCTTATTGCTGGGCGGATTACCAGCAAAGATCATGTTCTTCTCTACTTCAAAGCCTAGCTTTTTGATGTCCCATATACGCGCAGCTAATCGAAAGCATCCGAATAAATCCAGTGCTTGACGTGGCGTGAGCGACTTACCGCTGTTGAGGTGCGATCTAATCTGTTGGTTCTGACTTTCCATTTGCTTCTCCCAGAAGATGTTCAAATAATTCAGCTGGCATTATTACCAGTGACTGTGGCTTCCCGTGCTTCCGCTTATAGAACGCTAGGTCGCGCCCCTCTAAGACAGTGAAGGGGCTAGGGAAGTTAGACTTGTCCCGATACTTAACCTCGGCTACCAGCTTTCGTCCGCCCAGTGTGATGTGGATGTCGCCACTCCACTGTCCTCCGAGCGCACCGGAGAGGGGGACTTGGTAGTTTTCGATACCGATTTTGTCGAGCCATTCACAGAATCTTTTTTCGTGGTAGATTCCTTTAAGCTTATTTTTGTTTGCCATGTTTCCTCATCCAAGCAATCGATGCATATTGTGTGGTAGGTAGCAGGTTTGATTGAGGCTAGGATTTGTACAAAGTATTCATCGTACCTATCGCAAGCGTCACACTTGTATGTGACCTTACTCAATATCTTTCGTGCGGATTTCGATCTGACAGCCAAGTGCATCCAACCAACAAGTAAACATGAATCCAGAGGGGACACGTATGTATGTCTCCCATTTATTAACCAATGAAACACTACATCCTATGTCAAATGCAAGCTGTTCTTGGCTGATGCTTAACTCATGCCGTCGTTCAATCAGGGTTTGAACCATCTCTTCGTACTGATCTGTACTGAACACGTCCGACTTATAGTTTGGAAACTTTGGCATACAATACTCGCTTATCAGATGGCTTGGCGTATGATCCTTCAAGCAATTCCAACATGCGATAGACCTTGCATGCTGTCTCATACCTAAGTTCCGTATCACCATTAAGTGTACGATAGTATGTTGACGTTGGAATGCCTGCCTTAACAAACACTTTGTGAAGCGGGAGGCTAATGCCTTGATGCTTCTCTAATATTGAGTACCAGTAACTGTCTATCATGCTGCACTTATGCAATCATTAGTCGATCCAGTCAAGTTCATCCATTAATACTTCGCCTGTTCCGTCACAGTTTTCGCAAGTATCTAAGTACTCCTTGGGTCTGCCTTCTGGATTCGATACCGTCTGACCTTCATTGCCCTCGTACCATACCTGACCATGCCCTTCGCACTCAGCGCAAGTGTTGTATGCTAAGTCTTTATGAGGTGGTGATGTCATTGTCCTTCTCCTGTATAATGATCGACGATAATTTGCAGGTCTGCAATCGCTTGAGTTATCTCAGTGCGCTTGTAATTCAGACCCGTTAGATTCGTTGCCTTGATTAGCAACTTGGTTTTTGTGAGTGGTCTCGGCGGATTCATGCCGACGGCACACATTTTTAGGTGGGCCTTGATGAACGCAGCTTGGACTCCATCACTCCTTGGATCAGTAGTTAATGTCATCGTCTAACTCCTTGGGAACATGGTTCTTTTCCCATGCTGCAACAGCACGATCTAAAAACTTTTGCTTGTTGAATAGTGGGTTGGTTGCAACCAGCGCGTCAGCGATTGAATGCAAGTGTGAAGGCCACGCTACCTGCGGTCCCATAATGTCAGCGATAAATTCGTAGTGCTGACGTGTCATCTTCGGTGCATTAACCTGCATTACTTTTCTCCATGTGATTACCTGATGCGATAAGATTCCACATCATCATTGCCGCAATCAGTGTCGTTGGTTCATTGATGGATTTAAGGTAGTCCATCAACGCCTCCATACTGTCAGGCGTTGCGAACATATTGTGTACTTGCATGTTATCCACGCTCTGTCCCCCTAAAGTCATCGGTCACACCAAGGTAATCGATGCCTAAGTTATTATTGGCTGAATCGTAAAGGCTAACGGTAAGTGCCTGACCATCTGATGTGTAAGCTATGATGGTAAATGTTGCGAAGCCATTGAACAATCTCTGTCCAATTGTGATCTTGGTCACGCAATGTATGCTTGTTTCTACTACGCTCATTGTTCTTCTCCCAATCCGGCAGCAAGTATGTAGTGCTGCGCAAGTTCTCTATAGTTAATGCCGCTCATCACTGACGATATCAGATCAGATGCTAGCCCGTGTGACCCGTCAATGTGTTCAACCATTGCGTCTTCAACGCACAGCATGATGTACTCATGTGTAATAAGTTCACCATCATCTGCTCGTTGGTTGAGATAATCTCCAAGCCATATGTTTACGAGCCATGTTTCATGGTTGCTCCATCCATTGTAACTCATTGTTCTTCCTCTTTCTTTCTAAAACTTTTGCGAAATAAACTAATCTTATGACCTAGACAGAGTTTAATTCCTTTTTGATTTTCAATTTAACATTTCATTGGTCAGGTTATCATTTAATCCTCGCGCTTATTGACCACTATATTCCCTACGCCTCTCCCGTTTTGGCGATACGCGTGACCCGCACACGTCAGAAAGGGAGAGCTTGCGCCCTCCCCTCTTGAGTTACGACTCGCGTAGCTTGCGAACCCGCTCAAGTATTGCGTTCTTGCTTTGCGCCTTTGGCGATATGCCTGACTTGACGTATGGTTTCCACTGCTCGCCGCGTATTCCTAAGTACGCCGCCTTGATTATTGCGCCGTACTCCCGAAGCGTTGGTATCTGTACCCCCTTGAGTCTCTCGATGTCTGTTGCTACGCGGTTAAGGCTATATACCTCGTTGTCGCTGCCCCTAAACGTTGCCTCTAGCTGGTCCATCTGCGTAAAGAGTTTCGTTATGCGATCGGCAGCGCCATCCATCATCCAGTTGCTGTTGTTACAGAGGTTGCCAAGCGCTGACTTCTGTTGAAATTCTAGGTCGTTAGTCGTGGTGACTAGCCCGTTGTGATCTTCGTGACTCGTTCCTGATTCGTAGAACGATGCGGCTATGATTGCTACCGCTTCGGCTAGCTCCTCAGGCGATACCCCTTTATCGCAGTGGCGTTGGTATGCATCAGCTGCCGTTACTTCTACGTTTAGCCGACGGCTTGTATCGTCGAACTCGTTAGCCGCTGCGTACTCTGTTGCGTTGATGCTTGTTATTGAGTTGGTCATTGTCTTCTCCACTTGGTGTTATGGTCGAGGCTCTTGCGTCCCCGACCTATTGTTTAGAATGAGATTTCGTCACTGTTCATGTCTACGCATCGTAGTACTCATATGTAACATCGCGGTCCCATGGTATGATTAGGTCCGCATCTCTATAAGAACGTTCGCACTCGGCACGGGAGTGGTATCCTTTCCACTCGTTTACGACTTTGCCGTCTTTGGAGAATACTAACTTCCATAGTTTATAGTCTTCAGTCATGTGTGTTACCTCTTGGTTTGTTAGAATGTGATGTCGTTACTGTTCAGTGATTCTTCCACTCGAATCAGCTCATGCATTGCCTGATAGATGTCGGCTTCGCTTTCTAGCGCGTGATCTATGTCCATCAAGTTGTCCTGATAGTTATCTACGTCCATTGTATATTTACTTGTCATTTTCTTTTCCTTTCTAATGTTACCTCTGTAACAACACGCTACAGCAGCAGACGCGACTCCAGAGGAACCCGTCTTAGCGGAAAGACGGAAACTGGGAAAAAGGTTGCAGTCCACGCCCCGTAGCCCGCAGGGTCGTCATTGTTTCATTGCGAGTATAACAAAGAGGCTGACACAATTGGTTATGCTCACCTTCACAAAGGGGAGGATAAGGAATTGTTGCGGTCACGGGCAACGAGCACAAGCAGCAGACGCAATGAAAGAATTACGAGGGCTTTACGGAAACTCTTTTCTCCCAGTATCATCACTCGAGCAAGTGGGTCCACGTCTGGATGTCGTGTGTGTGTGTCTGGTTTATAGCTTGGTGAACCGATGATGGCGGTAGGTTGATGCAAGTGAAGGCCATGATGGCAACCTCTCCGCTTTCTTGCGATAGCCGAGGAACGAGGGGACGATAGAAGCCCGAAGGGTGGAGACTTTAGGCTCCATGCTCTTGCACGATAGCGCGGTAATCCGCCCATACTAAGGTTTGATGTACCATTGTACGTTGACACAGGGGCATTAGAGGGTGCTATGAATGGGGGAGAGGGTAAGGGTGAGGGGGAGCGAGAGGAGAATAGATGAGTAACGTAGCATTAAGAAAGCTTACCAAGCGACAGAGTGCTTTGGTTGAAGCGTATGTAGCAAACGGTGGCAATGTCACAAAGGCTGCACAGGAAGCTGGATACGCAGCAGGCGACAGCGGAAGAGTCACAGCACAGAAGAGTATGAAGCTACCCCATGTGCAGCAGTACATGATGGTGGTAGTCGCAGAACAGTTCAGTAGATATGCACCTGCAGCCGTGCACCAGTTGGCAGGACTCTCCAAGGGTGCCAAGTCTGAGTACGTGCAGCTTGAGGCGAGCAAGGATTTGCTAGACAGAGCAGGCTTCAAGCCGATAGACCGCAGTCAGGTGCAACTCGCAGGGGATATCAAGGTTTCAATTGACCTTGGGTAAGGTGGGGGGGGTCAAAACTAGGGCCACCCTATGTGGTTACTGGTCCCTCACACACATGATTGGTGAAAAAAGCCCGAAGCTGTAAAAATGTTTTTGGTTTATAAGGCTCGATGAAAGGGATAGGTACATGGCTAGATTTGGTGATAAGGTTCCAGAGGTTAGTCCGGTGAATACGGATAACTCTAACGCTAAGAAGGCGTTGGTTAGCACTGGTTTCAAGAAGGAGGCTCTAGATGTGCGGAAAGAAGAAGAGTAGTGAGAGTGCTGAGTCTATCTATCAGCGAACGAAGGATGACACCCCACTGAATCCCTTGGCCGATTTGAATACTGACATTGGTGGTGACACTTATGCCCCTAGTCGCAGTCAATCACTTCGTAATGTGGCAAAGCCTATGGGTGGCCGAGCGCGTTCATTGCTGATGCCTTACGGTATTAACTAATGGCTAGTGCTGCATGGACTCGCAAAGAGGGTAAGAACCCCAAGGGTGGCCTTAATGCTAAGGGCCGCGCGAGTTATAAGAAGGGGACATTGCTTGCCCCTGTTAAGAGCGGGGACAACCCTCGTCGCGCTTCCTTCTTAGCCCGTATGGGTGGAATGAAGGGGCCGGAACGTGATGCCAAGGGTAAGCCGACTCGCTTACTTCTAAGCCTAAAGGCATGGGGCGCTTCGTCGAAGGCTGACGCTAAGTCTAAGTCAGCAGCAATTAGTAAAAGGAATAAGTCTAATGGCTAAAGGGCTGTACGCAAACATGAACGCTCGAAAGAAGAAGGGGACTAGCCGATCAAAGGCCAAGTCCACTGTGAGTGACAAGGCTTATTCCAACATGAAAGCAGGCTTTCCCAAGGGGAAGAAAACCTTACTCAAGGAGAATAAGTAATGGCATGGACCTATAAGAGTGGAGAACCTTATGTGGGCGATACGCATGAGCATATGGGTACTCACTTTACTGGCAAGACACGTATGCAGGGCTTTAAGCCTTTAGTTTACGTTAAGGAAGCGCCAACCCAGAACAAGCCTCGACGTGTTCGCCCCACTCCCTTTAAGAAAGTTAATCCAGATGGCTAAGAAGAACAAAACAATGCTTAACTCTTCTAAGCCTGAGACATTGGATGAAGAGTACCAGCGGCTAGAGGACGAAATGGATGATGTGCCTGCTGATTACAGCATCTTCACTAAGATTCGCCGAAAGGTTCGCAGCCTGTTGCAGCTACCAGAGTCAAATGGTGGGGTTACGTCGCGCCGACGCCTTAATCTAGAGCGCCGCATGGATGAGATTGAAGAAGAGATGCGGAAGTAATGAGTTTCCTCAATACCCTTTCTCAGCCTGAGCGAGATGCCCTCAGACGGGTGGTGCAGGTAGTTCATATGAAGCACCATCCCAAGGATTTTGTAAACGAATACGAGATTGATAAGCTGATTGAGGCCATTGGGCCGGAGATTGCTTCTCGAATGATCCGTACTGGAATTGATTATGGGATTGCTGACAAGTGACAGACTTTGCTTACAAGCCTGACGGGGCCGTTGTTAAAGCCTTTATGAAAGACGATACATTCTTTCGTGGCATCCGCGGCCCCGTTGGTTCCGGTAAGTCTGTCTCCTGTTGCGTTGAGATATTCCGCCGCGCCCTTGCTCAAGAGCCGAATAGCAAAGGGATGCGTAGAAGCAGATGGGCAATCATCCGCAACACCAATCCCCAGCTAAAGACCACAACCATTAAGACGTGGCTTGACTGGTTTCCAGAGGAAGACTGGGGTAAATTCACTTGGTCTGTTCCCTATACCCACATGATCCGCAAGGGAGACCTAGAGCTAGAGGTTTTATTCTTAGCACTTGATCGGCCAGAGGACGTAAAGAAGCTCTTGTCGCTAGAGCTTACAGGTATCTGGGTTAATGAGGCCCGCGAAATTCCGAAATCTATTATCGATGCTTGCACCATGCGTGTCGGCCGCTTTCCTTCTATGCGGGATGGGGGCGCTACGTGGACTGGCGTAATCGCAGACACTAACGCCCCAGAGGAAGACCACTGGTGGCCGATTATGTCCGGTGAAGTTCCTGTTCCCGACCATATTCCGCGAGAACAGGCTAAGATGCTGGTCAAGCCGGACAACTGGTCGTTCTATACGCAGCCTGCTGGTATGATCGCCAAGCTGGACGCTGATGGAGAGATTGACGATTATGTGCCTAACGATGTGGCTGAGAACCGTGAGTTCATGCGGGCGGATTATTACTCGAACCTCATTCGAGGTAAGACTAAGAGCTGGATTGATGTTTATGTGATGAACAAGCTAGGCTCGATTCAAGAGGGTAAGCCTATTTATCAAATGTTTGCACCAGATGTCCACGTTGCTAAGGAAGAGATACCTGTCGCGGCGGGCGCTCCGCTTTATGTTGGCATTGACTTTGGCCTAACGCCCGCAGCCACTCTTGGGCAGAAGGTTCGTGGTCGATGGTTTATTCAATCTGAGCTTGTTGCCTTTGATATGGGGATTGTAAGGTTTGCAGAAGTATTGCGTGAGGAAATTTCTACTCGGTTTGCTAGTACCTCTGAGGTGTTTATATACGGCGATCCTGCTGGTGATTTTCGTGCGCAAACGGATGAATCCACACCGTTCCATATCCTTCGAGGCGCTGGTTTGCGGGCATTCCCCGCGCCATCTAACTCCGTTGACCTTCGCCTTGAATCTGTTGCCACTCAATTGCAGAAAATGATTGAAGGTAAGTCTGCGTTCCTGATTGACCCGCGATGCCAGCAACTAATCAAGGGCTTTGAGGGTGGATACCAGTATCGGCGCATGGAAGTTTCCGGCGAGCGGTACGCTGACAAGCCAGACAAGAATATGTTTTCCCACGTTCACGATGCACTTCAGTACATGATGCTTGGTGCGGGTGAGGGACGTGCGTTAATGAATAGTCAGAAGCCAGCTAGCGCTACCGTAGCCAAGAGC